>Ga0256837_1000806_pt1 | contig 24195 bp, 36 predicted proteins | sample 4562384metaG_FD_185976 | JGI IMG/M metagenome (GOLD analysis project Ga0256837, IMG submission 185976) | Hydrothermal vent microbial communities from Guaymas Basin, Mexico - 4561-384 | ecosystem: Environmental > Aquatic > Marine > Hydrothermal vents | place: Mexico: Guaymas Basin | collected...
TTACTAATTCCATATTTAACCTCCTTTATATTTACTTGTATAATTATTTATATAATATTATTTTTAAGATTTTCTTGTACTGATTTTAACATCTTTCATTCTAAAATTATACATATAACCATAATTCTTTAACTTTTAGTACTTATATAACTTGCTCATATCATTTTATATTTAATTATATTTTTATATATACTATTATATAAAAACACTAAAATAGAAAGTTATTACCTTTTCAATCTTACTTTTCTCAACAGCCTCAATTATGTATTCTTTAAAAGTTTTCATTTTCTATCTCCTAGTTTTCTTTTATTTATAATACTAAAATACCCATTCAATTTCACCAAAATTTACATAATTTGGCACCATAAAAGATTTCATCATATTCTGAATTACAAAATCAGGAATAGATTTTCCTGTTTCTTGTTCTCTTTTTATCAGTCGTCTTTGAACCTCATTATAAGATGTAGCAAACACAACAGCCTTTGCTCTGTATTTTTTATTGCATTTATTTACCCATTTTCTTTGAGATTTTGAACTACAATTTGTCATATCAATAATCATATTCTGATTGTTTCTGAATGCTTTTTTGAAATTATCTTCAAGCATTTTATCAATTTCTTTTTGGTCCTCATCTGTTAATTGTTTCCAGACCTCTGAATAATTGCCTTCCATGTTATTAGCTAAGACATATTCTATTAATACATCATCACGAGAAATAATCACTGGAGCAGATTCTGGTGTATAACATCTATTCCCAAGAAATGTCGATTTGCCTGACCCTGGAACACCTATGAGAACTTTAATCCAAGGTTTATCTTTATCATCTTCAGAAACTTCTTTGATTTTTGCTGTTTGCTCTGCTTTATAGTCTAAAAATTGTTCTTCTGTAAAAATCTCTGTACCAAGTCTATATGCATTATTTTTTCTTCCATCTTTAGAGTTGAAAAACCTTCCAAGATTATCACATTTTACTTGAGTAACAAATGCATTGAATAGATTCACATCATTGAACTTATCGAACACTTTATGTGGTTTCTTCATTTCTCCATTTTCGTCAATGTTATCAAAAAGAGAACCATGCATTGAGATAATCGCAAGACAATCTTGAACCTCTTTTAATGTAAGAACACCATATTCCTGAAGTTTTTGAAGTGGTTCGATTGCTAAATAAAAACTAACACCCTCGTGTCCTCTAAAATGTTTTTTGAGACCAGATTTTGGCATAACTCTATTTAGAGTTGAATGGTTACCATCATTTTTGCCATTATTTCTTAACTCATTAGAATCAGAATGTACTGGTTTTTTTGCTTCAAATGGGATAGTTTCCATTGCCATAGGTTTGCCAATATCATGCAATAAAGCACAGATTTTATTAATTTTTGGAACATCCATAATCTCTGCTCTTTGGCAGACTAACATAGTGTGAGTCCAGATTGAGTTATCACCTGTATGGTATGGGTTAGGCTCACTTGTTGTCACTGCATGACAACTTTCCTGCATATCATCAACTAACTCTGTAAATTCAACCATAAACCAATAAATAAGCTCATCCACACTAGGGTCTTTTATATTTTTAAAATATTTATTCATACTATATCCTTTTTATATAAATAATTATAACAAAAAAATAATTAAAAAGGACTTAAATAATGAACAATGAGATAAAACTTAAAACATTTAAAGAATTTATATTTGAAAGCATAATCAATTTATTTGATGAATCTGATAAAGGTATATATGTTGATGAAGTCTGGAACTTATTAATGAATTCATACAAAGATATAGGTGGAATAAAAGGTTCTGGTTTTGAAAACAAAGAAGCAATGAAGAAAAAAATGAAACTATGGAAACTTAGTCGAAAAAATGGTAAAATAAATGCTGGATTATTGTATAAAGATAAAGGGATGAGGAAAACAGTTGCTGTTTTCACTGATGGTTCTTTAGAAGGTAAAAAAGCTCTTGAATCAATGCTCAAGGACGACTTTTCTAGGTCATCTATAGAAGTATCTCATTCATTACTCAAATTTATTAAAAAGAAGATGCCAAGTCTTGTTAGAAAATACGCCATTCCATCTGATAAAGTATCAAGTATCATAGGAAAGGATATTGAAATTGTATCTGAATATGAATACATAAGAGATATAAATGGAACACTGATAAGGAAAATGATGATTGGTTCAATAAATAAATTTTATGAATTCTAAGATGTCGTCCTTAACTCTCTCTAAATTTTTAAATCTATGACCACCATCTTTAAATGATTTGACATTATTTAGTTTTTTTATAGTGTCCTTATAGTCTATTAATTCGTCATCTTCAGTCACCAAAACAAGTTCCTGAATGTTTTTCCTGAAATTATGTTCAGGAATTTCAGGAACAGGAACTCCTATTTTGTTAAAAGTTTCTTTTATATTTATTACTGGATTTATAGATATTAAAGGAACCGAATTGTCAAAACAAAAATCCCTAATTAGATATGCTCCAGTGCTACTACCTATAATTAAATCGGCATCTTTTACTTTTTCATATATTTCTTCAATGTTGTTTTTATCATAATCATATACAACATAATTTATATCTTTATTCAAAATATTAGATAAAATTTTTGGTTTACTAGAGTTATTGCCCTTATAACCATTTATATAATATATTTTCATTATTTAACCTTTCCTTATACTATAATTATAACCAATCTTGCCTTATAATTACTTTAAGTTTTTCATCTTTTCTGCTGCATATTCTAAAGCTTCTTCAAAGCCACAACCACCATTGTAAAATCTAACTAAATATTCAAGAGTCCCATCTGAATTCTGTTTCATAATAAATAAGTCATCATCATCTCTAAAATACTCATCTTCTATGATATAAATTTTTCCGTTTATTTCTGAATATTCTTCTATATCCCAGAATAATTCATTGATATCGTTATCTGTTAAATGTTCTTTTGACTTAAGGTCTAAAACCCATTTCCAATCTCTTGAATAATTATCTAAAAAATCTTTAACAACTTCTTCTTTTGTTAGTTCTGTTGGAATAAGTTTTCCTTTATGTGTTTCGTAATCTGACATTATGCTTCCTCTCTTTTATTTAGTTTATCTTCAAATGTTAAATTATCCCAAGACACCTAACATACTCTATTAAGAATTAAATCTTTATAAATTTCAATCTTATCAATTTTTTTGTATACCATTGGGTAGGACATCTCTCAAAATTTCTATCATAATCTCTAAAGTCTTTAGTTCTTAATGATTTTATCATATTCTCATAAGTTTTATTGCCCTTGATGCTATTTCCATTAATTCTAGTTTCGATTAAAGCTTCTATTTTTCAAAAGGTTTCATATTATTCTCCAATAGCTATTTTAAGATTTTTAGCAATTTTCAGAACTTCTGAATGATCAACCCTAATTGATTTATCTCTGTTAATACTATTAAGGTGTTTTCCTGTAGTGTTACCCCATATATTTTTGGCTATTGTCATTTTCCCATTAACACTGATAGCCACTATTGTTTCATAACTAAAATAAATATCTATCCCATTAGAAGATAATTTTGTTGCATTTGCTTTTGATGATGCTGTGTTTCCGTAATAATTTGAGATTTTCATTTTTAATCCTTCTTTTCTTTTATTACTATTATTATAACATGATAACTTTAAGGTACTCTTAATTGTTTATTTAAATCTATTTTTCTTTAAGGGGCTTTTCTACTACAAATGGATTTCCAATATCAAGACTATCAAAATAATCTGTCTGAATAGCATAAGAGATATTCCCAACTATAAGACCCAAAGTCACGATTATGCTTATAATTATAGGAAAAATCTGTTCAAGTCCTTCCACTCTTAAAGTAGTATAAAATAAAAATACTAATACCAAAAAACCAACCCAAAAAGGTAAAGAAGTTCCAATTGCCACGGCTATTGCAAATAATATTCCACCTAAAATTAATTCCATTTTCTATCCTTATAAAAATTCCAATTCATCAATAACCAAATTGTGAACACTGAGTTAATTACTAAAAATATTCCTAAAGTGTAGCCCAATGGCAAGGAATATAAAGTAATGGTACTAATTAATAAACCAATTAATGCTCCGTCGGCCCAAGACCCATTTCTGACAATCTGAAAACGGGACATAGATTTTGGGTAATTATCTGCTATATAATTATTAAGAGTAATAGAATAAGCACTAATAATAGCAGTTTCAAGCAAAGCAAAAACACTATCAGCATAAATCATAATAATAGGACTAAAGAAATATAATCCAGCACTTAAAGTATATAAAATATGCAAAATAACTGTCATTTTGTATAAGCTATCCATAGAGAAAGTGTGTACAAAAATCTCATTTGATTTTACAGCGAGCATACCTCCTATTTTAAATAAAGCGATAATCCAAGCTAGCATAATCTGTCCTTGAAGGACTGTTAAAACAGGCAAAAGCATAGAGAAACCGAAAGCTACGATAAAAGAATTTATAAGTCTGAATTTAGTTATCTCATCAAACTCCTTAAAAGCTCTTAATGTTTTAGGAAGATTAAAAATATTCATAGAATTAAAAAATCTCCCAAATAAAATTTTAGTTTTTCTGGTCATTATATTCCTTTATGCCAGACTTAATATATTTTTTTGTTTTCTGAATCTTTTCTCTAAATATAACAGCTTGTGAATAAATAAAAGTTTCAGGGGAGATTTCTCTCAAAGCATTATTGGAATTTGTATGATTCCTATATTCAGAAACAATGATGCTAATTCCTCCTTGAGGTAAAAATCCTTTTCCAATAGCATCATTTACTTTCTTTTGTAAATCATAAGCACTCTCAGCAGATAAAATATCATATATTGTTCTATATTCCATCACATCCACCGTGAATAGGACAATTACAGTTAATTATTTTCTCATAACCAAATCTTTCATTATTATCCATAACAGGACAAGAACAGTTTTGAAATTTAAATGTCCAGGTATGATATAAAGAGTCTTTATCAAAATTCCAATTTTCTTGAAGTTGAAATTCTAAATCTTTCATTTTCTTAGCATAATACTTCCCTGTCTCTTTAATGTTTTTGTCAGATTTCTCTTCATCAAAAAGTCTTTCTAATTCTTTATATAGTTTATCTAGGTTTTTTCTTTGTTCTTCTGTGATTTTTTGTTTTTCTGCCAATGTCTCATTTAAAATAGCCATTTTCTATCCTTTAATTTTAAATATTCAATTCTTCTTTTTTCCTTCTCTGTAAATTCAGAAGAAACATATCCTTTACCTGAACACATTGTACAAGTTCTTTTTCTTGTTTCCATTTTCTCCACCCAACCACTATCTGGTAATCCATCAGGATATACATTAACCTCATATTTTTCTAATGATGTGCCCTTACAAATAGGACATACATCATAACCTTTATTTAGTCCTTCTTTGAGTATTTATTTTTGTAGACAGTCTGTATGATAAACTTCGTCACCTCTTATCACACAAATACCAGTTACTTCTTCTTTACAAAAATTACATTGTATCATTTTTCATCCTTCTTTCAAAAATTTGATTCTATTTTCTTTGAATATTCCTTATCTCCATCTAAAGCTTTTCTCATATCTTTAGTTGCCACTGATGGTGCTTGACCGCTTTGTGATTGGACAATCACAACTTCATTCCAAAAATCACCCACACAACTCATTTTAGTACCTTACCATCACATCTTATTTCTGAGTCAATTTCGGAATAAATTTCAGGAAATCCTTTCTTTCTTTTCGTTATTCTAACTTTTTGAATTTTTTTGCAATCTGAGTTTTTGATTCTCATAAATTCGTTGTCATCCAGTTCTAGCATTTGTGAAACGTTTCCTTCTTGTAATATAAAATTGCTTTTTGAGGTAATTTCATATTTTGGTTTGGTAATGTTTACAATAACTGTTTCTTCCTTAATATCTTTATCATAAAATAAAGATATTATTAGTGATACAATAAAGGTAACAGCAATAAATAAAATAGAAGATGAAATAGTTTTCCCAATGCCAAGTTCTTTTACGAGAATAAAAGGACTTAATAGAGTAAGACCAGTGATAACATAAGGATAATAAATCATAGCCCATCCTAGGACAAAGAAAAATACTGTTATAATATATGCAAAATATTCATCATCTTCTAATTTATTGCCAATCCAGTTACCTAGACATCTAGTTAAGAAGCCAATAGCTTCAATATATACCTTAATCCTTTCCATTTTATAACTCCTTCACAAACTCTTTAGCTAAACCAAGAGTTTTGCATTGTCTTAATATATATTCTTTTATGGCATTTTCAGCTGTTTTCTCTACGTCCCTGAAAGATGTATTTAAAGTTTTCATGACAGAACCAAAAAGAGGATTATTTTTATGTGCTAAAGCAAATTCTTTTCTATTTTCTTGATACTTATTAAAATATTCTCCTCTTAATTTTATAAATGTATCTACAAGATCATTGAATTTATGTGAGACTTTTTCATTCATCGTAACTATTTTATCTTTTTTCGTGCCAGGAACTAAAGCAGATATAACATCGTCGATTTCACCTCGTAAAATCGTAGATATAAGTAAATTCTCGCGGAATGCATCTGGTCCCATTAAACCATGTAATGCCAAGTAGTGTAAATTTTTAACCTTTGCCATTTGACCATCTTCAAAAGTTATTACTTCTCCCTCTTGATTCTCTATATATTCCCTACTTAATAATATTAAATCTAAAACTGTCATCTTGCCTTTATTATAAGAAGCATTTTTTAATAAAAACTCTATCATTTCATCAAAACTCTGAAATTTTCTATCGCCAATTTTTTCTTTTGCTTTATCTATTGTATATTCATTAGCTATACTTTCTAACTTATTCAATTTATAATTTTCAGCTTGATTAATACACATAATCATTGAATACCATTTCAAATCTTTCTCTGACATATAAGTGCCATCTTCATTTCTAATTTGAAGCAAAACCAATTCAGTTTTTTGATATTCAAGAACGATTTGGTTTTCTGGCGATACCAGTTCAAACACAGGAGTTTTTCCTTTTAATAGCAAATGATCGACTTCCTCTTTCATTATTGATTTTCTATCAAAAAAATCTTGTGCCATTTTAGCTTGATCGGATTCAAATGATGTTTTAGATTTTGCTCTTATTGAGCCATTTGGGAATTTAACGAAACTACAAATACTCCCATCTTCTTTATTTTGCACTCTTGTTATTTTTTTGTCTTTAACATCATCATATAACCAAGAAATATTGTCATTAAATTTTGACTGATTAATATTGAAGAATTTATTCATGAGCAAGTTTCTTTCCCATTCTCCAGTTTCAGGATTTTGCACAAAAGTCAAACCACGAAGCTCGAATGCTTCTTCATTAACAAAATCACTAATTGATGCAAGGCGATAATCATAGATTGCAACATTAAATCCTTCTACTACTCTATCAGCTCTCAAAAAAGCATCATTTCTCGCAACAATAGCATCACATTCTTCTTTTGTTTTTAGATAATATTTCATTTTCTTTCCTTTTTTTATATAGTATAATTATAACAAGTTAATATTAAACTAAGATTAAAAATCATCTAAATAATAACAGTTATTTGAATCTGGTATCAAATAATCAATGAGACTATCTTCGTAGATTTCTTCTCTATTATTCTTTAATAGAATTACTTTAAATTGTTTTATCAAATGTACTAATATAACCTTCATAATAGAATTTTCTATCATATTCAGTTATCTCCTCATTATTCCATTTTTTAAATGCTTGTAAGAAAAAAACGGAATGGTACTTTTTTAAATTCAAATTTGTTAAAGAATTCTTTAACATAAAATAATTCGTCTTTTTGTTCTTAAATCACGTAAAATAAATTCATCAAAATGAATATCGATATCCATTTTATCTAATTTATCTTTTATTCTATCTTTATCAACATTTTCAGAAGCAAAAATAATTTCATCAGAAGTAAAAGAAAATACCCCCCATATCAAATAATCTTAATTCATTTACTATTAGAGAAACTAAATATTTTTGAATTTTTTACTTTTTGGTAATAAAAGACTCGGCCTCTCCAGTAAGCAACTTTTTGTTGTAATTTTTGTACTCGCCATTCTGACATTTTATATTTAGTTCACGGACGTGCAGCTGTGCAAAAGTTATCTGCTTTATTCATAAGAATTCTACAATTTTCTGCTTGAAGTGATAATACCAATAAACTTTTATTAATAATATTTTTCTCATTATTTAGCCTTTAAGTCTTCAATTTTATTAACAATATCACTTATATTTTCAGCGCCGGTTGCTTCCATAATTTCAATTAATATATCTACTACTTTAGTTGTGGCATTTGCCCAAACATTTTCTTCATTCATTATAAAATCCTTTTATTTGTTTTTGTTAATATAATTATAACAGGTTATTATTAAATTAAGATTAAATAAAAACTCTATTTTTAAAATCATAATATATTATCTTCATCTTTTTCAAGATAATGTATTGCCATATCTATATTAAAAATCTTTATCATCTTTGCTTCCTTTATTTTATGTAATAGTTATAACATAAAGATACTTAAAATAATCTTAACTAATACTCAAATCCTCCCTTAAATATAACCATGTTCTTTTTTTGATTGCTTTAAGCTTTTTAATCATATCTTTAATTTTCATATATAAATCTTTTCATTATTTTTCGATAATTGGATATATTCTTTAATAGGAGTCTTTTTTCTTCTTTTCAGAAATTTTTCAAATAATTTATATCTACTAATTTTTCATGTTTAATAGCTTCTTTGTTATTTTTCTTATAAATCTTTTCATACAATTCTTCGAAGGCATCCATAATAAGGACGCATTCTCTATCATCTGAGATATTTTTTATTTGGATATCATCATTGCCTGACAACAGATTTATTGTTATCTCTCTTTTTCCTATTCTTGCTGTAAAATATGTGGCTCCCCCATTGACATATAATTCCATACCATTAATGTCTTCGATTGAGCCCGATCCCTTGGCTTTGGCTATTTCTTTTCTTATAAAAGAAGCTAATTCCAAAAAAGACTTTTTGAAATCTTTTTCTGTATAAATGCTCATACATAAATCCTTTAATTAATCACAATAGCTTATCTATATCCTAATTTTTCCAATATTGTGCTCAAGTATAGCCAATCCCATTTATGAGAGCCATTAACATCTCCGTAAAACCAAGCCTTATAACCATCTATTTTTATAATATCAGGATTACCTCTTCCAGTAATTTCTGATATTAAATCATGACTTTCCAAAATTTGTTCTTTTTGCTCTTTTGTCATATTTTGTTTATATTCTCTCATCTCAGCATCCCATTATTTTATCAAATACAGTCCAATTTGGGGAATATCGTGGGTGCTCTTTAACAGCACTATATCCTGTTTTATACGCATAGACATCGCCGTCAAAATTAACAATACACTCAATTGCACAAGCGGCACCAGCGCTTCTACTTTGTCCAGCTGTACAATGAACTAAGAAACTTCTATCCTTATTGGCTTCAATAAATTTTTTTATGAATTTTCCTTGTTCATCTGTAATAGGTTTATATTTTCCTATTGCTTCCTCAATATCCCAAAATCTTATTTCGAGAGTTTCATTGTAACTTCTCATAATCATTTTATCGTGAAATTCAACATCTGGATCATGGATACAAATTATGGCAGTATTGCTTGGAATTAGTCCTTCGTTATGTAATAATAAAAATTCTTGTCTTGATATTATTCCTTGAAACAGATTATTTTTTAGATAATTTTCCATTTTATGTCTCTCATCTTTTATATCAAATTTTTATTCATTTTTCATACTATAATATCTTCCATGTTCACCGTTAAAGTATTTCTTGACATTCTTCTCGCTTGTGCTAATGACATATAAGGTCTAAGTTCTTTTGTGGATTTCAAGATATATTTTTCAAGGATATCTTTTGAATTATGTTTAGGCATTTCCGAACCTGTCTCAATGGCATTTAACAGTGCTTGTTTAAATCTTGCCAATTCGTTTCTCATTTCTATAATTGTTTGAGTATTTACTGTTTTCATCTTATATCCTTTTGTTTTTGCTATAATAATTATAACTACTTTAAGCTTAGACCCAGATTAATTAGCCTCTTTTTGTCTAAATTTATTATATTTGTAAGTAATATTTACAGATTTTCCTTTGAATTCATCAATCCCAAACATATAATCCATCATTATATTTTCCATAACATTTCTTAATCCTCTGGCGCCTGTCTTTTTGGTGAGGGCAATCTCGGCAATCTCATTAATAGCTTTTTCATCAAAACCAAGATTTACATTGGATAAATCAAATAGATTTTTATATTGTTCTATAATATTATCTTTAGGCTCTGTCATAATTTTTTTCATTGTTTCTTTGTCAATGTCTTCTAATTCAACAATCATAGGGAAACGCCCAATAAATTCAGGTATCAGGCCAAATTCGATGAGATCTTCCGTGTCCGGCAAGGTTTCTATTTCTTTTTCTGCCGTGCCTAATCCTGTAATCTTAACACCAGGTTTGTCTTTAAGACCAACAAAAGCCCCAGCGGCAATAAATAAAATATTTTTTGTGTTTATTTCTATCACTTGGCCAGACTTTCTATTTTTTCCTGAACCTTCAGGGTAAATTTTCACAATATCGCCTTCAAGGATTTTCAGAAGTTCTTGTTGAACTGCTTTTCCTGAAACATCTTTGCCGTTTGTTCCGCCTCCAGATGTTCTATTTTTGTCAATTTCATCTAAGAAAATAATACCTTTTTCGGCTTTTTGTACATCTTCACCGGCGTCTTTCCATAATCGCTCAATAACACTTGAGACATCTTCACCAATATAACCAGCAGCCGTCAAAGAGGTCGTATTAACAATGGCCAAAGGAATGTCAAGGTGTTTGGCAATCGTTTCAGCTAAAAATGTTTTACCTGTGCCGCTTGGTCCTACAAAAAGCACATTACTTTTGTCAATCTTTAGCTCTGGATTCTTAATTCTTTGTAGGTGATTATATATAGCTACCGATAAAACCTTTTTAGCATCATGTTGACCAATAACATAGTCATCTAGGACTTTTTTGTAAACTTTTGGAGTAAATTCCTTAATATTTTGTTCTATTTTATCTTGAATAGGAGTATTTTCAGAATTCATAAAATCTTCTTGGTCCTGTAAAAACATTAAATAAAGAGCTATTTCCGCACAACTCTTGCAAATAGAATGTCCGTCCCCTTTAATTATTCTATTATCTTCTGGATTTTTGCATCCACAAAAATCACATTTTAATTCTTTATCATCTTTCATATTAGTCCTTATTTTTTATATTCTATATAATATAATATAAATACTTAAAAAAGGAGGGCTTTATGAAAGAACTTAAAAAAATAGACCAATCTTTGATGAAACTTCAGCAAGATTTTAATACCCAACTTGAATCGTTGGGATCTGACACAAATGAATTTCACAATGCCCTGATAGAACTTAGTGCCAAATATCCTAACCATAAAGAGCTTTTGCAATTTATTGTTTTTATTAATGATAAATTAGAAATAAATCAGAATATTTTTCATGAAATCGTGTGTGACTCATTAAATCAATTAATCAGATTGAAAAAAGATTTGGTTTGTGATATTATAGATATACATAGTAAAGGAATTAAACAAGAGGAAAATACATTATGGGGTAAGACTAAAAGTTTTATTGGATCTTTTAAGAATATTAAAATGATTCTAACAGCATTGGCAGTTATATCGTTGGCAGCAGCCGTCATAATAGCGCCGGCAATGTTTTTGAAAATTATAGCTGCATTGGCAAAAATATTATAAAGGAGTGTGAAATGATTAAATATTTGAAAAAAATATTTGAAAGAGATGAAGATAATTCTATTACACAGGAAGATTTATTTCCAGAAGATAAAACACCTTTGGATGAATGTATAAATTGCGAATTAAGAAATTTATGTATTCAAAAAAGGTTATGCTATCCTGGAAATAAATCAGATCCTATATTAAAGGATTTTGATGAAGGAAAAGATACATTACTTATAATAGATGATAATGCAGGTGTTGTATCATTTCTTAAGGATGATATAGAGGATTTTTTCGAGGAAGGAATAATTAATAAAGACGAAATAAATTTGCTTTTATTAACTACTTCAGGTGCTGCTTTTGCATTGCAAAAATTATATAATAAAAATGTGAATCTCAATATAAAATGGGCCATCATAGACATTACATTAGGTGGTTCAAAGATGACAAATGAAGGTAACGTCAAACTAACAGGGGTTGATGTTTTTGAAATGATTAAAGAACAAGGCAAAGATTTTGAATTTTTATTTTACACAGGAAATAATCTAAACCCTTATATAAAATCGAATGAACGACTCATTAAACAATTCAGAGATTTGACTGGCAAAGATATACAAGAGCATGTTCTATTTAAGACATCAATGGATATAGAGCGTAGAAAAAAAAATATAAAGGAAAAATTATTTAAGGAGAAGATGTGATTAATATGAAGGACATTATACACACACTAAAAAAACATATAAAAAATATATTAATATTTCTGATATTAATAAATATAATAGCTTTGAGTAGTTTTTGTGTTGTTTTTGATACTTACGCTCATTATATAGATACTCAATTAAAAAACAACATAAATGAATATAACGAAATAGATAAAGAACAGTTATGCAAAATAGCAAATTGTGTTTCGATTATTGATATAAAAAATAAAAATATATTAAAACCTGACAAAAAAAGCCACCTTAAAATAGAAGATTATATGGAGCCAAGTATTAAAAAAATTAACAAAAATTTATATATTATCAATAATAATTCTTTGGCCATATATAATGATGAATCACATTCTTTCTTTATCGTTAATACAATTAACATAGTAAATGATTATAAGGAAATGGTATTATATTTCACACCATTAATGGTTTTTATTTATTTAATACCATTATATACATCAATAAAAAAGGAAAAAGAAGAAGCCTTATTATTGACAGCCGGATCTGAAGCATTATTGGCAAATAAAAGTATGATTAATATTACTGAAAACATACATCATGAGCTAAACACTCCATTGGAAGTAATAGATAATAAAGTAGAAAAGATACATAACATATTAAAAGATTTCATAAATGACGAGAAAGAAGTAATAAAAAACATAAATACAATACCAAAAGATAGATTGTTAAGGCATAAAAGAATATTAAAATTAAATGAAGACTTTGAATTTATTAGAACTGCTTCAGAGCAAATATACACTGTATTAGAAAAAATGAAAGGTTTTAAGCATTTAAGGTATAGTAATGGAAACAAATCATTAAAAGATATTATAGAAGGTGGATTCAAAATTATAAATATAAGCAATACAAATTTTGAATATAAAATAGATGATAAATGTGATTTATATTCTTTGAATTCCAAAAATCTATCAAATGCTGATTTTTTAAGTATTATACTCAATCATATAAAGAATTCATTAGAGGCATTTGCCTCTAAAATATTTATAATATATGACAAGTATGATAATAATTTTGTTTATCTAAGGATAATAGATAATGGTAACGGGATACCAGAAGAAGCAAAGAAAAAAATATTCTTACCTAATTTTAGTACCAAGCATTCAGATAATGGTATTAGGGGGAATGGTATGTATCTTAATAAGCATATCATGAACTCAGCTGGTGGGGATATTAGGCTTATTTCATCTACAAAAAAAGGAACCACAATAAAATTAAAAATTCCCGCAAAAATTAAAATTTAGGAGCATTAGTATATATGAATAAATTATTATTATTATTATTATTATTGTTATTATTGTTTACTAATGCTGCAATGCCTGGAAATTATGAAAATTTCCAGAAAACAGAAAAAGAATTTAATATTTTATTGTGTAAAATAGGATATGTTGAAGATTCAAAATCAATAAAAGGATGGCTAAGGATTTTTAACTCGAAAGAAAAATTAAATGATTATGAAATTTATATTTCCGAGGAACAAAGAATAAAAATATTAAAATTATTGTTATATAAAGAAAAAATAAATAAAACCAAATACCATAGTGTTATAAATAATTAAGTATTTTTTATACTAATGTTTATTTAAATATGGTTATTAGTTCTAGGATAATCCTAGAATATTCCTTAATTCATCGAACATCTTATGAATTTTTTTATCTGTCAAAGCCTTAAAGTCCTCAAAATTATTATCTTTTAGAGACTGTCTAACTTTAGTGGCAGATATATCTTTATCTGTTCTCTTTATCTCTTTTATCTCTAAAGTCCTATTTCCTTCCATATATTTTTCATAAGCCTTATATGCTTTGACCCTATCTGAACCCGCGTAAGCCACAAATTTTGTTCCATCAGGAAGTTTGTTTAATTCATCTACAAAAAATCCTGTGCTGATTATTTTAATTTCAACATTGCTAGGAGAAACTAATTCAAGCATTTTTTTCTGAGTGTCTGAATCGAATGGATTTTTAGTTTTGTCTTCACTCGTTTTTTTACCTTTAACTAAGAAAATAATTACTTTATTATTTTCTTTTGCCATAGTATTAATAATGGCCGAGTGAGCCTTTGTGACAGGTTGAAAACGACCAGAGAAAATACCAACTGTTTTTTCTTTTTCTGTCAATACTATATCTCTAAATGTTTTCATTATTTTTTCTCCTGTAATATAGAATCATAATTTATATAATCCTTAAAAGATATGTTTTCTAACATCAACTTTTCTACTTTATCCAAAGCTTTTTGCTTATCTATTCCTTTTTGTTTGCCTACCTCACCTGATTTAATAGAAACCATACTTTTGAATACTCCTTGAAGTCTTTTCAAGCTTCTAGCAAGCTTGAACGTGCTTTTTATTTGTTTTAATAATTTGTCAAAAGACAATGACAAATCCAGTTTGTATAATATTGTTTGTAAGTCATCCCAATTCCTTGATGTCCATATTACTTCTTGCTTTATAGTTTTATATTCTTTATTTTTGAGTTTATCAGGATCATATGTAATTTTTCTTAGTTGAATTTCCTTGGAACTACAATTAAACTCTATCTCCATATTTTTTTCAAGTTCTGGTTTTTTGATTTTCAGATCTTTTAATATTTTATTGGCATTAAACTCTATCATAGCGACTTTTGTGGCCCCAAGTATTATACCTTGCTTTGCTGCTGGCATATCCAAGAAATCTTTTTTGAATCTTGTTTCTGAAGCATCCATGGCAATCATATAATCAACTTGACACGCCTGAATAGAAGGGTTCGGCACATTAAGAGAAATAGTGATGATTTCACCTGAGTTATAGTATCTTTTTCCTACATATTTTTCTGACACAAAAGGAACCACAACACTTTCAGGTTTTTTGAGAAAATGCTTTGCTAGTACAGATTTGATTTTCTTTTTATCATTATCATAAAGAGAACCATTAATTCCCAAAATCAAATCCATGTCACCAAATTTAGTTTTCTTTTTATCTGAATTATATGAGCCTGTAGGCTCGATTGATACAAATCCAGGGAAATCAGAAATGATTTCCTTTGCTGTTTTTAATATTTCTCTAAAGTCTTTGCGACTTTGTATTTTATTATTTCCTGTTACACCTGACATATAATACTCTCCTTTTTATATAAGATTATTTATGAAACTTCTAAAATTTTCTTTTAAAAGGCTGTCATCTGGTAAAAATTTTGTCTCATAATGTTCTTTTTTGTTAAGCCTTCTCCAATCATCTTGAATGTCAAAAGGAATGTCTGTTCGTGTGTGCGATAAGATTTTGAAATAAATATTTAAAATTCCATCTCTATCTTTTTTAGGAATTTCATCCAGTTTTTTCACAAGCTTGAAATAATTGTTTATAACATTTTTTGATAATTTTAAACCCATAGCATTTTCTAGGTAAGGAATCATATCCTTAGGTTTTGTTGCCAGCTTTTCGCCAGTCTCAATGTCACTCAATCCTTTTGTGTGATTAAAAGAATATCCATAATAATTAAACATTGAAAGCATAAGCTGAGTTCTGTGCAATCCTTTAACATTACCTTCATATTTGTCAGAAAAATAACTGAATTCTAGCAAATCCATATCTCCTATCATCCAATCCATTTGAACACCATAATCAAGTTTTTCTCCTGATTCTGTGTATTGTGGAAATAAACCAAAAATATTACCTGAAGTAATTTTTTTCTCATCGCAATATAAGTTTTCAGCATAAGCATTAATTTTCGTAACAATGCCTTTGAGTATCGCTCTAACCATAAGTTCAGAATCTGTAGCAGTTTTTGCTCTCTTTTTATATGCAAGCATTTGCTTTTTCACTTCTTCAGGATTCAATCCCCATTTTTGAATTGATTTGTCAGAAACTTTTTTGTCTACTATACTGGATACGTCAATAGCAAAATCAATATCACCCGATACAGGTTTTTTGCCTACTGATCCTATGTATCTCATTTTGTCATGATTAAAAATGTCTTTTTTATTAGGAAATGCCCTACCTAATTCTTGAAAATATCTTTGAACAGTAGGTTCAATATTTTCTAATTTTATGCTTTGTGTTTTACCTTTAAATACGTTTCCACCAATAATACACCTCCCCGATGTTGTGATCTAATTTTATACTTATTTATAAATTAATTATAACAAAACAAAGCTTAAAGTTCTATTAATTTAGCATACCAACCTATATATTTTTCAGTATAATATCTTACCGCATTGTTCTTGGCTTTTTCTGTTTCAAATAGCTTTGTGTTATTTTTATATGATTTTATTAATCCTTGATAAGGTAGGTTAATAAACATACTTTTTAAAGTTTCTATCTGTAGAAAACATTAGTTTATCATTATTATCATATATATATTAATCAATATTTTTGATGCCGTAACAGAAACTAGATTGCTATCTGTCTTAAATTCTTTCTTTGTAGCCATGCAATGTGAATTAGTTAAAATATCTATACAAGCTACTAACCCCGATGTAACACCTTTCAATTCCCCGCTTAAATATTTTTCGTTATAAATGGAAGTCTGAAAAGTTTTTCCGTGTTTATCTATGACTGTTACTTTTTCTGAGGTATCAAAATATATGCAATTTTGATTCTGCCTGTTTATAAAATTTGGGTTATTTTTTACATCAAATTTCATATGAAATTTTTTCTCAAGCTCTTTTGCTTCGACTCTTGTATCAAAAGTTTTTATTATTTTATATTTATAGTGAGATGGATTTAGTATTTGGTCAACTTTGAAGAATTTGTTTGTGTATGAAGAAAAATATACTTTCCCCAAATCATCTGAAGGTTTTACTATACTGGTTCTGTCACCGTAGTAATGCATTTTTGTTATTAGATTAGTTATTCTATATGTGTAGTGATAGGTCATTTGTAGACTCCTATAAATTAATTTATAAGAGTGATTGCGGTCTGAAACTTTTATGTACTAAAGACCGCAAAGAGTTAGTACATAAAAATTTCCTCTTATATACTATTATTTATAAATCTATTTTTCTCCCCACTTACCATCAAAAATAGCTTTATGTGCTTTAATAAGTTGTTCTTTATATTTTGACCATTTAGTGCTCAATTTTTGAGTGTATTTTGAAGACTGGTTTGAATCAAAATCAGGATAGTAAGTCAAACCAAATTGAGCATTCTCATAATCATCATCTTCTTTCAACCAAACAGAGATTTCAACCTTTTTATCGCCATTTTTGAGATATAAAGATACTATATTAGTTGGATGAGATGAGTATTCCTTACTCATAGCCTCATAAGTGACCCCATTAACCATGAAGTGCGCTCCACAATTGGCGCACTTCATGCCATCAATTTTAGGGGCATCACATCCACCTTTATAAATCATTTTGAGTGTACTTTCTTGAAGTACAATGCCTCCAAAAGATTTTAAGTTATTTTCTATCATTTTTATCTCTCCGTGTTTGTGGTTATTTATATTATAATTATATCATAAAATACATTAAACGATACTTAATATACCTTAATGAAGGGACCAAATTTCTCTCCTTTTTTCTGTGCCAAAAAGCCCCATTCCGTTACTAATTTGTCCAACTCCTTTGATGTAATACTAGACATATAAAATGCCAAATGTAATCCTTGAAGTTTTGTGTTTAATTCTATGAGTGAGTATGTTTCTCCCGCACTATATGCCATTTCAATTGACTGTAATGCCTCCTGTACTGATGGAACGCCAAGATTAAATAATTTTTTTGATTTTATTTTGGTGAGCATTTTTTTGTAATCATCTTTAACCTTCAAAAATTCTTCTAAGGTTTTTGGCATTTTCTTGCCTTGAGGGAAATCATAAGATAGCATTTTTAGGGTTGCATTTCTCATAGCGGCAGGCACTTTGCCCATTTCAGCACTGGCACCCTTGCTTTTGTATGATACTTGAACATTGCTCATTTCTTTTTTCGGGTACATCCTAACCTGAACATTTATTTTAGTTGATCCTATATATTGAAGGTCATAATTTAATTCATCGTTTACAAATTTCCCATTCTTGAGTGATAGCAAAAGATTTCCTGTTAAAAAGGGATAATTCTCATGAACACCTTTTTTGACATTGATTATGTCATATGTTGCTTTTGCTTTAGTTTTTTTGAGTGATATTCCTATAAGCCTTCTGTCATTAAAAAGTTCTACCATTTTTGCATTAAGATGTTCTATTGTTTTGAAGTTTGCTTCTTTAATTTCCTTTTGAACATTTTCGTCCTTAATCAACCATATATCAGCAGGATTCCATGAATCCTTTTGAGAAAATCCTAGTCGTTTAACCTCTTTGGTTATAAAGTCCATAAAACCACCGTCTCGGTTGAATATTTTGATTTTCCTAATGCCTAATGTTTGTACTATTTTTTTGAATGTTATATATTGTGCTTCAAATGATATAATCCAAGATTTTTCATTTGGAAGGTCAGTGTAAATTTCTGAAAGTTCTTCGATTGTATATTTTTTGCTTGGCGTCTTAATGATTTTTTCTATAATCTTGAGCGAACACAATTCCTGATATTGAGTGGTTTTGGCATCACCTTTTCTGGCATTGACCTTAACATTTTCCTTGCTTATGTCTGATAATGTTATATATTTTTTTGTTTGTACATTTAGAAACATTTTTCTTAGCCTAGTGCCGTCCTTGATAATACTTTCAAAATCTTTTTTCGTTTTTGCAATCAATAATTTGTCAATGTATTCTTTATCAATTTCAATTTTTGTAAACTTCTTTTTATTCTCGGGAAATAACAAAAATGGCATGCCATTTTCAATTTTATTCAATAAAACCTCAAGATATGAATGTTTTACTAGGTCTGCAATTTGTAATTTTGCCATAGAAGCCTCCCATTTTATGATTATTTATATCTTAATGCTTAATCAATTAGTTCAAGTCCTAATTTTTCTAAATCCCTTATCCTTACATTATACATATATAGTAAATGCTCTTTTATTTCTTCTATATCAATATTTAATTTTTTGCAAATAATTTCCTGATTTTTGATATAATTTTTATTTTTCATTAAATCTTCTATATTAAAGAATGTTAAATTTTTATATTTTTCGTAATTTTCATGGATTTGCTTTTTCTCAGAATCACTCAAAATGTTAAAATCAAAAACAGGGAGGTTTAACAATTGCTTTCCTCCAACCTCTTTAATCACTCCTCGTTTATTTTTTCTACCTGACCTTTTGGTGCCATTTTTGATAAAAGCCTCAATAACCAAAAGGGAAGGTAATGACATCATCAATATAGGAATAACTTCAGTATCAATACTTTTCGGGTTTAGTCTGACATACTTTGAAGATAATACACATTCTTCTTTATATGTAAATAATCTAGGATATAAATCAATAGCCATTGTATAAAAAACAGAATTTTTATGAATATTGTACCTTGTTAGGTTCACATCAGAATATTTTACATAATATTCTAGGTCTTCCTCTTTAAGATTTTCTCTATATATGGCAGGAGAATTTACTCTAGCCTGCTTTTGGTAAAAAAGTTTTATATTTCCTTTTTCTTTTTTATTATGTATTTTATTATCTTTTAGTAACGAAGCAAAATTTAATCCTGCAGTTTCTAATGATATATACTCGCTCAATGGCTCAAAGTCCTTTGTTATTTTTTGAGTGTATTCATATGACTCATTGTACATTATAAGTCTATTTTTCATATTATGAGTATTACTAATAGGGTCATCAATAGGAACATTAATAATTTTATCATTGAGGCTAAACTCTGTATCAGTTACTGAATTCAATATAATATCATTATTATTTTTATCATTACTCTTATCATTCGTGATATATACACCTATGGCATTGGTGTCATCCCTGAAAAAAGGATAAAAATTACTTGTAATTAGTCTATCTAATCTAAAATGATTTGATGTTTTTGGTCCTAATATCTTCCTTAGGACATCGCCATATCGTGTTTCCAACCATTTATCGGCACACAAAAACACCAATTCTCCATCCTCATCGAGATGCGATAAGCATTTTAGATAAAAATAAATGTAAATGTCAGACCTTAAATCTACGTCCTCTCGTTTGATGCCTAGAACATCAAAATCAATATTATCCTTGATAGCCTCTATATACTCAGATTTTGACATACTGTCATGTTTTATATTTCCGTGGCTGATGTAAGGAGGATTGGTAATGATGAGAGAATATTTTTTGTCATTTTTTGATAACAAAAAATCTTCATGATACAGGTTCGTATTTTTCTGAACATCAATCACATCCAATGCTGTCTTTTCGATGTCATAACAGTCATATTCGAGATATTCATCTATATTGTCTAGGCAAGCATAATAAAAACTCCCTGTGCCCACTGAAGGGTCAAGGATTCTTTTTTGCTTTTTGTTTTCTATCTTTGAACAAATCTTGTCTGATACAAAAGGATGAGTATATGTATTTCCTAGGTTTCTATCTTTATCAATGTTAAAATTTTTATTTACATCCCATATTGCTTTCAAATTATTCCTTTTCTAATATTTATAACCCAATTCATCCTACCATTCATCCTCATCAATTAATTCTGTGGAAGGAGTAAGGTCCCATCCTATTGGATCAGTGATGAGTTTTATGTTTCCTTCAAAACCTTTTTCGTACATTAAGTCTATATCTATAAATTTATCTAATCCATACTCAAAGATTTTTTCGTTATTAAATGCAAAAGCATTGCTTCCTGTAATATTTGGTTCTTTCATATATAGAAAACCTATTTTATCTCCTGGTTCTATTTCTTTTATCCCTTGTATATTTTTATCCTGAATATATTTATTATGAATAAGGGATGCTCTTGAATTTACAGGAGCACTAAGCCATTTATTTTTCTCTGGTACCCATCTTTTGAATTTTTTATCCTGTTCCTGCCACTGATAATCAAGGCTGGATACACCCTGATTTATACATATTTGAGATGGCAACTGTTCATATGTTTTTTCTTTTACCTCTTTCATAAAATTTATAACTTTAGGTAAATCACCATCAATCAAAATGTCCATAGCAGCACCAAGCTCTTTTCTGAAAAATTTTGGCGTTGTCGCTCTTATCATTGATAATCCCGTTACTTTAAGTTTAGGTTTTGCTAATTTTATATCATCTTCTTGTAATTTTCTACAGAAATACATTTTTGGTGCAACTGAGATAAAGCAGTCTGCCACAATTTCTCCGTCTTCTATTAGTTTTTCTGGTAAAAAAGCATTAATAGTGTCTGACTGATGAGTTAAGCTTTTATATGTTACAGGCAACGAAACTTTCTCTATAAAATTATTGGTAAATTCCAATAATCTGTCCTTAGATGCATTATTTTCATAGTCTTTCCCAAATTTCTTGACAATAAGAGGTTCCACAGACATGTACAAACTGTCGGTATCAATTTGTGCTACATGCCTCCAATTAGTATTCATTCCGTGAAATGTTTCTGTGTCTTCTTCACCCAATACTTTATCTAAATGAGTGCTATTTGCTTGAATAGCATTTAGGTTAGCATTTCTTGCCCCTGATGTTACTGCCCCAGAAAAATATTCAGCGTGACCTGCAAATACTGTTGCTTGCATACTTAAGGCACCATAGGCACTATTAATAAGGCGATGTGTTCAATTTAAGTTCGTTACTCTTAAATCTGAGCTTTTAACTCAACTCTGTATCTCTACAGATGTCCAGACTATATCTTCATCCTTAACTTAATATTAGGATGCCCACCACTTCCACTCACTTGAGTGTACTCCTTTTCAGGATAGTCGTTGAACCTTCTTCATATTATATATTATATAACTTAGAAGCTTGGCTGCTGATTGTCTTTACCTTATATTTTTCTAACCTTCATATAGTGATTTCTCCTATATTGTAGTATATAAGTATTATCCAGATGTCCCAGCAATTCAATGGGTTTCTTCAATGAGAACTATCATATATTACTATATGACGAGACCTTAATTTTTAATCTTCATTCCCATTTGAAATACATTCCATCTATCTGCCTCTGCAGATAGATGGAAAATTTTATCTTTATCTTCCTGAGATAATTCACTCTTTTTCTTGATTTCTTCTATCTGTACATAGCATGTTTGCATCAATTTTTTATATTTTTTACGTTTAACCATAATATCTTCCATTGTCTGTGAAAGGACACTTCTGAAATCTTTTCTAAAGAACATCCCATTTGGTGCCATCGAAACATTATATTTTTTGCAAACTCTCATAACTTCTGAGCTTGCTTCGTCATTATTGATAACATGTTTCTGAAACCAAAAGTCATATTTAATCAATTCTTTAGCATCTATATTCCTAGGATAAAAAATTGCATATTTTGCTCTTAATAATAAAAGTTCATCAGGCAAATCTTTTGGTTGTATTAATGTCTCAATACCAATATTCAACCACTGAATAACAGAAGGATATAGTGAAGCAAAATCTAATGAATATACCCATTTCCAAAATTTTGCTGTGCCTTTAACAATACCACCAGGGAATGTCTGTGATTTTAGTTTATTTTCATGATCATTTGCTGCTATAAGGTTCATATAAAATTGAACCCTATCATCATCTATAAGACTTCTAAAATTTTCATCTTTTTCTATCCTAGTCAATAAAACTGTATCAGTATCATTAAATTTACCCTCTAATGGTAGAACCTGAGATTTTTTATAATGATTGTTAAACATATAACTATTCCATTGAGCCAGAGTTCCTCTGATCATATCCATTGTCACACCGGTTTCATATGAAATCATTTTGGCCAAATCAATTAATTTTAATTTTCTATCTAAACCAATGAGTAGCTCAACATCCCTAACTCCATACTCAATAAAAGTATTGTAGTTATTGGCATAAAATTCTGCAAAGTCTGTGTGTTCATCATGATTAACCTTATTTGAACCTAATTCATAACCAGCAACTGTATCCAGGCTATATGATGTATGAGTTGTATATGTATATTTTTTGTACATTTGCATATAATCTTCTTGGATAATTCCTGTCCATAAATATTCATCTTGAACACCATAGGTTGTATTGACCTCTTTGTGTCTTATTAAGTTTGCATATGGAGAAAGTTGTTTTACATATTCCCCATTAAGACAATCTGTGTTAAATCTCCATCTTTGTTTGAGCTCATCATAATAATATAAATCATCTCTTTTATCAAGCACTCTAATTATTCTATTTGTAATAAAAGGGTCATCATATGTTTTTGTATTCCACCCTGTCATTAAAGTGGGATCCCTTTTTTTGATAAGCTCTAAGAAAACCTTTAATAATTTTTCTTCTGTTTCACAATTTATATATTTTATATTGCCATATTCAGATTTATAATTATTTTCATTTTTCCATTCTTTATTAAGTCCTAATATTATAAAACCATTTAATTTGGTGTCGAATATTTGAATAGATGTTATAGAAGCCATTGCTCCTCTTTCGTGACCCATTGGTTTCCAGTCATTTTTTCTTTCTTTGTTTTTATCCGGTTGCAGATTTTTATCTAATGCAGCAACCTCTATATCGTAATACCATGTATTACTGAATTCATGATAGGCGTCAATAGGATTAGGCCAATATTCTCTGATAAATGTTTGTTCTTGTGATTTATTTCCATACATAGATACACCTGAATCTTTGTACATATTAACAGCATCTCTATATTCTTTCATTGTTTTAAACTTTA
>Ga0256837_1000807_pt1 | contig 24192 bp, 28 predicted proteins | sample 4562384metaG_FD_185976 | JGI IMG/M metagenome (GOLD analysis project Ga0256837, IMG submission 185976) | Hydrothermal vent microbial communities from Guaymas Basin, Mexico - 4561-384 | ecosystem: Environmental > Aquatic > Marine > Hydrothermal vents | place: Mexico: Guaymas Basin | collected...
ACGCCACCTCTATGGAGAACATTGAAGAGGGCCTAAAGAGGTTTAAAGGAGCTGTAGAGGAGCGTTTAAATGGATAGAGGAGTAAAGGTTTACAGAACCGACAAGCTCACTTTCTTAAGCTACGGGCTTTTAATAGTTGCCTACGCCCTCTTTCTGGGCCTTATCGTTATGAAGGCCGGGGGCGTTAACTCCTCATTTTTAATTCTTGCTCTCTTTGTCCTTCCTGTTGTTGCTTACTTTGTCTTCCTCATGAAGAAGCAGGTAAAAATTGATGATGAAGGTATTGAGGTTTTCGGCCTTACCGGGAGGAAGAGGATAAAGTGGAGTGAAGTCCGCTCCATCTCAATGACTCCAGGGAGGAAGTACTTTATCTTTGTAGAGGGCGAAGGAGGCAAGCTGGCCGTTATAGATGACTCGACAGAAAATTTCGTTGAGGTTGCCAGGGAGCTCCGCAGAAGAGCTCCCGACAAAGTCTCCGAAAACTACGACGCCATCCTCTCCTCCTACAAACGCTCCTACATGTCCTTGGCTATCCTTCTCTTTGCCGCAGTTGCTCTGATTTTCGTTGCCGTTAAGTCTTTTCTTTAATTCTTTGATGGTTTTACCTTCTCTATTTTTACCGAGGGGATTCTGAGGGAGTTGAGCTTCTCTTCAAGGGCTCTTACCCTCTCCTCAAGTTCTGATATTTGCCCTTTAAGAGCAGAGCTCTCTCCCTTAACAGAGCTACAACACTCCTTGAGTGCGGCAATCTCCCCTTTTAGGCTCCCTATCTCCCTCTCAATCTCTTTTCTGCTCTTCTCAACCTTCAGCTCAACTCTTTTGTAGCTCCTCTTTGCCTCTGCCGAGAGCTCTCTCTTTAGGGGCTCTATCCTGCTCTTTAGCTCTTCAACCTTACCGCTGAGGTTTTCAAGGGAGACCCTTAACTTCGGAATTTCCTGCCTTAAAGAGGAGTTCTCCCTCTTTAACCTCCCTACCTCCCTCTCAAGCTCTTTGTTCTTTACCTCAAGTACCTGTACCCTTGCCGTTAGTTGGTTAATCTGAGGGTTCTCCTGAGTTGTTACGCAGGAGGTCAGGGCTAAGGCGGGTATCAGGAGAAGAGCTCTCTTCACTTCCTCTGCCCCTTTAAGAATTTCTTTAAGGATACCACAACTTTCCCTTGAAGGGGGGAGCTCCCCCTGATAAATTATTGAACTGACGTGTCAGTTCAGGAGGGAGAGTTGAAGAAGAGGGAAGAGGAGATTTTAAGCAGGGCTAAGGCTCTTTTCTCCAGTAAAGGATTTCACTCTTTAACGGTTTCGGATATCGTTAACTCCCTCGGAATCGCCCGGGGGACTTTCTACCTCTACTTCAAGAACAAAGACGACGTTTACAGAAGAGTCCTTGAAGAGACCGTTTCGGAAATCAGTAAGAGGCTAAAGCGTCTTCCTCTTGATAGGCCGTTGGAGCAGCTGCGGGAAAACCTCCTCTCAATACTGAAGCTGATTGAAAATGACAGGGAGACAGCCAGGCTCATCTTCTACCACCCTTACCGGCTAAACCCAGAGTTTGACTCTATCCTTGAGGACTTTTACGGCAAAGTCCTCAACCTGATTGAGAGGGCCCTTTTGAGGGGAATGGAGATGGGAATAGTGAGGGAGTGTAACGTTTCCGTTGTCTCAAGGGCCATTTTGGGAGCTTTTACTGAGGTCGGTAAGGGAATTTTGGATGGAGAAATCGGGGGAGCGGAGGAGGCCGTTGACGAGCTGCTATCCTTCGGCCTTAGGGGGCTTCTGGAGGGAAGATGATTGCGGGAATTGACGTAGGCTCTACTACCGTTAAAGGGGTTCTCGTTAACGAGAAGGGAGAGATTCTCTTTAAGAGTTATAAGCGCCACGAGGCCAGGCAGGCCGAGAGGGTTTTGGAGCTCCTCTCTCGGTTTGAAGAGATTGCCGGTAGGGATTTCCACCTCTTTATGACGGGAAGCGGAGGAGGGGATATAGCCAGAGCCCTCGGCGTAAAGTTCATTCAGGAGGTTAACGCCGTAAGCAGGGCTGTTGAGGAGCTCCACCCGGAGGTCAGCTCGGTCGTTGAGCTTGGCGGTCAGGACGCCAAGATGATTTTCTTTTTTGAGGTAGGCGGGGTTAAGAGGAAGATTACAACTATGAACGACAAGTGTGCCGGCGGAACGGGGGCGACGATTGATAGGATAATCTCAAAGCTGAAAATTCCCCCGGAAATTGCATCCTCCCTTGAGTTTGACCCCTCAAAAGTCCATCCGGTTGCCGCAAAGTGCGGTGTTTTTGCAGAGACCGACGTAAACTCCCTCCAGAAGGCGGGGGTTCCGGAGGAGGAGCTCCTAATCTCCCTCTTTAACGCAATCGTAATTCAGAACCTCTCGGTTCTAACCAGAGGTTATACCCTTCGTCCCGTCGTTCTCCTCTTAGGAGGGCCTAACACCTTCTTTCCGGCCTTGAGAGGGGCTTGGAGGTACCACCTTGAGAAGGTATGGAGGGAGAAGGGGATAGAGTTTAACGAGAGCTCAATTCTCCTTCCCGAAAATGCCCAGTTCTACGCAGCAATAGGCTCTGCGCTCTTCGGTTTTAGTGAGGAGAGCCCCTACAGGGGAAAAGATGGGCTCCTTGAGTTTAAGGAGCGCTCCCTTGTATACCTGAAGAGGAAGACGGGGGAGGTAGGCCTTTTAAAGCCGGGGGAGAGCTTAGAGGAGTTCAAAGAGAAGTACGGGGTTAAACCCTTTAAACCCAAGGAGTTTAAAAATGGAGAGGTAGTTAAGGCCTTTTTGGGAATAGACGGGGGCTCAACCTCAACAAAGGCGGTTCTGATAGACGGCAACGGGGAGCTCCTTGCCACCGCCTACACCCTTTCCAAGGGAAACCCTCTTGAAGACCTGAAGGTGATAGTAAGGGAGCTGAAGGAGAAGGTTGAGCGTGGCGGAGCCACCCTTGAAATCCTCTCAGTAGGGGCAACTGGCTACGCAAAGGAGATGTTTAAGGAGACAATCGGGGCGGACGTGTGCATAGTTGAGACCGTTGCCCACACGGTTTCGGCCCTTCATTTCTTTAGAGATGTTGACGTTATAGTTGACGTTGGAGGGCAGGACATAAAGGTAATGATATTGAGGAACGGGGAGGTAAAGGACTTTAAGCTCAATACCCAGTGCTCTGCCGGGAACGGCTACTTCCTCCAGTCAACCGCCGAGAAGTTCGGCTACAGGGTTGAGGAGTACGCAGATGTGGCCTTCAAGGCTCAATACGCTCCCCGCTTCAACTTCGGCTGTGCCGTCTTCTTAGAGCAGGACGTAGTCAACTTCCAGAGGCTCGGCTGGGAGCCCCACGAGATAATGGCCGGCCTTGCAAAGGTTTTACCTAAGAACGTCTGGCTTTACGTTGTTAAAGAGCCCAACTTGAGGAAGTTGGGTAGGCGCTTCCTCCTTCAGGGAGGGACTCAGAGAAACCTTGCGGCGGTTAAAGCCCAGTATGACTTCATAAAGGAGAGAGTCCCCGACGCCGAGGTCTTCGTCCACCCGATTACCGGTGAGGCGGGAGCCTTCGGTGCCGCCCTTTTGGCCGCCAGGAATTACCGCGGTAGGAGCTCCTTTATAGGAGTAGATGCCCTCCTCAACCTCTCCTTTACTGTAAGGAGCGACGAGACGACGAGGTGCAACTTCTGTACCAACCGCTGCCAGAGAACCTTTATTGAGCTCTCCCCTCCGGGGAGGGAGAAGAGGCTCTACGTAATCGCCCCGTGCGAGAAGGGTATGGTTCTTGAGGCTTCCGAGGTTAAGGAGGTTATTAAGAGACTAAAGGAAATTGAAAAAGAGAACCCTAACCTTCAGGAAATCAGTGCTAAGAAGGTTTTTGAGAGCTATCCGGTTAACAAGGTTTACTCCGAAAAGCTCTTCGGAATTATCCCGAGAAGGGGGGTAATTGAGAGGAGGAGGAAGTTAAAAGCGGGGATTCCCCGGGTTCTCAACTTCTACTCCCTTGCCCCCTTCTTCAGGGGCTACCTTGAGTCTTTGGGAGTTGAGAACTTCGTTTTCTCCGACTACACCAGCGAGAAGTTGATTCAGGAGGAGATGAAGGGAGGGGCGATAGACCCTTGCTTCCCCAGTAAGGTAGCCCTCGCCCATATAAGGAACCTCCTGAAGAAGAAGCCCGACTTTATCCTCTTCCCCAAGGTTGCCGCGTTAAAGAGCATGTTTACCGATGCCGAGGGCTCCCACGCCTGCCCTACCGTAACGGCTACCCCGATAACCGTAAGGGCCGTTCTTACCCGTGAGGAGGACATCTTTGAGAAGTCGGGAGTTAAGTTTATAGACCCCCTCCTCCACTTTGACGATGAGGAGCTCCTTGAGGCCGAGCTCTTTGAGGCTTTCAGTGAGATTTTGGAGCTCCGAAAAGAGGAGAACAGAAGGGCGGTTAGGGAGGGCTTCAGAGCTCTTGAGGCCTACCTTAGGGAGATGAGGGAGCTGGGGGAGAAGGTTTTAAGGAAGATAGAGGCTGAGGGGAGGATGGGAATACTCGTTTTAGGAAGGCCCTACCACAACGACCCGGGAATTAACCACGGGATAGCCAAGGAGCTCCAGAAGAGGGGCTACCCGATTTTGACGATTGAGAGTTTACCGCTGAAAGAGGAGTTCCTGAAGAAGGTCTTTAAGGGGAGGGAGCCCTTTAAAATCAGGGACGTCTGGAAGAAGGCCTACAGTGAGAACAGCAGCAGGAAAGTCTGGGCAGCCCTCTACGGTGCCAACCACCCAAATCTTGCCCTCCTTGACCTCTCCTCCTTCAGGTGCGGCCACGATGCCCCGATTTACTCCGTCATTGAGGAGATCGTTGAAAGGGCGGGAGCTCCCTACTTCACCTTCCACGAGATAGACGAAAACCGTCCTGCCGGCTCAATAAAAATCAGGGTTGAGACAATTGACTACTTCTTGAAAGAGCGGCTGGAAAAACTTGAAGAGAAGGGTAAAGAGGCCGTTTAAAGGCAGGGAGTATAATACTCCCGAATTAAGGAGGTTGGAGCTATGGTGGTTTTTCTCTTCCTCTTTGCCGTCTTCGTCTTTCTGTTGGCTTACAGGCTCTACGGAGGTTTTTTAAAAGAGAAGGTCTTCGGCCTTTCCGAAAGGAATAAAACCCCGGCCCACACCATGAGGGACGGCGTTGACTACGTCCCCGCACCTGCTCCAGTTCTTTTAGGGCACCACTTCTCCTCAATTGCCGGAGCCGGACCTATTGTCGGGCCTATAACTGCAGCCTCCTCGTGGGGCTGGTTGCCAGCTTACTTGTGGGTCTTAATCGGGAACATCTTCATCGGCGGCGTTCACGATATGAGTGCCCTCGTGGCCTCAATAAGGAATAAAGCCCGCTCAATAGCCGAAATCGGCGGCAGGTACCTCTCAAAGAGGGCAGGCTTCCTCTTTAAACTCTTTATCTGGCTTGCCCTCCTCTACGTTGTTGCCGTCTTCATAAACGTTGCTCAGATAACCTTTAACGCCGTAGTTCCCGTTGTTGAGAACGGAGAGGTTATTAAACTTCCAATCGGCGGAGGAGTTGCAACGAGCGCCGTTATCTACATCTTCCTCGCTCTAACTTTCGGGCTTCTCGTTTACAACTTCAAGCTCTCACTCAAGTGGACGACGGCCCTCTTCGTTATCCTCGTTTACGGTGCCGTTTACGTCGGCCAGCTCTTTCCCATTAACCTCTCCCCTGCCGTCTGGAATGTTATTCTCCTGATTTACGTTGCCGTTGCGTCGGTTACTCCCGTCTGGCTTCTTTTGCAGCCGAGGGATTACCTTTCAAGTTTTCTTCTCTACGGAGCTCTCATAGGAGCTGGCTTGGGAATTCTCCTCTCCTTCGGAAATGTTGACCCAAACCTGCCTGCCTTCTTCGGTTTTAACAGCGACATAGGTCCGATAATTCCCCTTCTCTTCGTCGTTATAGCCTGCGGTTCAATCTCCGGCTTCCACTCCCTCGTGGGCTCTGGAACGACCTCAAAACAGCTTGACAAAGAGCCCGACGCACTTCCCGTGGGCTACGGAGCGATGCTCCTTGAAGGGGTTGTAGCCGTTATGTCCATAATCTTCGTTATGACCCTAACCTCAACCGAATTTGAGGTTTTAAAGAAGAACGTTGCGGCCATATACGGGGCAGGAATAGGTAAGTTTATGTCCTTCCTCGGGATTCCCCACTACATCGGGGTCGCCTTCGGAATGCTTGCCCTCTCCTCTTTCGTTCTGACGAGCACCGATACGGGAACGAGGCTTGCCCGCTACGTTTTTACCGAGCTTACCGGAATTAAGAACAGGTTTGTGGCAACCGGAGTCTCCCTCGTAATTCCGGCCTTCCTCGTCTTTTTGAAGTACAAAGACCCCTCAACAGGTAAACTCCTTCCGGTTTGGAAAGCCCTCTGGCCGGTTTTCGGGGCAACAAACCAGCTCATTGCAGCCCTTGCCCTCTTCGTTGTTATGATTTGGCTGATTAAAACCGGTAAAGGTAAATACTGGTTCGTTCCCGGAATCCCCGCCCTCTTTATGGGAGTTATAACCCTGTGGGCTCTCGTTATGCTCTTTCTCAAGTGGAAGTTAACCGTTATCGGGATTGCGGCCCTCGTTCAGGTCTTTCTCGCCCTCTGGATATTCTACGAGGGTTTCTTAGCTTTAAAGAAGTTAAAAGAGGAGGAAAATGGCAGAGGCTAAGAACTTAGGCGAGAAGATTTTCTTCATAGCTACCGGTGTAAGGCTCCACGCAAAGGAGTACTTCCTCAGGTTAACTGGCCTTTTCAAGAAGTACGACTACTGCATCTCTTTTCCCTCAATCCCCGAAGGTTTAAAGGCCGAGAAGGAGCTCAGGGGTTTTAAGGCGGTCTCAATCCCCATTCCCGACGAGATTTTTGAGGGGTGCGGGGTAGGGGTTCTCGTAAAAGGTGAAGAGGAGCTTGAAAGGTTGCTGAAACACCTGAGGGAAAAGGGAGTTCTCGTTTCAGGCGTTTTTAAGAGAGAGGGCGATAGGTTTGTTGAGGTAGGGAGGAAGAGTTGAGGCTGGCCGTCTTAGGCTCCGGAAGCTGGGGCTCTGCACTGGCAGTTCACTTCGGAAGGCTCGGCTTTGAGGTTCTTCAGTGGTGCAGAGAAGAAGATGTTGCCTCTGAGATTAACCTGAAAAGGGAGAATTCCCTTTTCCTTCCGGGGATTCCCTACCCCGAGTCGGTTAGAGCTACAACTTCTGTTGCCGAGGCTGCTGAAGGTGCAGACTTTGTTATCTCGATTATTCCTACCCAGTACACCCCTCCCTTCTGGAAGGAGAAGAGGGAGCTCCTTTCCGGCAAACCCTTAATCTGTGCAAGCAAGGGAATAGATGTTAAAACCCTTAAAACCCTCTCTGAAACCTACGCCGGGATTTTCGGCTCTAAGAGCGAGTACTTCGTCCTCTCCGGGCCCACTTTTGCCCTTGAGGTTGCTAAGGGGCTTCCTGCGGCCGCAGTTATTGCAAACCTTTCATCACAGAGGGCTTTAGAGGTTGCCGAAGTTTTGAGCTCTAAGAGCTTCAGGTTTTACGCGGGTAACGACGTTTTGGGCGTAGAGTTGGGAGGGGCTCTAAAAAACGTTATTGCCATTGCTACCGGAATTGCCGACGGTATGGGGCTCGGGAACAACGCCCGGGCGGCCCTGATTACGAGGGGGCTTCACGAGATAAAGAGGCTGGGCTGTGCAATGGGAGCTCAGGAGAAAACCTTTTACGGCCTTTCAGGGCTGGGGGATTTGGTTTTGACCTGTACGGGGGAGCTCTCAAGGAACAGGCAGTTCGGCCTTGCCTTGGGAAGGGGAGAGGGCGGAGTAAACGGGAAGTTTGTCGTAGAGGGGGTTCATACTGTAAAGGCGGCCGTTAAACTTGCAAAGGAGTACTCGGTTGAGATGCCCATAACCGAGGCCGTCTATAAGATAGTTCACAGGGGCTACTCTCCGGGGAAGGTTATGGAGGAGCTCCTATCAAGGCCGGTAAAAGAGGAGAGCCTATGAGCTGCTTTAACTTTGGAAGAGAGGACGAAGACTTTCCCTTTGAAGAGGAGGCCTTAAGGTTTTTTAAGGGGAAACTTCCCGGCTGGGACAGTTTGGAGTTTAAAGTCCCTTCCTGGAAAGAGGAGGTAAGTAAGAGGCTTCACTCCTTTAAAAACGCCCTTTTGGGAAGTGATGAAGAGCCCCTTTTAGACTACCTAATTGGCCTTCTGGAAAGGGAAGAGCTTGAGGGTGAAAGGCTAAAGGTCTGGCACCTCCTCTTTGAGGACTACCTCTTTCCCCTCTTAGAGAGGTTAATCTATTACAGGGCAAACGAACCCTTGGGGGAGGAGGAGCTCTCCTTTAAAATAAAAGAGATAGCCTCCCTTCCGGGCTATCTGAGGGTTAAAACCCCTTACGATGCAATAAACAGAATAATATCTCTACTTCGGTGCGGAGGAGAAGATGATTGAGCGCTACCTTGAAGACCTTGACGCTCTAAAGAAGAGCTTTATTGAAATGGCCGATATGGCCAGGAAAATCATAAACGATGCAATGGAAGCCTTAATGGAGAGGGATAAGGAGAAGGCCAAGGCAACCTACGAGTTTGACAGGCTCATAGACCTCAAGGAGATTGAGATTGAGGAGAGGTGCATAAGAATCCTCGCCCTCTACTCCCCCGAGGCCACCGACTTAAGGTTTGTTGTTTCTATCCTCAAGAGTATAGTTGACCTTGAGAGGGTAGGCGACCTTGCAAGGGATATCTGCGAGACGGCCCTCTACTTAGCGGAAGTTCCTCCCATTAAGCCCTACGTTGACCTTCCCAGAATGCTCAAGATTGTTTCTGAGATGCTGAAGGACTCAATAATGGCCCTTTTAAGGGGCGATGTAGAGCTTGCAAAGGAGGTCATAGACAAAGACGACATAGTTGACAGCTTCTACGACAGGCTCTTTAACGAGCTTATTGAGATGGCCAAAGAGAGCCCCGAAACCGCTGACGTTGCCGTCAGGCTGATTCTCGTTGTTAAGTCCCTTGAGAGGGTGGGCGACCACGCCACCAACGTTGCCGAGTACGCAATCTACTATAAAACCGGTGATGTCGTTAAGCACAAGAAGGCTCAGGAATACCTTAAGAAGCTGAAAGAGAAGACGGAGAAAGGGGAGTAGATGCTCCACAACCCCTTCCTCTACCTCTCCTACGGCTTCGGCGTTAAGGCGTTAATCTCGGCAGTTTTAACGGGTTTAACCTGCTCGGCTGTTGGCTCTTACGTGGTTCTCAGGAAGATGAGCTTTGCCGGAGCAGGCCTTGCCCACGTTGCCCTTGCAGGGGTTGCCTTTGGAATCTTCCTGGGGGTTAACCCTACTCTTACCGCTCTCTTTTTTACCCTTTTGGCTTCTCTCTTAATCTGGTTCTTCCAGCTCAGAAGGGGGCTTCACTTTGATGCAACTATGGGAGCTCTCTTTGCAACGAGCGTTGCTTTGGCCGTAGTATTCTTAAGCCTTTCGGGGGCTTACGGCTCTTCTGCGCTTGCCTACCTCTTCGGCAGCCCTTTAAGTGCTACTAACACCGATATTATTCTTCTCGGGATTACTGCCGCCGTAGTCTTCCTCTTCTACCTCTTCTTCTGGAGGGAGATTTACCTGATTACATTCAGTCAGGAGATAGCGAAGGCTTCGGGCTACAAGGTTGAGGTTATTACATTTTTGATGAGCCTTCTTATCGCTTTGGTTATAACCTTTTCCCTAAAGGCGGTGGGAGCTCTCCTGGTCTTTTCCCTTCTGGTTATGCCCGCGGCCTCAGCCTTTCGCCTTGCAAAGGGCTACTTTAACTTCTTCGCCCTTACAGTCCTTTTCGGCTTCCTCTCAAGTTTTATCGGGATTCTCGTCTCCTTCGCTCTTGACGCTCCCTCGGGAGCAACGATTACTCTCGTCTCCTTCCTGATTTTTCTCCTTGCCGCTCTTCTTGACTGATAGATTATTTTGGCTTTAATTAATAGGAAGGTCTTTAACAGTAGAATAGGAAATTAGGCTATTCTAACAATTGTCTACCTCAGGGCTATTGCCCCACAAAGCTTTAAGCTGCTTATTACGATTTAGCCTAAAAGTAATACCCTTGATTTACAAGGGTTTCAGAAAAGGTGCGGGTTGAAATGCCCGAAAAAATGAGCGGGATTGCGACTCACCCTACCTCTCCCCCTCCGCCACAAAGGGCAGAGGGTTGAAATGCCCGAAAAAATGAGCGGGATTGCGACTAACAAAACTGTATACGGTTATTAGGTTAGGGTCTCTTGTTGAAATGCCCGAAAAAATGAGCGGGATTGTGGTTTGGTGAAGGAGAGGTTTTATTCCTTTAGCTGAGGAGCTTTAGGAGCTCCCTCGCGTCTTCAAAGGCCTCGCCTAAGGTGTTGTTGAAGAAGATTAGCTTTTTTTCCGAAGGGCTTTTCTTTATCCACTCTGCTATTTTCGGGAGCTCCTCCCTGTAGCTTCCCCTGTAGAGCTCCCCTTTTCCGTGGAGTCTCAAGTAGGTAATTTCCCTCGTCTTTACGCACTTCTTCAGCCACTTGAGTTTTTCGGGAAAGCTGATGCAGGCTACCGGAATCTTACTCTCCTTTAGCTCTTTTAACTTTCCCTCCCAGTCAGGGTTCCTCAGTTCAACCGTTATCGTTATTCCCTTCTCTCTAAAAACCTCAAACAGTTTAATCAGGAATTCTGCCTTATTGGGCTTAAAGGAGGGGGGAAACTGGGCAAGGAGGGTAGTCAGCTTTTCGCCTAAAACCTCTTTTGCCTTAAAGAAGGGGGTTAGGAGCTCCTCCTTTAAGCTCCTGCGGTGGGTTATCTCTTTACAGAGTTTCAGGCTGTAGTAGAGAGGGTACTTAGAGAGCTTTTTTACCGAGCTCTCGCTCGGGGGCCTGTAGAAGGTTGAGTTAACTTCAAGCCCGTTTAAGTGTTGGCTGTAAAATTCAAGCCAGCGGGAGGGGGGAAGGCCCTTCGGATAAACCCTTCCCCTCCACTCCCGGTAGTAGTACCCGCTTGTTCCTACTATTACCACTACTTCCTCAGCATACTTAATACTTCCCTTACCCTTTTACCTACGCTCCTTGCGGTCTTTAAGCCCCACTCGTCAATCTCAAAGGAGTCCTCAACCTGCTTTGCGATTGCAGCCCCTCCGAAGTGGGCGGTCGGGTCTGAGTCTGCCACCAAAATCATTCCGTGAATCAGCGCCCAGGCGTGGATTGCCTGAAGGGTGTGCTCCTGTCCTCCGTGCTTTGTTGCTCCCACGGCGATTGCGGCGCAGACCTTGTCCTTAAGCTCCCAGTTGACCCTTAAAGTTCTTGAGCGGTCAAAGAGGGTCTTGAGCATTCCTGTAATTGAGCCGAAGTAAACCGGGGAGCCGATGATTATTGCGTCTGCCTCTTTCATTTTTGCCTCAATCTCCTGATAGCCGTCCTTAACTATGCAGACCCCTCCGTTCCTCTTACAGGCGTTGCAGACTTTACAGTACTCAAGGGTGTAGTCGCACAGGGAGATTACTTCGGTCTCAAACCCCTCAAGCTCTTTCAGCGCCTCTTCAAGAAGGATTAAAGTTGAGCCCTTCCTGTGAGAGCCGTTAATTGCCAGTATCTTCATCTTCCCTCCTAAGTTCTCTTTTTAAAGACGATTCTGATGGGGATTTTATTAAAGCCGAACGCCTCCCTCAGCCTGTTCTCAAGGAAGCGCCTGAAGGATTTGGGAATTCCCTCGGGATAGTTTGAGAAGAGGAGGAATGTGGGAGGCTTTGTCTTAACCTGAGTTCCGTAGTAAATCTTAACCACTTTGTTCTTGTAAACGGGGGGCTGGTGGATTTCCATTAGCTCCCTAAGAACCCTGTTGAACTTACCGGTTGTAACCTTCTTCGTGTACTGGCTGTAGAGGTCTTTGATTTGCTTAAGGAGCTCCTTAAGCCCCTTCCTCTCCTTTGCAGAGATAAATACCCTCGGGGCGTAGGGAATAAAGTCAAAAACCAGGTCAAGCTCCCTGTGAATCCTCTCCCAATCCTGCTGGCTCTTGAGCTTATCTATCTTGTTTACTGCGATTATTATGGGCTTAAACTTCTCAAGGGCTATTCCCGCAATCTTTGCGTCCCTTTCGGTAGGCCCCTCCTCTGCGTCAATCAGCAAAACTACCACGTCTGCTCTGTCTATTGCGTCAAGTGCCCTCAGGTAGGAGTAGTACTCAATATCTTTGATTTTGCCCCTTCGCCTTATTCCGGCGGTGTCTATGAAGATAAACTCGTCGTCTCCGATTTTGACGTAGGTGTCTATTGCGTCCCTTGTCGTTCCGGGAACGTCGCTTACTATTGCCCTCTCCTGGCCTACCAGCGCATTGAGGAGGGTAGATTTACCCATGTTGGGCCTTCCGACTATGGCGACCTTTATGGGCTCCTTTTCCTCCTCTTCTATCTCGTACTCCTCTCCCCTCTCTAAGGTCTCCTGAAGGGATGCAAGTTCTTCAGCCTCCTCTCCGCTGATTAGCCTCTCGGCCTTTTCCCTCCTCTCAACCTTCTCCTGCTCCTTCTTTGCGGCCTCCTTTAGCTCGGGAGGAAGCTTTTCAATGATTTTCTCCTTCAGCGTTGGAACGCCTATTTTGTGGATTGTTGAGAGGGGAATTACCTCGTCAAACCCCAGCTGGTAGAACTCGTAGATGTTGTCTTCCATGAAAGGCTCGTCAATTTTGTTGACGGCCAAGATTACCGGCTTCTTCCACTTCCTCAGAAGCCTTGCAACCTCCTGGTCTAAGGGGGTTATCCCCTCCTGACCGTCAACCACAAAGACTATTACGTCGGCCTCCTCCATAGCCCTCTTTGCCTGCTCTGTAGTCTCCTTTGCAAACTGGTGGGCGTCCTTCTCAACAACTCCGCCCGTATCAACTAAGATTACCCTGTGGCCGTCTATGTCGGCCTCCTGAACAATTCTGTCTCTCGTTACTCCCGGCGTATCGTCAATTATTGCTACCTTCTTCCCCAAGAGTCTATTAAAGAGGGAGGACTTTCCGACGTTCGGCCTTCCTACTATCGCAACTACGGGAAGTCTTCTCATACTTCCTCCGCCATTACTATGTCGTAGAGCTTCTGGAAGACGCAGGTGAACTCAACGTTCTCGTCGTAGGCAAAGGGAAGGGTCTCAATCTCCCAGATTTCCTCACCTCCGTAGAGGATTCTAACTCCGACGAAGGCTACGTCGGGGAGCTCCCTATAGTAGTACTCCTTTTCCCCCTTCTCAAGGGCTTTCTCGTAGAACTCCCTCAGCTCTTCAACCGAGTCAAAGTTGGTAGTTGTGGGAATTACGAACTTTAAGGCAGCATAGGTGTTGCCGCACTTCCTGCACTCTCCGCTCCTCTGGATTACCTCTATTGCCGTTCTGAACTTGCCCTCCTTTACCAGCTCCTCAATCATCTCAATAAGGTCTGTGAAGGGCTCGTCCTCCTCGCCCAGGTAGAGCTCCTGCTCGGTCTCCTCAAGCCTGTCGGGGTAGATTATCGCCAGGGGAGCTCCACAGTAGGGGCACTCAACCTTTACCCCCTCCTCCGGTACCGGCTCAACCAGGCCTACGAGTCTCTCAAAGAACTCTGCCACGTCGTAGTCGTCTGCAACGAGCTCTATGGGCTCATTGCACATTGAGAAGTCGTACCTGTAGTTCCTGCTGATAAAGTCCTCCATCTCTCTCCTCCGATTTTCGTATTTGCTTACGGTTAAATTTAAGCATAAAAAAAGGGAGCCCGAGAGAGCTCCCTAAGTGGAAAGGGAAACGTGGGGTGGTTAAGCTATTTCTCCTCTTTCTTCTCCTTTTCAAGTTCCTGAACTGCTTTAATCAGGGCTTTAGAGAGGTAGTAGCCCGAAAGGAGCTCCAGCCCCCACACCAAAACGGTGGGAATTGCCGCTCCGAGGGTTAAGGCCTCAACTACCGGACCAAAGACTATTGAGGAGATGATGTTTAGCTCAAACATAACTGCGAAGAGGAAGAGGAGGAAGAAGCCAAAGTAGTAGGCGTACTTAAAGGGCTCAAGGGAGCTCCTCCACATTGCAAGGAGGGTAGCAACTCCGAGCTCCTCAAGTCTCCTCAGCTTGGCCTCTTCGGGGCTTTTAGCAACTTTCTCTGCAACCTCCTCCTTATTTACCTCTTCCCCTTCAACAAAGGCACTTGCAAGGTTGGCAATCTGGCCGAAACCGAAAATTAGCCTGTTGGCAAAGAGCCAGAAGCCGAGAAATCCGAAAACGAAGGCGGCAGTTTCGGGGTTTGAGGCGACTGCCGCGGCCAAAACGAAGAGTCCGAGGGCTACCGCAACAGCAAAGAGAATCAGGGCTATCCACCAGATTATCCGCTCCATCACTTACCTCCCTCCTTCCCGGTTTGGGCCTTCTCCTTCTTCTGCTCTTTTACTCCCATAGTGAAGGGGTGGATTACGCTGTAGAGGTCCTTAGAGAGGGGATGAACGTAGGTAAAGGTTGCCAGAACGGCGTCTCCGATTTGGAGCTTCTCCGTTCCTGCCTTGAGCTTCAGCTCAACCTCGGTTACGACTCCCGGAGGTAGAACTACGTGGACGGGAAGGTGGGAGACTACGTATCCCTTCTCCTTGCTCTCGCTTCCCGGCGTAAAGACGAATGACTCCTCAACGATTGTTAGGGGCATTCCGCCGGGGTTAAGCATTGAGTATAGGATTGCGTGCTTTTCCTTATCGTACTTGGCGCTCAGAACAATTGGTGAGCCGGGAATCGTTGCAATTGCTTTAGCAACAGTCCTTTGAGTGAAAAAGGTTCCGATTGCCCAGCCTAAGAAGAGCATCACAAATCCTACGAGAATCAGCACTGCTGCAGGTCTTTTCATCTCTCCCTCCTGTTTTAAAAGTTTTTAAGGGGGAGGTTTACTCCTCCCCCTCTTCTTTTTCAATGAGCTTCAGAGCCTCTTCTTTACTTACCTCAACCATCAGGTTACCTATGCGGTAGTAAATCTTTCTCCCTTCGGGGAGGTTTTTGAGGAGCTCTATGAGCTCCTCTTTACTTCTTCTCTCCTTCTCCCTCATTCTTCTCCTCCCCTGCGGCCTCTGCCTGGCCGTGCTCCCTGATTTTCTGGCTGAGCTCTTCTACCCTTGCGTAGAGCTCAACCATAGCCTTTTCAAGGGCTTCCCTGAGGGCAAGGACTGCGACGATTTCCTTCTCAATCTGCTGGATTGCCTCGTCAAAGGGGAGTTCCACGCTGATGCCGCTTCCGATGTTGATTACAATTTTGTCAACCTCTTCAAGCTTTGCTCCCACCTGAGCAATCCTTCCGACCGGAAGGAGAACTTCCTTACCTGCCCCTAAATCCTTGAGGTTCCTGAGGGTTGTGATTGTTGACCTGTACTCTGAAACCAGTACGTCAAGCTGAGCAATCTCAACCCTTAAGGCCTCAATTTGGGCGATGATGCTCCTGAGCTGCCTTGTAAGGCTTGCCATCCTCTTTTCGTCCCTCTTTACTGCCATAGTACACCTCCTCTATATGGTTTAAGTTTTTAAACTCTTGCCTCACACCAGCCGGTTGTACACCTTTCCCTCGGAAGGTAAATAACCTTTGTGGGCCTTATGTCTATCTTGAGTTCTTCCATGAGGGCGTTTCTCACCTCTTTAATCCTCCAGAAAAAGAGCAGATGTCCCTTGAACCTAACTTCGGTCCACATCCCTACCCTTAATGGGATTTCCCACCTCTTCATGTCGTTTAAGAGGGGTTTGTAGAAGTTCTCTACGAGGGGGTGGTCTTTAAGCATTCCCATCTCCATTCTCGCCAAGGCCTCACAGAAGGAGTGGCCTGCAGCCCTTAGCTTTTCAAGGTGGGGAGAGGAGATGGGGAGCTCTATCGTTCCCCTGAAAACCTCAACCTTGAAGCTCTCTTCGTCCTCCCACTTCTTGAGGTTGAATACCTCGGCCCGGGTTTCGTAGACTTCTCCCTGTGATAGGTCTATCCTTTCGGGAATTTCAAGGCCGTTTAGAACAGGGTACTTGTCAAGGATTATCTCCTTAACTCTCTCAATTACCTCGTCGGGCTTTAGACCCTTTTTGAGGAGGTAGGCTTTAACCCTGTTTTCAATTTCTCTATCCTTCTTTATGTAGTAGTAGATGACGGCGCTCGTTATCGCCTCCCTTATGGCGTTTCCGGGGAGGAAGGGCCTGCCCGCCTCGTCCCGGGGAAAACCTTTTCTTGTAAAGATTATCGGAGTCCAGGTTAAGAGCTCCATCTCTCTCCCTCCTACTTGAAGGCTGCCAGTATCTTGTCTGCTTTTTCTGCTATGTCTATCTCAAAAAGGGCTATGGTCGGCAGCAACCAAGAGACTCTGAACCTGGGGTCTCCGTCTTTGTTTTCCCCGAAGTAGGCAAGGGCGACCCTTCCGAAGCCTGCCTCTTTTTCAACTTTCTTTGCTTCCCTCAAGAAACGCCTTGCAACGTTCGGGAGCTTCTCAAAGGGGTAGGGTTTACCCTCCTGTCCCCTCTGTTTTACGAGCTCCGTTGCCGTTCCTACGTTCCTTAAGGCCTCAATAAGGTGGTGAAGCCTGTGCTTTTTGAAGTAGGCAAGGAGGAGCGATGCTGCAGGGAGCCTTAAAATCTCTATGTTGTGCTCTCCTTCTCTGAGCTCCCCCACAAGGTAAGCCCTTCCGTTCTCCATCTCAATGTGGGCAAAGAGCTTTTTGTTCTTGGGGAGCTCCTCAAGTATTTCGCTTACCTCGTACTTTACTCCCTCCTCCTCGTAAACGTCTCCTTTTGCCCTCTTTCCGTACTCTGCAACGAAATAGGTCTCTTCTCCTCCCTTCTTTCCCAGTATCAGGTCAAGACCCCATCTCTTGAGGGACTTGAACTTAAACTCCCTCTCCTTCTCGGGCTGACCGAGAGTCTCAAATACAAGGGTATTTAAAGCCTGCAGTTCTCTCAGCTCCGTAAGGTTCATTCCTTCCCTCCTCTTTGAAATTTCACTTGCTCTCTTTTAAATTTAGAGTACCTAAAATGATGTGTCAAGTAATCTAAAAAATCTTTTTAATAGTTGGCTGGTAGAATTCAACTAAAGGAGGTTTCATGTCAACCTGTTTCAACTACCACGTAAAGACTGCTCACACCTACGATAGCGTTAGGCGTCCCCACTTCCTTGACTGGAGCAACTATCCGAACCCCTTTAAGCTCTACCCCGACGTCGAGCGTTTCAGACTCCTTCCCTTTAAAGGTTTTACCGGCGAGACGATAGACGTCCTCTACCGGCTCTGCGGTGAGGCGGTTGTAGAAGAAATTGACTTTCAGGAGCTCTCAAACCTCGCCTTTGCGATGAACGGAATTACCAAGCTCGCAAACTTCCACGGTGAGCCCGTCGGCTTTAGGGCTACCCCTTCGGCGGGAGCTCTCTACCCCTTTGAGCTCTACTTCTTTGTTGAGGGTTTCTCCGAAATACCCGACGGGATTTACCACTACCAGCCGGTCGACCACTCCTTGGAGCTCCTTCTAAAGGGAAACTACAGGGAAGCCCTTGAGAGTGCCCTGTGCTGTGAGCTCCCGGGGAACTTCGTTGCTTTAATCTCAACCATCTACGCAAGGAGCGCGTGGAAATACAGGGCGAGGGCTTACCGCTACTGCCTGCTTGATGCGGGGCACATGGCCGCAAACGGTGTGGCCTACCTGCGCTCTATCGGGATAGAGGGAGTCGCGGTTTCCCTCTTTAAGGATAACGCCGTTAACTCCCTTTTGGGTCTTGACGGTGAGAACGAGTTTGTCCTCTGTGCCCTCTTGCCGGGAGAGCCTCCCCTCTACTGGGGAGATGAAGTCCTCATAACTGCCTCCTTTCCCTCCTCAGCTCCCGTTGTAGTGAAGCCTATTTACGAGCCCGAGATAGTCAACGCCCACCTTAACGGAAACCTTGATAGCTGCGAGTTCTACAGGAGGTTTCCTCCGCCGGCAGACCAGCTTCCCGAAGTTAGCTCCCTTCCCCTCTCGGAGGTTCTTTTAAAGAGGCGCTCAAGGAGGGAGTTTACGGGAAGTCCGATGTCCTTTAACGACTTTAAGCTGATTGTTGAGTCCTCCCTCCTCTGTTTCCCCTCCGACTGGGGCTTCCCGAAGCTCAACTTCTTTATTCAGGTTAAAAACGTTGAGGAGCTCCCCGACGGAATCTACACGGTTTCAGGTGGAAGGCTGGCCCTTTATAGAGAGGGGGATTTCAGCAGGGAAATTTCCTCTCTCTGCCTCTCCCAGCGCTTTGTTTCCCTCGCTAACCTTAACGTTGTTTTCACCCTTGACTTTGAGAATGCACCTACCTGCCGGGACTACAGGGGAGCTCTCCTTGAGGCGGGAGCTCTCGGCGAAAACCTCTACCTCTCTGCCGAGAGCTTAAACCACGGAGCCTGCGGAATAGGGGCTTTTTACGACTTTGACCTTCAGGCTTTCCTCGGCTTGAAAAAGAGCGAGCTTCCCGTTTACATTGTCTCCGTTGGTGTCTTAAACTAAAGTGCTGCTTGCATTTTGAAGTTTGGGGAAATATATTATCCTCAAGCGGTTTGCCTACCTTACAAAGTTCGCCACCGCCTAAACCAAATTTTAAACCCTAATTAAAGGAGTGCTCTGGTGCAAATTCCGGGATTTAAGAGCCTTGAAGAGATAGAGCAGGCCTTCGGCGTAAAAATTCCGAAAGAGGAGAAGAAGAAGCTCCAGAAGGTCGTTGAGCGCCACCCGATGTTTATCCCCGACTACTACGCCGGCCTTATAGACTGGGAAGACCCTAACGACCCCATAAAGAACATAATCTTTCCCAGCGTTGACGAGCTTGACGTCTCCGGCTCTTACGATACGAGCGGGGAAAAGGAGAACACTGTATTAACCGGCCTTCAGCACAAGTACAAGGAGACTGCCCTTTTACTCGTTACCAACAGGTGTGCAGGGTACTGCCGCCACTGCTTCAGGAAGAGGCTCGTAGGGATTCCTACGAACGAGACCTTAAAGCTCTTTGACGGAGCAGTGGAGTACATTAAGGAGCACCCGGAGATTACCAATGTCCTAATCTCCGGAGGAGACCCCCTCGTTCTGCCCACCGACGTTATTGAGTACTTCCTCTCTGAGCTCTCCAAAATTCCCCACCTAAAGTTCGTAAGGTTCGGTAGCCGTGTCCCCGTCTTCTACCCGATGAGGATTTATGAAGACAGTAAGCTCCTTGAGGTCTTCTCAAAGTACTCTACCCCGGAGAGGAGGGTTTACCTCGTTACCCACTTTAACCACCCGAGGGAAGTTACAGAAGAGGCAAGGAAGGCCGTTGACGCCCTAATCAGGAGCGGCGTTCCCGTCAGCAACCAGACCGTTCTCCTTAAAGGAGTAAACGACGACCCGGAAGTTCTTGCTACCCTTATGAAAGAGATAACCTCTGCCGGAGTTATACCTTATTACGTCTTCCAGTGCAGGCCCGTTAAGAGGGTTAAGACCCACTTCCAAGTTCCCCTTAAGAAGGGCTACGAGATTGTTGAGAAGGCAAAGCAGAAGCTTGACGGCCACGCTAAGCGCTTTAGGTACATAATGTCTCACAAGACCGGTAAGATTGAAATCGTGGGAATTATCGGCAACGAGATTTACCTTAAGTACCACCAGTGTAAAGACCCTAAAAAAGTAGGAAAGCTCTTTAAGAGGCTTTTAACTCCGAACGCCGGCTGGCTCGACGACTTAAAGCCCGTTAGAGAGGAAGAGGGAGCTCTCGTCTAATCAGCTCCCTGTAAATCTCCTTGAAAAACTCCCTTTCCCGTAGCCCCGGGTGGGGGAGTTTTAACTTTTCCGTATTAACCTTTACCTCTCCCCAAGTAATAATGTCTATGTCTATAACCCTCGGACCCCAGCGGTAGGTGGGGTACCTGCCTACCCTTCTCTCTATCCACTTTAAGACTCTCAAAAGCTCAAAAGGAGGGTGGTAGGTCTCTATCAGTACTCCCTTGTTTAGGAAGTAGGGCTGGTTTACAACCCCGAAGGGGGCCGTTTCAAGGAGGGAGCTCTCTTTTAAAATCCTTCCCGCAAACCTTTCAATCAGCTTTAGAGCTCTCCCTATGTTTTCCCCTCTGTTTCCCAAATTGCTGCCCAGTATTAGAAGAGATTTCACTCCTTGCTCTCCCTCTCAATCTCTCTTATCATTTTTAATAGAAGCTGTAAAGCTTTCTTTGCAGCCTTTCGCCTCCTTGCGTTTCTCCTTTTTACCGGGTCGGGGTGCTTATCCTCAAATATAAACTCAAATACTTCAACCCTGTCCTTTACGGCAACTCCTATGTAGGTTAAGCCTACCGGCTTTTCCGGCGTTCCTCCGCCGGGGCCTGCGATACCGGTAGTTGAAACTGCACAATCGGTTAGTAGGAGCTCCTTAACCCCCAAAACCATCTCCTTCGCCGTTTGAGGGCTTACTGCTCCGTACTTTAAAAGGGTTTCGGCCTTTACTCCCAATACCTTCATCTTTACTCTGTTATCGTAGGCTACCACTCCTCCCATAAAGTACTCGGAGCTCCCAGGAACGTTAACAATTCTCGCCGCAACCATTCCTCCCGTACAGCTCTCTGCCGTTGAGAGGGTAAGTCCCAGTTTGGTCATTACCTCCTTCAGCTCAAGCTCAACTCTCATCTCTCCTCCCCGAGCGATTTCGTGTAAGATTTCTCTTAACTTTAATGATAACTCCAAAAGGCGGAGGTTCTTAAATGTTCTCTCTTCCCGAGCACATAAAGAAGGTTAAAGTTTACGAGCCCGGAAAGCCTGAGGAGGAGCTAAAGAGGGAGCTCGGCCTTAGGGAGATTGTTAAGCTCGCCTCAAATGAAAACCCTTTAGGCCCGTGTCCGTCTGCAGTAAGGGCAATAATAGAAGACCTTAAGAACCTTAACCGCTATCCCGACGGGAACTCTTACTACCTCAAGAGAAAGCTGGCCGAGAAGCTGGGAGTTAAGCCCGAAAACATCTTCCTCGGCCTTGGCTCAAACGAAGCTTTAGACATAGTTGCGAGGGCTTACCTCAGGCCCGGTTTGAACGCCGTTTACAGCGAAAAGTCCTTTGCCGTTTATCCGATTGTCGTTCAGCTTTCCGGTGCAGAGCACAGGGTTGTAAAGGCAAAGGATAACTACTACATGGACTTAAAAGCCCACCTTGACGCTATAGACGAGAATACTGCAGTCGTCTTTCTCGCCAACCCCAACAACCCTACGGGAACTGCCTTCAGCAGGAAAGAGTTTGAGGAGTTCTTAAAGGAGTTTCCCGACGACGTTCTCCTCGTTTTGGACGAGGCCTACTATGAGTACGCCGTAGGCTCGGGCTTTGACGTTCCTAACGGAGTTGACTACATCTACCAGAAGAACATTCTCGTTACCAGAACCTTCTCAAAGATTTACGGCCTTGCAGGGCTCAGGCTCGGCTACGCCGTAGGCAGAGAGGAAATAATTGCCGATATGAACAGAATCCGCCAGCCCTTTAACGTAACCCGCCCTGCCCAGGTGGGAGGAGCCGCCGCCCTTGACGATAGAATGTTTATAAAACACTCTCAGGTCGTAAACGAAGAAGGGAAGAAGTACCTCTATAAAGAGTTTGAGAGGCTCGGCCTTAAGTACGTTCCCACTTACGCCAACTTTATCCTCGTTGACGTCGGATTTCCCAGCAGGGAAGTCTTTAACAGGCTTCTCAGGAAGGGAGTGATTGTGAGGGCAATGGACGGCTACGGCTTCCCTACCCACATAAGGGTTACCATTGGCACTATGAGGGAAAACATTTACTTTATCAATAAGCTGATTGAAGTACTTGAGGAGTTAAAGGACGAGGTGGTATGAAGAAGTTGATTTTACTTGCTCTCTTTCCCCTCTTTTTCTCCGGTTGCTCGTGTAAGTGGCAGACAAAAGTTGAGAAGCAGGTATTAAAGCTGACTGGCGGAAAGTTTACTGTTAAGGTCTACAGCGGCGGTAAGCTCGTAGGTGAGTACAGGGGAAACGGCTACGTCTGGTTTGAGGAAGCGAATAACAAAAGGCATACCGGAGTAGTTACCTTTAAGGACGAGAGGGGACACGTAATAAGGGTCGGGGCCTTTGGGGGAGTTGTAATAGTTGACTACCAGTAGGGAAGGAAAATGAGGATAGCCCACGTTTCGGATACCCACTTGGGGTACATGCAGTACCACCTGAGGGAGAGGAAAGAGGACTTCTTTAAGGCCTTTGAGAGGGTGATTGACAGGGTTATTGAGGAGAAAGTGGACGTTTTAGTCCACTCGGGAGACCTCTTTGAGAGCTACCATCCCGACGTTGAGAGCCTCTCCTTCGCCATCTCTCAGTTTACCAAGTTAAAGGATGCCGGTATTGACGTTATTGCTATAACCGGCAACCACGATAGGGCTTTAAGGAAGGGAACGGAGCCTCCCCACAAGATTCTTTCCCAGCTGGGTCTTTTAAAGCTCCTTGACCCCTTCGGGGAGCTTGAGGTTAAAGGGGTTTACTTTGCAGGCTTAAGATATCTTCCCAAAAGGTTCCTTGAGCTCTTTAGGGAAAAGTACTTCTGTCGGTTTGAAGAGAGGGCTGAAAGGAGCGGTGCTTCGGTTTTAATTCTCCATCAGGCAGTAGACCCCTTTATCTCCTACGCCGGCTACCACCCTGATGCCTACGAAATTCTTGCTTCTCAACTGCCCAAAGGGTTTACTTATTACGCCGCAGGCCACATTCACCTCTTTAAAAAAGAAAAACTCCACGGGGGGCTCTTCTCCTACGCCGGTTCAACGGAGTTCAGGAGCTCTGCAGAGGCAGAGAGCGGCAGGCGCGGGTTTAACATTTTTAACGTTGAAAGCGGGGAGTTTGAGAGGGTTGAGATTGAAGGTTTAAGGCCCTTCCTCGTTTTAAAGACTGATGGAGAGAGGGCCTTTGACGAGCTTAGGGAGCTCCTTGAAAAGGTTAAGTCCCTTTCGGTCCCTCCCGTTGTCTCAATAGTTTACGAGGATAAGGGAGAGGGAGTAGAGAAGTTTTCCGAGCTCCTGAAAGAGATAGAGGAGAGGGCCCTTTACGTTAGGCTCGTTAAGAGGAGCTCTGCCACAGACGACGACACCACAGGCCCTGATGGTGGTGGCGTAGACTACCCGGAGCTCATTAAAGAGTTCTGTAAGAATAACCGATTCCCCGAAAAGGTCGGCTCCCTTGCAGTTGAGATTACCTCCCACTCTGCCGACGACGTTGACGCAATTGTTAGGGATTACTTAAAGAGGGAGATGGGGGAGCTCTTTTCCTTAATTGAGAAGTTCGGAGTTTAGGGGTGCTCAGGGAGCTCTACAGGGCTCTCCTTGACGTTCTTTTTCCCTCTTTCTGCGGCGTTTGTGGCTCTTTCCTCTTCTTGGAGCACAGGGCCGTTGCCTGTAAGGAGTGCTGGGAGAGGGAGTTTAAGAGGTATGAGGGTAAGAAGTGTAGGGTTTGCGGTCACCCTTTGGAGCTCCTTCCCGGTAGCAAAGAGCTCTGCCTGAGGTGTTTAAAGGAGAAGAGGAAGTTTGCCTTTGACGGCGTTTTCTACTACACCCTCTACGAAGGCCTTCCCGAAGTTGCCATCAGGGAGCTGAAGTTTGAGAAGTACCGGCTCGTTGCCTATGAAATAGGTCGGGAGATTGCTTCTAACTTGAAAGGGGTAATCTCTCGGGTAGGTGCTAACCTCGTCGTTCCCGTTCCCCTCCACAGGAGCACCCTAAAAGAGAGGGGCTTTAACCAGAGCGAGGAGATTTTAAAGGGTGCCCGAGTTCCTTTCTCGCCGCTCCTTGAGAAGCCCTTTAAGGGGGAAAAGCAGTCAACTGCTGACTTTCTGAAAAGGAGAGAGAACGTTAAGGGTCTCTTTCGCGTAAGGAATGCGGCGGAGCTGATAGGTAAAACGGTTCTCCTCTTTGACGACGTCTTCACAACCGGGGCAACTGCCGACGAGATTTCCCGCCTTTTAAAGAAAAGCGGTGCCGAAAGGGTTTTCGTTTACACGGTAGCTTATACTCCCCTGAAGCCCTTAACTAAAAAGAAGGCAGGCGACTCTGTGGGTTTTGGAAAGGGGTAGGAGCTCCATGTTAAACTCCAGACACTCTTTTCTTCTGTAGGGGCACCTGGGGTAGAATGGACAGCCCTCTTTAACCTCCCTCTCCTCCTCAATGGCTCTAAACTCCTCTTTAACTCCGGGAACCGAGGAAATTAGGAGTTTTGTGTAGGGGTGCGCCGTTTCTGTG
>Ga0256837_1000808_pt1 | contig 24086 bp, 23 predicted proteins | sample 4562384metaG_FD_185976 | JGI IMG/M metagenome (GOLD analysis project Ga0256837, IMG submission 185976) | Hydrothermal vent microbial communities from Guaymas Basin, Mexico - 4561-384 | ecosystem: Environmental > Aquatic > Marine > Hydrothermal vents | place: Mexico: Guaymas Basin | collected...
CTCTCTATTGAAGAGGGAAAATATGGAAAAGAAACTTTTACTAAACCTAAAATAAAAGTAGCACTTAGCATTATAAAAGAAGAAGGAGAAGATGATATTGCTATTGCTATTTTAAGACCTCAAAGTTATTTTAATGAAGCTAAACTTACAGCCATTGCTTTGTCTGTACGACTTGCTATCACTGAAATAAAACTCAAAAATAGTCCTTTAAAACTTTTGGTGCTTGATGACTTATTAATATCTCTTGATATGTCAAATCGTGATAAAGCTTTTTTCGAGATGGCTAAACAGAAGTTTAATTATGTAAAGAAAGGTGAGTGGAAATATTTTGAGATGTATTTGGATATTGATGAGAATACAAAGATAGAAAAACCATTATTAAAGACTTACCAAACCTACCATGAAAAAGCTATTGAGTATTTTAATAGAAGAGAGTATGAGGTTGCATCTAACTTTTTAAGAAAAGAGGTAGAGAAACAACTTTATGACTATTTAGGTCTTAAATCATTAGAAGGAATGATTGATACAGCTAAAATCAAAGATAATTATAAAAAACTAGATAACTGTTTTGCTCCACTAATTATTGCATTAAAAGGTTTTGATAATTGTGATAATATTCCTAATAATAAAAAAGTGGAAAAATGTATTGAATTTGCAAATAAAGTTAAAGAGGCTTTAATATCTTTAGAAAATATTTTTCAAGAGAATACTTTTCATGATATAAATGGAATAAAAGATAGAATATTAAATCCTCAATCACATTATGATATTACGAATCCACTTTATAAAAAAGAGCTAGAAGATGCTATTAAATTGGTAGAAGCTTTTGCTACTATTTTAGATGGAGAGATATAATAAAATACTAATGGAAGATAAACCAATTGAAAATACTATATTAGATTTAGAGAAACTAGAGGAGTCAATATGAAAAATAAAAATAAATTAATAAGATGTCCTATATGTGAAGCAGTAAATAGAGATACTGAAAAAGTTAATATTTGTCGTCGGTGTAATATTCAAATATATAAACATAGTAAATTTAGAACAGAAAAGAGTTGGGCTTATTTAATTACAGCTATAATTTTTTATATTCCTGCTAATTTATATCCTATGCTTATTGTAAAACAGTTTGGAACAGAAGATGGAAGTACCATATTAGGTGGGGTTGTTTTACTTTGGGAACATGAATCTTATCCTATCGCAATAGTAATTCTTTTTGCATCTGTATTTGTACCAATTTTTAAGTTTTTACTAATATTATATCTTCTAATAAGTTCTAAATACTCATTAGGAAATAGCAGTAAAATAGAAAAATATAAGTTATATTATATTACAGAGATAATAGGGCCTTGGTCTATGATAGATGTTTTTGTTGTGGCAATATTAGCAGGGTTAATTCATCTATCTAGTATATCCATGTTAGCAGGAACAGCATCAACAGCGTTTGCTTTATCTGTATTTTTCACTATAATGTCAGCTAATTCATTTGATATTAGATTAATAAAAGGATAAAGATGTCAGAAAATATTCCTATAATAAAGAAATCTAGTAGATTTAATTTATTTACATCTATTTGGATAGTACCATTTATATCTCTACTTATAGCTGGTTGGTTGGCATTTCAATATTTTTCACAACTTGGACCAAAAATAGAAATAGTCTTTAAAAATAATAAAGGTTTAAAATCTGGACAAAGTCAAATTAAATATAGAGATGTGGTTATCGGAAAAATAGAAAAGGTAGCTTTACGAAATGATGGAGATGGTGTTAAAGTTATTGCTAGAATGGATAAAGAGGCGATACCATATCTTAATGATAATGCAGAGTTTTGGATTGTTAAGCCAGAAGTTGGAATAGGTGGTATTTCTGGTTTAGATACTATTATTTCTGGAACTTATATTAATATGAGTAGTAAAAAAACAAAAATGAATAAAAAAGAGTTTATAGGGTTGGAAAAATCTATTAAAATAAAGAAAAAAGGTTTGCATCTCCATCTAAATTCATCTACATCATATAATATAACAGAAGGGACTCCAATATTCTTTAAAGAGTTAAAAGCTGGTGAGGTTGAGAATGTTGAAATATCTAATAATGGCAAAAGTGTTGATATATCTATTTTTATAAAAGATACTTTTCAAGATTATATTCATTTAAATTCAAAATTTTGGGTAAAAAGTGCATTAAATATTGATTATGTTCATGGTAAATTAGATTTTACTCTAGCTCCAATTACAAATATTATTCGTGGAGGAATAGAATTTTCATCTTCAGGAAAAGATAATAAGAATTTAATAGATAAAGATTTTGTATTTAGGTTATATAAGAATAGTTCTATTGCAATAAATAAAAGAATAGGTAAACGAGGAAAGGGAGAGGTAAAAGATTATTTATTAACTTTTGAAAAATCAACAGCTAAATTAAATCGTGATGCCTCTCTTGTATACAAAGGATACGATATAGGTAGAGTACAGGATATTAAACTTTTATATAATAGTAAGACACATGTAATAACATCTAATATTTTAGTATCCCTAGATAGTTCTATATTTTATGACTTAGAATATCCTAAGAATAGTGGAGAAGATAATTTAAAAGAGGCAGTTAATAATGGATTGAGAGCATCAATCGAGAGTAGAGACCCTTTGACTAAATTGCAATATATTGAATTGTTGTTTACAGATGATAATATATCAAAAAGAATAGTTAATATAGATAAATATTCTATATTTCCAACTATTGATAGGAAAGAGAGTAGCTTGATAGATGGTCTAGATGATATTTTATTTATGATTAAAAACTTGCCATTAAAAGAGCTTATTGTATCAACTAATAAATCTATAGATAGTTTTGGAACTATTTTAGATGATAATAAAGCATCTATAGAGGAACTTTTGATTAGTGTAAATAGAACTTTAAATTCGCTTAATAAGTTGATTATTTCCAAAGAACTTAATGCAACTCCATTGGAAATAAATAGAACGCTAAAGTCTCTTAGAAAATCTCTTAAGACAGTTGACTCATTAATAAGAGGAGATAAATCTAAATCTCTTCTATCCAGTCAACTAACAAAAATGCTTGAAGAGGTGTATAAAACATCTATAGCAACACGGAAGTTAATTAAACAGATTGACAAAAAACCTAATTTATTAATATTCGGAGATTAATTATGAAAAAATATATTTTATTATCAATAAGTAGTTTAATTATAGGTTGTACATCAACCTCCAAAAACTATTTTATATTTAAAGAGCCAACTGTAAATGGTGAATATAAGAGAGCTATTCTTAATACTATTGGAATAGAAAAAATTATATTACCAGAATATATGCAACAATCACAGATTGTAATTCAGACATCATCTGCAGAGATAAAATATTTAGAAAATAGTTTATGGGCAGAAAATATGGAGAATTCTTTAACTAAGAAATTGATTACTATCATACAAAAAAGTTTTAATAATCCTAGAGTATATTCATATCCTTGGGGTGTTGCTACAGAGCCAACAATAAAAATATCTATACTAGTAAATAGATTTATATCTTATAATGGAGATATATATCTTGAAGGTAATTGGACTACAAATAAGAACTCTGTTTATAAAACTAATCTATTTAATATTAAAATAGCTACAAAACAAGATGTGAAAAGTATAGTATCTAATATGAATATTGCATTTGATAAATTATCTCATCAGATTGTAATAGAACTTACTCATAAGTAGTTAAATATTTAAGTTATTATAACACCACCACCTAATAGCTTCTCTTCATTATAGAATGATGCTGTTTGACCTATTGCTAATCCAAATACAGGTTTCTCAAGAGTTACTTTTGCAATATTATTTTCTATTTCAACAGATGCAGGAATAGCATTAGTTCTATATCTTACTTTTACTTGACACTCAAAAGTTTGTATATCTTCAAATAGGTTTAAATCTTTAACGCTAAAATTATTTACTTCTAGTTCATCTTTTTTACCAACAATTATTTGATTCTCTTTTGGATTTATTTTTAATACAAAATGTGGGTCATGTGCTCCATTTACAAAGAATCCTCTTCTTTTTCCTATTGTATAGTGCATATATCCTTTATGATTTCCTATAACTTCACCTTCACTATTTAGGGTATCTCCTTGAATATCAATATCCATATATTTAGCAAGAATTTCTGTATAGTCATTTTCTACGAAACATATTTCTGAACTCTCTTTTTGAGATGCAATATCAGCTAATATTTCTATATCTTCAGCCAATTTTTTTACATCTTCTTTTAGCCATTCTCCAAGAGGAAATATTAATCTTGGCAGAACTTTTTTATCTATTTGTGTTAGAAAGTAGCTTTGGTCTTTACTCTTATCTTTTGCCATAAATATATTTTTTCCATCACATTTTACATAGTGACCTGTTGAGACTAAATTTATACCTAAACTATCAGCATAGTCCATCATTTTCCCAAATTTTATAGTTCTATTACATTTTACACAAGGATTTGGTGTTAATCCAGCTTTATAACTCTCAACAAAATAATCGTAAACATCTTTTTTAAATTCTATACTAAAATCAATAAAATGTACAACAATACCTAAATATGCTCCAACTCTTTGAGCCTTTGCGTAGTTCTCCTCATGGTATCCCTCTTTTTCATCGTGAAGTTTCATATATACACCAACAACTTCATACTTATCTTTTTGAAGAAGTATAGCTGTAACTGTAGAATCTACTCCACCACTCATTCCCACTAATACTTTTTTCATACGAAAAGTGCCGATCCTACGCGAATTAGATTAGATCCACATTTGATAGCTAGTTTATAATCTCCACTCATTCCCATAGAACATATATTAGCACCATCTTGTTCAAGAGATTCATAGATTTTATAGGTTGTCTCAAAACTATCTTTAATTTCAATATCATCAACACCATTTGCACCTATACTCATAACACCTTTTAAATTTATATTTGGACAACTCTCTATTATTTCTTGGTATAAATCTTTCGCCATCTCTGGATTTATACCTGATTGATTATTATTATTTGATGAATTTATTTGCATCAAACAGTTTAGTTTTTTCTCTTTAATATCTAATTTCTTATTTAATTCTAAAGCTAATTCAATAGAGTTAAGAGATTGCATTAGAGAAGGTCTTAGTTCTATTAATTTATTAATTTTATTTTTCTGAAGATTTCCTAAAAAGTGCCATTCAAGAGGAAGATTTACTAAAATTTCTTTTCTTTTCTCTAATTGTTGAACTTGATTTTCTCCAAAAGCTCTCTGTCCTAAGTGATATAGAGTCTCTATATTTTCCACTTTACTATACTTTCCAACAGTAACTAATTTTACTATATGATGTTCACTAACAGATACTCTAGCCTCTTCAATATTCCAAATAACTTCATCAAGATTTGCTCTTAATCTCTCTTTTGATAACATATTCTTATCCTCCTATTAATCTGTTTATATCGTTATATAAGCCTAAAAACATCAACCCGAATAGCATAACCCACCCAGCTACTGTCATGTAGTATAATGCATTATCCGTTGGTGCTTTTCCCCTAATTATCTCATATACATTAAACATAATGTGTCCACCATCTAATGCAGGAATTGGAAGAAGATTTAAAACCCCTAAATTTACAGAAATTAATGCAGAGAAGAAAAATAGTGATAGAATACCAGCAGAACTTGCTTGAGATGTTACATCAACAATAGTAATAACTCCACCTAGTTTATCTGTACTAACAGCTCCTGTAATAAGTTTTTGTACACTAGTAAATATTAGAACCGATGCTTTTTGTGTTTCATCCCATGCATAAATCAGACCACCAACAAATCCAAAGATTACTTCAATAGTCTCTCCACTTGCAGATATTCCTATAATTCTTCTTTTAATAGGCTCTTCAAAAATATTTTTATCTTCTATTACTTTTGGTGTTAATACAAGCTCTATCTCTTTATGGTTTCTCTCAATAATTAAATCTATATCACCACTTTTTATACTATTTATCTTTTTTCCTATCTCTTCCCAGTATAAAATTTTAGTTCCATTTACAGATAAAATTTTATCATCTTTTTGAAGTTTGGCACTCATTGCAGGAGTATCTTCTCCAACTGTACCAACTATAGGTAATAGTTTCGGAACACCAATATTAGCTATCATCATATATAGAACAAAAGCTAATACAAAATTTGCAAATGGTCCAGCTAAAAGTATTAAAATTCTCTGCCAAGGTTTTTTGCTATTATAAGAATCGTCATCATAGCTAATTTTAGTTGGATCTGTATCATCTTGACCCTTCATTTTCACATATCCACCTAGAGGAATAAGAGATATACTCCACTCTGTTTGACCTATTATCTTACTATAAATCTTTTTTCCAAAACCTATACTAAAAACATCAACTCTAACACCCATTAACCTTGCAACTGTGAAGTGACCCAATTCGTGAAAAAATACTATAACCGATAACACAATTAATGCAATAAAAATACCCATAAAAATCCTCAATTTAAGCTAATATATAACAGCTTATTAAATATATACTTTAATTATATCACAAATATGATATTATATTGACAAAATCCAAAGAAGGAAATATGATGGAAGAGAAAGAGATAATAAAAGAGTTGACTCCTAGTGATATGATACAAGAAGCTAAAGAGATGGTTGAGAAATCAGAAAAAGAGACAGTTGATTGTATTAATATTTTAGATAAAGATATTGCACATTATGAAGTTGTTAAGTCAAACTTAATAAATGATTATGTACATGAATCTCAAAGGCTTTTAGCAAGTTATGAGCTTGAAAATATAGTTGAATTAGATGAAAATAAACGGGTTATTAATGTAGAGAATGCTCCAAAAGTAGATTCTCTGAGTATATCTGAATTGTCTTCTGGTAAATTTGAGGGTATTGTATTAGGATTTATGTCAGCTATAATAGTTCTTATTAGTTGGATATATATTGTTTCTCATCTCTTATCACTTAAACTAGATTCTAGTGGAATACCATCATTAGAGAATTTAAATAAAATTTTATTATGGATTGGTGGTAAAAATACTGGAGGAGATGGTAGTATACCTATTGGAATTATTATAGTTTTAATATCTGCATCTATTGTGGCTTATGGAATATATACATTCTATATTGAATTACAAAATAAAAATAATATGGTAGAAGCAAAAGAGGTTGCACAGGATGTTAAATTCTATTGTATAAAGAAAGAGGATTGTAAAAAACAAATGAAGAGAATTAGTGAACATCTAAATATAGTTATAGATGTGATGAAAACAGCTTCTATATATCTTGATGAGCAGAATGCTACTCTTAGAAGAATTAGATATGTAGAGGGAGATATAAATTTTAATAGTTTACATATTTTATCACAGAGTGAAGTTAGACGAACTAATATCTTATTAAATGGTATTGAAGAACTTATTTTAACTGATATGTCATCAAAAGATGGAACTCTATCTTCTAAAGCTGAAGATGAATTAGAAAAAACTATTAAACTACACCATAGCTATAAAGAAAAAATTTATAGTTGAAGAGTCCGTTCATTATCTAATTCAGTATAAAAATTTACATCACTTACACAGTTTTTAAATTTTTGTGCTTGAAGTTGATTTTGAAGCATAACATTCTCTTCTTCTAATGCAGACACTTCCCTTTGAATATAATTAATTCTTCTACTTTCATAATATATTTGATTTGCTAAATATATTTTTATTACAGCGAATAAGATAACTATACCCATAATTAAAATAGTTTTGAAAAATAACCCTAACGATATTCCATTAGGTTCTCTTTTAGCTCTTTTTTCTTTCATTATTTCATTCTTTATACACTATTTACTAAATCTAAATGAACGGAGTTTTGCACTTCGGCTTCTATTATTTATCTTTAATTCTTCTTTGGTTGCTGTAATAGGTTTTCTTTTTATCATCTTTCCAATTGCATTATTTTTTCCACAACTACAGCGAATAGCATTTGAATCACATATACAATCACTAGACCATTTTTTAAATTTATTTTTCACTAATCTATCTTCTAGTGAGTGAAAGGTAATAAGAGATACGACAGCTTCTGATGGAGTAGAATTTTCTAAAGCATCTAATAACCCTTCTATCTCTCCTAATTCATTATTGACCTCTATTCTTATAGCCTGAAACATTAAAGTAGCTGGATGGATTTTTCCACCTTTTGGAAGTACCTTTAGTGCTATTTTTGTAAGTTCAACAGCACTACTAATTGGTTTTATAGCTCTAGCTTCTAATATTATACTAGTTACCTCTCTATATAAGTTCAGCTCTCCATAATGGTTAAATATATATTCTAATTTTTCTCTTGGATATTCATTTACAACAGTATAAGCACTTAATTCAGAATTACTATCCATACGCATATCAAGATTTGGACTACTAAAACTAAATCCTCTATCTTTTTTATCAAGTTGAAGAGATGAGACCCCAAAATCTGCCAATATAGCTTTTATTGGTTGCTCTTTAAGTGTTGGAAATATATTTGAGAATGTACCTTTATATAGAGTTTTTCTATCTGAATACTCTTTTAATCTATTTGATGAAAAATCTAAAGCTTCTTGGTCTCTATCTATACCGATTAATTTAATATTTGGATATTTTTGGAGTATAATGCTACTATGTCCTGCGTATCCTAGAGTACAATCAACGACAAAACCATCATCTAAATTTTTAAAACTCTCTATCACTTCATCTAATAACACAGGTATATGAGGTGTCTTCACAAAAATCCTTATTTTTAATGATATAATAGCAAAAATATAATCAAAAAGGGTAATAGATGGATTTGGATAAACATTTGATTGAAGAGATAAGGCATATATCACTATCTATGTTTAATAAAAACTTTTTTGGTGTATATCATGGTTCTATATCTGCAAGAGTAATTAAAAATACATTTCTTATTAATAAAAAATCTATTATTCTTGATGAAGTTAATAGAGAGGCACTTATAGAATTAGATTGTCTTCAAAAAGATTATAGATGGAATAGTGCATCTAGTGATTCAGAGATACATGAGCATATATATAGATTAATATCAAGTGCTAAATATATATCTTATACAATGCCACCTTATGCTACTGCATATTCTTTAAAACATAGTAAAGTTTCTCCACAAGATTATTTTGGCAAAAAACTTTTAGGTGAAGTTTTGATTTATGACCCTAAAAATTTAAATGATTGGCTTGATAGAGCTCCTTATGAGATACCTAAAGCTTTTGAGGAATATAATACTAATTTATTGTTGATTAAAGGATTTGGAGTTATTGCTTATGACCGTGATATAGTAGAGATGGCTAAAAAGATATCTATACTAGAAAATAGTTGTAGATTATTAGTATTGGGTGCTTTACTCTAATTAATCAAAGTTTTGATATGATATTATCAGAAAATTTTAATGGGGTATTTTATGGCACAATTAGGGCAAGTTGGGAAACGGTTACAAATTATTAAAATAGCAATATCTATTACAGACCAAGAGACAATAAGCATACAACACTCAAAACTTAGATTACATAAAAATGATAAGTTATTACAAAATATCTTAGTAGTATTAGATGATGAAAATTATGCACAAGCATCTAATCTTATAAATCGTTATCTTCATGGTTCTTATGATGATGAAGTTAGTGAAGAAAAATTAGCATTATTAGAAGAACAATCTCTTGACTTAAATAAAAAAATTGAAAATATGCGAGATGAACTATTAGTAAAAGATAAAGAGAAGAAAATAATACTCTCTAAAAAATATAAAGATATAGAAGAAGAGGAGCTTATTAATAAGTTTGGACTCTTTAGAGAGAAGGGGAGAGAGGCAGTTTATAATCCTGTAGCTAAAGATGAGATGAAGGCTATGGAGAGAGAGATAAATAAAATAGATAAAGTTATGAAATATGATAATGATATTCCATCAACAGCTGATATTATGGCCAGTTTTAATAGTATCAAAGATGATATACCTATTAAAGCATCTATCATAGACCCTTCAATTACCTTTCCTAAGACTTTTAATAAAGAAGAAGAATTAATAGAAAATAATGGAAATGAACAATTTTATAAATCTTCCGAAGATGATTTGATTTTACCTTCAAATGTGGAAAAAGTAGAAGAGGATATTAAAAAAGAGGTAGAGGTAGAAGATATTAAAGTTAAATTTACTCCTTCATCAGATAAAATGGAAGAGGAAGATTTAATAGAAGAGGAAAAAGCACTTAAAGATGATACTGAAATTATAGAAAAAGAGATAGAATCAGAAGGAATCATAGATGATAAAAAGAAAGGGATACTTGAACCAGCAATAGAAGACGAACATTTACAGCAACTATTTAGTCAAGATAAAATAGAAGAAGAGAAGAAAAGATTAGAAGAAGAAAAAATAGAGCAAGAGAAGGAGGAGCAAGAGAAAATAGAAAAAGGAACAAAATATGAGCCTATCTCTTATATAGACCAGAAGTTAAGAAATATGTTAAATCAATATCCACAAATAGAAGAGACTCCAGAGTGTTTTGAGAGTGAAGAGAGACTACTTTATAAAATTAGTTTAGAGGGATATTCAGAGAAAGATATAGAAGATGTCGTAAAAGATATTAAAAGATTAAAAGGTGAAGGCAATATTGCAGAAGCTTCACATCTACTTTTGACTATTGCTACAACAGAATCTTTATATGCTCAATTTACATTAGCAAGAGAGTTATATCAAGGGAATATTTTAGTACGAGATTTACCAGAAGCATTTACACAGATAAATTATTTAGCTACAGAGGATTATCCAGAAGCAGTATGTGATTTAGCACAATTCTACGAACATGGAATAGGAATCAAGCGAGATAGAAAAAGAGCATTAGGATTATATGCATATGCAGAAGATTTAGGTGTTACAAGAGCAAGAGACCATTATGATAGATTAGATGAAGAATTACAAGGTTTTTTAGGAAAGTTTTTTAATTAGAATCGATTCTACATAATGTTATAGTTTTACAAATTAAAATTAGGAGTATATGATGTTGAAAATAACATTGTCACTTGTTACAGCTGTAGTTTTAGGAGTTAGTGGAGATATTACGGATAAATCTATTAATATTAGTATAGATGATAACCATAGTAATACTAATATCACAAAGAATATTAGAGTTGTACCTACAGCAGTAATTAATATTAATCAAAGTAGCAATCCTGACCCTATTGTTGATGAGGTAAATTATGATGCTATAGATTATGCTAGAGGTTTTAAAAATAATTATTTGGTTGGAGAGGATATTAAAGTTAAATTATTTTTAAAGATGGATAGTTATATATACTTCTGGACTATTGGAAGTGATGGTAAAGGTTATTTGATTTTACCAAATGATTTTAACACTGTAAAACAATATAGAGCTAATATGGAGCATGTTATTCCTGAGGATAATGCGGATTATCAATTTGTATCTGATAGGGTAGGTGTTGAAGAAGTTTTTGTATTAGCAACAAGTAAACCTATTAGTTTTAAAAGAATTCAAGGTATATTTAGTTCTAAATCAGGTGGTGTAGTTCCAACAGCATCTAGGGATAGTATTAATAGTTTTATGAATAAAGATTTAAAAGTAATTGCTAAAGAGGAAAAATTAAATTATGATATAAGTAGTTTGCAGATTGGAGTTAGAAGTCCAGTATCTATTCCAGTACCTCAGCCAGTTCAACAACGAGAAGATATTAATATCAACTCTAATGCTCAAAAGATAAATATTAATATCAATAACTAATTAATGAGACTGTTTATCTTTATAACCACTCTATTTCTCTTTCTAAATGCTGAAAATAGAGTGGCATTATTAATTGGAAATAGCTCTTATCCTCAGAAAATGTTAAATAATCCAACAAAAGATGTAGATTTATTGGCTTTAAAACTTAAAGATATAGGTTTTAAAGTTTATAAAGAGAAAAATCTTACTAAGTCGGCTATGCTTAAAGCCTTGAGAGATTTTTATAAAAAGATAGATAAAAATAGTGTGGCTATTATATATTTCTCTGGACATGGCGTAAACTCAACACTTGACAATAAAAATTATCTTATTCCTATTGGTGCTTTCTCTGCTCTTTTAAATGAATCTCAATTATCTGATTTAGCTATTAGTGATAGTTATATGCTTGGAACTACAAGTGGTGCAAAGTTTAGTATTTTACTTTTAGATGCTTGTCGTTCTAATGATTTTGCTAAGAGTAGGGGAGATAAAGGTCTAGGACAACCTAGCTCAAAATTAGCTAATGACTTTATAATATCTTATGCTACAGAGGTTGGTAAAACAGCTCAAGATGGTGTAGGAAATAGCCCTTATGCCTTGGCATTAAATAAATATCTATCCAGTAATTACTCTATTACAGATATGTTTACAAAAATTAGAAATGAAGTATCTAATAATACAAATGGAAAACAAGAACCATTCTATATATCAAGAAGTAAAGAAATATTTCATTTGGCTAAGAATCAAAAGAAATTAGATACACTATATCTTAAACCAGAAAAAAAGATAGTATATAAAGATAAAGATATTAAAGTTGAAAAAAAAATAGTTTTAGTCTATAATAAAAAGATTAAACATTTCTTCAAAAGATTATTATTTTATATAAATAGAAATGATATAAGAAGAGTTATGACTTTTTTTGATAATAGAGTTGAATATTATGGTAAAACGCTCTCTAAACGGGATATTTTGCGTGATAAAAAAAATTATTTGAAAAAATGGGATAGGTTTGATTATAAATTAAAGCATATTTATATAAGAGATACAAATATAAAAAATATAAAAAAAGTTGATGTTCTTATAAATTTTGATGTCTCAAATAGTAGTAAACGAATTTATGGTAAATCAATGTCAACATATAAGATAGATATAAATAAATTTAAAATTATTTATGAAAAGTCAAGAGTTATTTCAAAAAAGAAAAGAAAATATTAAGGATATAAAATGATAAAAATATCTATATCTCTTTTTCTGACAACAGTAATATTATTGTCAAATTGTACAGAAGAGCAAGAAGTTACTGCTACTAAACTCTGGAAAGAGAGTCAATCTCTTTTCAGCAAAGCAAAAATAAGCAGATTAAAAGAGGCAAAACGAGCTTGTGGATTACCACAGATAGAGTTAGATGCTAATATTTATATTATAGATAAAATTTTAAATAAAAATGGTCTCTCTTTGAAGATGGTTAATAAATTAGTTGAAAAAATAGATAAACTTAGGTCATTAAATAATAATAGTCATTATATATATAAAAATGATTACGCAGGTAAACTAGATAATTTAACTAAGAGATTAGTAGTATTAAAAGTAAAATTTGAGACTAATAAAAAGAAACTTTATTTATTAAATAGTTATCTTAATAGCAATAAAAATGATATTAAAAAAGGGTTTTCAGATGGGAAAAGTGTTCCTATATCTATTAACTTTGAAAACAATCAAGATAGTGTAATACAAAATAAGAATATAAATATCTTGGCAAGTGCAATAAATGATATTATTTATAAGAATAGAGATAGTAAATTTACGATTACAGGTTACACAAGTGCAAAAGGAGATTCTTCATATAATAAAAAGTTGTCGGAGAGAAGAGCAGTTAATACAAAAAAATATATTGAAAATAGATATCCTATTACGATGGGTCATATTTTAACTTTTGGGGTAGGTGAGAGCGATTTAATATGTGATAATAGTTTTTCTGAAGAGATAAATAATGGTGAGTATCAGTGTCTTAATGGAGATGAAAATGAAATATCAAGTAGAAGAGTTGAGGTAATTCAAAGATGAAAAGAATATTATTAATTTTAATGTTATTAGCTGTAGATTTTGCTTATGCAAGTAGTCCAAAATATTATGGTGTAGTTGTTGGTTGTTGTGATAATTTCCCATATTCCAATATTAAAGGTCTTCATGCTAAAGATGATGCCGAAATTTTTTATAATGATTTATTAAATATTTATTATAAAGATAGAGCAGATGCTGAAGATAAAGTATATCTATTGACAAATGAGAATGCTACTAAAGATAATATAAAGTCTGCACTAAAAAAAGTAACTAAAAAGGCTCAAAAAGGAGATTTCCTATATTTCTTTTTCTCTGGACATGGAAGTAGTTTATCTGATAAAAGTGTAGAGATAGCAAGTGAGTATAAGAAAAATAATTTAATGGAGATTATGGAAAATTCAGGACTTATTTTACCTTATGATTTTAACATTAAAAAAACTGCGAAAAGTGCCATTATTGGGAAAAGAGATTTAAAAATAAATGGTGGATATGGATTTAAAAATCTTGATGATAAAGGTGTTCAAGTTATTATGATAAGTGACTCTTGTTATTCAGGTAATATTTTTCGTAGTGCTTCTGATAATACAAATAAGTTTATACCGAGAAATAGACTTAGTGGATTATTTGATGAATTAGATAGTTTTAATGATATTAAGACAAATAAACCAGAAGATAAAGATTATAAGAAACTACTCTTCTTTAGTGCTGGAGGAACAGATAAAGCAGTTACTGAAGATAATAAGTTAGGCAGAGGTAAATTTTCTTTAATTGTTCAAAAGTGTATGAAAATATCTGATTTAAATAGAGATAAAGATATTACAAAAAGTGAATTTAGAGAGTGTTTACGAAATGAAGACAGTGCAAATTCATTTGTTCTATATCCTGCTGATAAAAAGAATCATTCCAGTGTCGTATTTAATAATATAAAAAATATAAAAGTTTCAAATAGAGGTGAGGTTAGAATCAAGAGTAAAATAGATTTTAGTTATATTTCTAATTATATTATTATAGATAATAATATATATGATGTTGAGATAATCAAAAAAAATAAAAAGTATACGATTCTAAAATATACAGGTGAAGAGTATGCTATTGTAGACAAAGACCATTTAAAAAAATATCTTAATGCTTACCGTATATTTAAGTTAAAAGGTAAAAAGCTTCTTGATATAACTATAAAGAGTTTAGATAGTGGTAAAGAGGAGAGTGTATATTGTGATGGTGAAGATATAGTAGCAAGGATAGATAAAAAAAATAATCCTAAATATATAGTAGCTTTAACTCTTAATAGAAAAGGTCAAATAATTATATTACAACCTAATAATAGCTCAAAATCCTCTTTGAATTTTATAGAAACTGTGGTTGAAGAGCCATTTGGTATGGATAAATTAAAGATTTTTTCTTTAGATAATAAGAAACAGTTTAATAATATAAGACAATTGACTATTAAAGATGGATATTTAGATGATTTTGGTGTAGAGAAATTATTTAATATATTAAGTAGCGATAAAAACTTTAAAGATAAAGAGATTGATATTCAAACAATTAAAAAACATGTTAGTAAATGTAGGCTAGGAGATAAATAATGAAGAAGTTTATTTTGATATTTTATTTGATGGGTATATCTTTATTATATTCTCAAAAGGTAGCCCTTCTTGTTGGTGTAGCAGATGTAAAAGGAGGTAATATGCTTTATATTGATAGTGATTTGTCAATTATGAAGAGTTTTTTAATAGATGAAGGATTTGTAGTTAAAACTTTAAGTTATGAAAAGGCTACTTTAAAAGATGTTAGATTATCTTTTAAAAGCTTTTATACTCTTACTAAAAATGATATATTTCTATTTTATTACACAGGACATGGTGCTAGAATGAAAGGAATTAATAGTAATGAGAATTATGATAACTTTTTTGTTTTAAATCAAACAAGCTTTTCAGATGGAAATACGATAAATGGAGGAATTTTGAGTGATAATGAATACTCTCTTCATTTATATAAGATAAAAGCAAAGAAGATAAGTATTATAGATGCTTGTCATAGTGCCAGTATTTATAAGAGTATAGGGACTAATAATATTACAAAAAGCATCTCTCCTAAAGGGACAGGAAATATTTTTGAAAGAGGAAATAGTGTAGAGAACTTTCAATCAATGAAAACTAATAATCTTATAAATATATCAGCAACAAAAGATACTGAACAAGCAGAAAATAGTCCTATAGGTTCAATATTTACAATAGGATTAATTAATACAATAAAGAGTAATCCTACTATGACACTAAAGGAATTAGAGAGAGATTTGATTTTAGAGATGCCAAAGATAGCAAATAAAATAGGAAATGAGTTAGCAGATAGTTATCCAGAGTATAAAGCTCTTGCAGGAAATTTTACACCACAAATTAATACTATGCCATTAAGATTAAAAGATATTCAAGTAAGTTCTATATTTTCAGATAATAACATTAAGCCTAAACCATTACTAGTGGTAAAAACTGTTGGGAATAAAAAGGTTTATAAATTAGGTGAAGTTATAGCTTTAAATATTATAACAGATAGTAAAGATAGGTATTTGTATATTTTTAAAGATAAAGGTGAATTTTTAGTAAAAGTAGATTTAGATGAATGCAAGGGAGATGTTAAAAAATATTGCAGGGTAAGAGATATACTGGCTTCTAAACCTTTAGGAGATGCAATGTTACAGATAGTTACAAATAAAAATAAATTATATGGAGTTACTCTCTCTTTTAAAATTATTAACTAATATAGATTCATTTATATAGATTTATTATATAATTAATATAAATTTTTTATTAGGAGATTATATGTTTAAAATAGCATTATCATTTATCACAGCATTCGTAGTTGCTCAATCAGGAATATCTACTAAAAAAGACATTAAAGTATTACCTACAACCCAGCAGAGAGTACCAATAGCTCAATCAACATACAGTTATGATGATACTATCGTATACGCAAGAGGTACAAAAAGAGAGTATTTTGTTAATGAAAGAATAAGAGTTCAATTAAAAATAAGAAGAAATGCTTATATATATTTTTGGACAGTTAGTGCTAGTGGTAAAGGTTATTTGATTTTACCAAATAGTTTTGATACATTTAATAAATATAGAAAAAATCTTAAATATGTTGTTCCTAATCGTTCATCTAAATTTAGTTTTGTCTCTGATAGAGAGGGAATTGAGAGAATATATATTCTAGCTACAAATAAAAGAATAAGTGCAGGAACGATTCGTTCTATATTTAATTATCGTTCAGGTGGAGGAGTAGTTCCTACAGCTTCGCATAAAGATATATCAAATTTTATTTCTAAAGATATTAAAGTTATTGCAAAGAGAGAGAATTTTAAATATGATATAAAGTCTTTTGATATAGAAGTTTATAATAGAAGTCGATAATGAACGATAATTATAAAAAGAGAACTTTAAAGATTATACTTCTTGGATTAATATTTTCATCTTTTCTTAATGCTACTATCAAAAAAGAGGCATTTCTTATTGGAATATCTGAGTATAATAATCCACAGATAAATTTAGATGGTATAGATAAAGATATTACTAAAATGACCAAATTATTAAAAGATAGAGGGTTTAATATTAAAACTCTAATAAACTCTGAAGCTACCTTAGCTAATGTGAGAGATGCATTTAGGAGTTATCAAAATCTTAGCTCTAATGATATATTTGTTTTTTATGACTCTTCTCATGGAACACAAGTTCCAGATTTGAATGGTGATGAGGTTGATGATAATTTAGATGAAGCTTATGTTTTATATGATGTTGATATGACATCAAGAGGTATTGCTAGTATGAAAGGTCTTTTACTAGATGACGAATTAGATGCTCTTTTATCAAAAATTAAAGCTAAAAAAGTTATGTTTGTAGATGCATGTCATAGTGGAAGTATGTATAAAGGTTTTAATATGAGATTAAAATCAAAATTTGTAAGATATACTAAGTCTTTTCAACCTAAAAGTAATACAAATGTATTGGGAAATATTCCTAAGCCAAAAAATTTAGTTGCACTCTCTGCCTCACAAGATAATCAACGCTCTTTAGCATCTCCAGAAGGAAGTCTATTTACTTCAGCTATTTATGATGCATGGAGTAGTAAAAAAAATATAACATTTGAAAAATTAGAAGAGTTAACAACTAAACATATTGAAAATAGTTGCCAAATTGCAAGAGCAAGAGGAGAAACGGTTGATACATTTACTCCATCTCTATACGCTACAAATGATAATTTAAAATCAAAATCAATAAATAGTTTTTTAGAGGTTAATATAAATATAAATAACTCTATAAACTTAGTAGAGGAATATTTTGATAATTTAATATCAAATAGAAAAGTTGGTTGGTTAACGCTTAATAGCAAAAACTCTTATAATAATGAAGAAAATATAACTTTTAATATAGATACTCATAATAATAAAGGGTTTTTATATATTCTTACTATTCCAGATGGAGAGCATAATATAGAAGTTCTATATCCAAATCCATATTATCAAACTAAAGGTGAACAGTGGAAAGGTAATTTTAATTTTCCACTTCTCAATAGAGGTTTTAAATTTCAGGCATATAATGATACAAAAAAACATCAAAGAACAGTAGTTTATATAATATTATCAGAACAGAAGATACCAGAATTAGAAATATCAAGAGCTAACAGTTTAAGTCATTTTCAATCTATACCAAAAACTTTTGGTGGGCAGAGTGGAATAAAAAACTTGATTAAAAATATTCTTATTCAAAAATCAGGTAATAGATTATCAATTGCTAAGGAAATTTTTAGTGTTACTCCATAATATTCTTAATATCTTTAAATCAATTTTAATGGTATTAATGGTTTTAACTTCATTACACTCATCAGAAGATAAAGATAGCTTAACGGCAAAATCTTTATCTCTCTATTATTCAGAGTATAAAATATCTCAGGAGAATATAGTAGAGAGTAAAATATTAAAACCACGAGTAATAAATTTTTCAAATTATCTATTTTTAGCTGTTCTAGAGATTGATATGCCAGAGAAAGATAAATTATTATCATATAGTGCTGTGTTATCTCTTTTAGGTATGAAGAATAAGAGTTTAGAAATACCAGATAAATATGCAGAGCTTCAGCATATAATATTAAAAGAGACAAAATTGATAATTAATGCTCAAGAGAAAAGTTTATCGCCACTATTTAATCAAGAAATTGATTATAAACAATTTAAAATACCAAAAAGATATAAAAATATGTCAGAGTATTATCGTGTAATGAAGTTTATAGAGATAATGCCTTTGGATATAAATTTATCTTCACAAATAGAAGAGACAATTAATGAATCACAGAGATTAAAAAATTTATATAATGCGATATATACTAATCTTAATCATTTAAAAGGTTCAATTAAACCCAAAGAGATAGAAGAATATTTATTTCATATACCAGAGTATTTAGAGTATAAAACTTTATCAGAAAAGAGCTATAAACAAATCTATTTAAACAGTGGATACGATTATGATATTGAAATAGTAAAAGCTTTAATTGATGCAAAATATTCAAAAGAGGCAAAAGAGTATTATAAACTTATGAAAAGAGATATTTCATATAATAAAAGTGTCAAGTTGAATAAGAATATAACAAAAGTAAATCCAAATCTAATCAATATTTTAAATATAATGATAGAAGATAGTTTAACATTTTCACATACTGTTATAAATAATAAAATAGATTTAGAGATTATAAAAAGATTAAAAAGATTTAGAGAAATTGCGAAGGAGCAGAGATGAAGAAAATATTTATGATTTTTTTACTTCCTATATATATATTTGCATATATTGCTTATAATAAAGTAGCATTTGTTATTGGAAATGCTGAATATAAAGAGGGTAAACTTTATAAATCTGATAAAGATGCTATAAAGATAGGTGAGTTTTTAGAAGATAAAGGATTTAAAGTTTATCCTTATACAAATCTTACCAAATCCTCTATGAGACGAGTCATTAAAAGTATGGCTAGTAAAATATCAAAAAATGGAACAGCTCTTTTTTACTTCTCTGGACATGGTATGGAGGTTGATGGTGAAAATTATCTTATACCCATAAATAATAGTGGAATAGATGATGAGGTAGATTTAGCAGATAGAAGTATTTCTTTGAGCTATATCATACGCAAATTACAACGCTCACCAAGTAAAATAAATATAGTAATGGTAGATGCATGTAGAAATAATCCTTTTGCTTTTTCTAAAGGAAATAAAGGATTAACTTCTGTACCTGATGACAAATTAAAAGATACATTCTTAGTATTTGCAGGAGCAACCAAACAGACAATCCCTGATGATGGACTCTTTAGAAAAAAGTTTATAGAGTACGCTAATAAACCACTATCATTAGAAGACCTCTTTGCAACTATAAGAGGAGAGTTTAGAGATAGAGGACGCAATGGGATATATACTAGAGATAGAACAGTTGGGATATTTAAATTTAGTGGTAATAAGCCTGTTGTCTATAAATCAAAATGGATAACCCCTACAAATAGCCAATGTACAGGTGGGAAGATGTATAAAGGGGTTTGCAAAACTAAGTGGAAAGAAGCTAAAAATATATGCAGTTCTTTAGGTGGTAGATTGCCGAGTAGAGATGAATTAAAGGAAGAGATAAGAAAGTGTGGAGGTATTATAGATAGTTATAAGAAAAACAGAGCTAATAAATCATATCAAGCTTGTTATAAAAATAATGGATTTAACAATAATGACTGGTATTGGAGTAGTAGCGCTTATGTCGATAATAGGGGTGATGAGGGGGTTGTCGATTTCAATGATGATAACTACGACTACGCTTATTCCTCCGAGCTTTTTGATGGTCTTGTGAGGTGTGTAAGAGACGGACAGTGATTTGATTTTTTAACCCGTTAGGGTCGGCGATTTTTTTTATATGAGTTCACCGACCACATAATTATGAGTTATCTTTTCCACCTCTTAAAATATCTAAAACATTAGTTGCATATGAACCTTTTGGAAGTACGAAGCTTATTTCGTAATGGGCTTTCTCTTCTATATATTTCTTTTCTATATTAGATACTTGTATCCACGCATATCTTCTAGCTCCACTCTGTTTTGTTTTTTCATCAAAATCTTTTTCAATACTCCATGCTTTATCTACAGACCTTTTTACTTTATCTCCTGCTAATAGTCCTGTTGGCGATATATCTTTTGATATAAATCTTGAAGCTTCTATTTCTAAATCTTCTACAAAAAATACTCTTCCATAAGGGTAGTGCATCATTAAATCACCCTCTATTAATTTGAAGAATTGTTCTTGTGTTTTTGTTCCTTTTAGCGTTCCACTATCTAAACCTAAAACTTGTTCTGTCTCTTCTTCTGAAAATTTTTCTAATAATAGACTTAGCTCAACTCTTTTTGTCAACCAATTATTAAATAGATAACTTTGGTATGAACCTATTAAAAAATCTCTTATTTTTCTATCTCTTATTTTTAAATCGCCATTAATTAGTTTTTTACCATCTTCCCAGTTATTTCCATCTGTACCGAATCTTTGATTTCCAAAATAGTTAGGTATTCCATTGTCTTCAATCCATTTTAATACAGAATCTATTTTATCTTTTTGAACTCCTAAAACTTTTTTAAGTCGAACATGAAATCTATTTCCTTTTAAATGTCCAACTCTAATTTTATTATTGTGTCTAGTTGTTTCTAGTATTTTAATTTTATCATGAGTGAACTCATCTATTTTAGAGCTATCTTTTGCTATCAAGGAGATATATTGAATAGTTAAGGCATTCTTATCTTTTAGTCCTGCATAACCAATATCTTTTCTTTTAACACCTAAATGATTACTTAGTGCATCTAGCATTTCCCAAGTTGTTAAGTTCTTTTTTCTTACTTTTAATATAAGATGTTCACCTTCTCCAGTAAACTCGTAAAGAGGTATCTCTTCAACCGTAAAATCTCTAGCTGATGAGTTAAATATGAATTTATTTTTAACATTTAAAGGATACAATAATTTCATTAGTTCTCCTCTAAAACAGAATATACTGGACTACTGAATTTATCTTTACCATTTAAAAAACTAAGCTCCATAATAAAACAGCATTCTACACAATTTGCACCAACTTTTTTAATCAAATCTTCACTTGCTTTAGCTGTTCCACCTGTAGCAATTAAATCATCAATTAATAATACTCTTGCATCCTCTTTCTTAAAAGAATCTATATGTATCTCTACCTCATCAGAACCATATTCTAAACTATACTCTTGACTAATAGTTTTATAAGGTAATTTCCCTTTTTTTCTTATTGGAACAAAACCTAAATTTAACCTATCTGCTAATATTGCTCCAAATATAAATCCTCTAGCATCAATTCCTGCAATATAATCCAAGTTATAATCTTTGTATCTATTTTCAAGATGATTCATAAGAGTATCCATTGCTTTTGGATTACTTAACATAGTTGTTATATCTTTAAAAATAATTCCCTCTTTTGGAAAATCTGAAATATCTCTTATACTCTCTAATATAATTTTTTTATCTTCATCATTTATTTCTAACATTTTTTATCCTATCTTTTAGTTTTTTCTTGAAGTTAGCATTGTATTTGTGTTGCCTTGAGTGATATAGTGCAAATTTTAACATCTCTTGATAACTAAAAGATGCAATTTTAGCATACTCTCTTATAATAATCTCCATATCTTCATCTCTTAGCCATACTCTAGCAAAATTTATTGCTCTTTGTTGTAAATCTAAGCTATGAAATTTCATACGATTTATATCTACAATTTTGAATATATATCCATTTGCATCTTTTTTAATTAAAATATTTCCTGGTGAGTAGTCGAGATGTTCAATACTGTTTTGATGTAGTTTATAGCTGAATTTAGCAAAATCTTTTAGTATTTCTATCTTTTCATTATCTAATTTATTAAAAAGTATTTCTCTAATTGTAAAATCATAATCAAAGGATTTAGAGATAAAATAACTATCTGTTAATATTTTGCTATTATAAAATTCTATATAGCCTAATGGCTCTGGTACGAATTCAGATATTCTTAAACTATATTCAAATGACCTTTTAGCTTTACTATCTCTAAAAAATGAGTATATAATTCTATTAATATTCTTTGGTTTAGAGAAAGATTTTACACTCCATAGTTGATTATCTATTTTTATCTCTTTTATAACATTTCTTCCATTATATATTATCTTTGAGCTATAATTAAAAAGTTCTTTTATATTTAATAAATATTGTTTATACTCCTTAAGCTCTATATTAATATTAGATTTCACTCTCTATCCTTTGCTGGGCTAATAAAATACCAACTACAAGACTAAAGAATAACATTGAAAATTGTGCGTGAAGAAGAGGTTCTGTAAAAAAACCAAAAATCATTACAGATAAAAATATTATTTTAATATTGTTAAAGCTATGTAATTTAATCCTTAGTTTTAGTATCTTATAAAATATTAATAAAAATATTAATAGACCTATAGCTCCAGTAGCTGTTAAGACTTGAAGATATTGATTATGAAAATGTGGAAGATAATTAATACATCTCATTTCAGGATATTTATTTTTTATCAAAACATGAAATTCGCTCATATTATCTTTTATTCCGATACCTAATATAGGGTTTCTTTTAGTTATATCTATAGCCACTATCCAAAATCCAACTCTTGCACCCCAAGATGAGCAATAGTTTTTATTTTTTACTACTTCTACAATATCATTTTTTCCAATATGAACTCTTTTATGAAATGTATCGCTAAAATTATATGCCATTGATATTATAAACATTGATAAAATCAGAGTAATAAATACAGCTTTAAATTTATTTTTAAAACTCATAAAACCTAAAAATATTAATCCTATAATAAATGATATTTGTCCTGTTCTTCCATTTGTTAAGAATAAATTTCCTAAAATCGTTATAAAGAAGATAGAATAAAATATTTTAGATTTAATAGAACCCTCATTAAATATTCTATTAAGAAGAAGAAGAGCAGTAAATGCTAAAAATGTACTATATTCTATATGATGCATAAAAGGAGATGGGTTATCAGGGGTTACATCTTTCCATTGCCATAGTTCAAGAAATATTCCATAAGCTATAATTTCACTAATAAACATTCCCATTATAAATGCAGATATAACTCTTGGCATATTCTCTTTTGTTAAAAATATGAAAAATATGAAAGATGGAAAAAGATACCAATATTTTACTATATAATTCATAGCATATAATAAATTTTCATTG
>Ga0256837_1000810_pt1 | contig 24030 bp, 22 predicted proteins | sample 4562384metaG_FD_185976 | JGI IMG/M metagenome (GOLD analysis project Ga0256837, IMG submission 185976) | Hydrothermal vent microbial communities from Guaymas Basin, Mexico - 4561-384 | ecosystem: Environmental > Aquatic > Marine > Hydrothermal vents | place: Mexico: Guaymas Basin | collected...
ACAAATTTACCAATTATTTCGATCTTTGATAATATAGAAAAAGAAGATAAAGTTAAACTACTAAAACTGTATGTTAGTCAATATACACTAAATCCACTAACAAGTAAAAAACTACAAAAAGAACTTGTTTTTGTAGCAAAAACTTACTTTTCTTCTAAAAATATTTTAATTGATAACAAAAAAATTATTGATTTTATAAAAAACTTGAAACCACTTCCAAACACTATACATGAAATAGCGCAAGTATGTGATGACCATGAAAAATCTATAAATGACTTGATCAAAGTTGTAAAATCAGATGCAATAATATCTGCAAATATACTAAAATTTGCATCTTCACCTATGTTTGGTTCAGTACAACTTACAACTATTGACCAAGCAATAACTAGGCTAGGGAAAAGAGCAGTAAAAGCTCTTGCTATGAACGGTATACAAAAAAATCTAGCACCTATAAATTTAAGTTCTTATGAAATAAACCAAGATGTTTTTTCTAAAGTATCAATGATGAGACTTTCACTAATGCTAAAATGGTATTCAAAAGTATCTATCTCAGATCTATCAACTTTATCTTCAACTGCTTTACTTGGAAATATTGGACAAATCTTAATATCTCAAGAGTTAGTTGATATAGGTGAAGTTGATAATTTTAAAAGATTGTATGAAAAATTTGATATAAATTACGCTGAAGAATCTATAATACGTACCACAACATGTTTAGTAAGTGCTCAAATATTAAACTATTGGAAATTATCTGAAACAATCATAGATGTTATAACTCATACTGATAATCCTCTCGAAGCTCCTCTTGAAATTCAAAACTTAGCTATTGCTAATCACATAGTTTATTCACTTATAGATGTAATAGGAAATATTGTTGATGAGATACCAGAAACAAGTTTAGCGCTTATGCAGCAGTTTGATTTAGATATAGAATCTCTTCAAAAAGCATTAAATTTCGTATATAAAAATAAGTAATTCACATATAAACTTTAAAGTTATTCACATTGATTTAATGTTATTATTCATTAATAAATGAATTAACAAGGTTTCATGTGAATATTGGTCAAGAAATTTTAAAAGCTTTAAAAGAAGAGATTACAGAAATTGAATATAATAGATATATAAAACAGTTAGTATATGATGCAAAAAAATCTTCTAGTGATTTAGCCATTTTTTATGCTCCAAATGCTTTAGTATCAAACTGGATAAAAAGTAAATATACTCAAAAACTAGAACATCTTTTTGAAATTAAAAATGGTGAAAAAGTTTCTGTTAGAATTACCCTCAAAAACTCTACAGACAAAAAAACAACAAAACAAAAAGAAGCTATTAAAACTGTAACTCATTCACTTTTAAACCCATCACATACTTTTGATAATTTTATGGTTGGTGGTTCTAACCAGTTTGCTTACGCAGCAGTAAAAAGTGTTAGTGAAAAAGCAGGGGAGGTTTATAATCCTCTTTTTATATATGGTGGTGTTGGACTTGGTAAAACGCACCTTATGCAGTCAGCTGGTAATGTTTTTCAAAATCAAGGTAAGAGTGTAATCTATACAACAGTTGAGCAATTTTTAAATGATTTTGTTAGACATGTTAGAAATAAAACTATGGATAGATTTCAAGAAAAATATCGTAAATGTGATGTACTTTTAATAGATGATATTCAGTTTTTATCTAATAAGGAGGGTATTCAAGAGGAATTTTTTCACACTTTTGAAGCTCTTAAAGGTGCAGGAAAACAGATTATACTAACAGCTGACAAACACCCAAAAAAAATAGGTGGTTTAGAAAAGCGTTTACAAAGTCGTTTTGAGTGGGGGCTTGTTGCAGATATTCAACCACCAGAACTTGAAACAAAAATAGCAATTATTGAAAACAAATGTGAAATTAACAAAGTTAAACTAACAAAAGATATCATCAACTATATTGCAACTGTAATAGAGAGCAATGTACGTGAAATAGAAGGAATACTTTCTAAACTTCATGCTTATTCACAACTGATGCATGTAGATATAGATCTAGAATTTACAAAAAATGTACTTCGTGATCAACTTCAAGAAAATAGAGCAAATCTTACTCTTGATATTATTACTCAAGATGTGGCAAAAGACTTAAATATTAAACCGAGTGAAATTCGTTCAAAAGGTAGAAGTAAAAATCTTGTATATGCTAGAAGAATCTGTATATATCTTTGTCGTGAACTAACTCAAAATACTATGCCACAACTTGCTCAATACTTCGGTATGAAAGACCATACTGCGATTTCACATACATTAAAAAAGATTAATTCTCTTATGAAAGACGATGAAGATTTTAAAGTAAAAATAGAAGAATTAACTAATAAAATAACATCTGTGTCTTAAAAGTTTTGTAAGTATTAAAAAAAAAGATATAATTCTTTAAGTGAATAAGTGTGAATGAATCATTATAGGTTCATCACATATAAAAACATGTTGTTTTAGGGATTAGATAGTGTATTTCACATATTCACTACCCCCTACTACTACTTACTATTATTTTATAATATATATAGGAAATTATATGAAATTAACAATACAAAAATCTATTTTAGAAAATATCTTAGTTCATGCTTCTCCGTTTTTAGAAAAAAAAGATACTTCACAAATAACTTCACATGTATTTATAAATTTATCAAACTCTAACTTAACTATAAAAGCAACTGATTATGAAATAGGTTTTATGGTCTCTACAAATAACTTAAACTCTATACAAGATGGAAGTGTTACTGCTAATGGTAAAAAATTTCTAGATATTATCAGAATATTAAAAGATGGTGATATAAACTTAGAATCTAAAAATGATATGCTTTATATCTCTCAATCACATTCTAATTTTAAATTGCCTACTTACTCTTTTAATGAATTTCCTGAATTTCCATCATATGAAAATAAACCTAGAATTTCAATAGAATCTCACTCATTAATAGAATCACTTAAAAAAATCACACCATCTATTGATACCAATAATCCTAAATTTGAATTAAATGGTGCACTAATAGATATAAAATCTGACTCTATTAATTTTGCTTCAACAGATACAAGAAGATTAGCAGTAGTAAATATAAATAATCAAGGTTCAGATGAATTAGCGATTATACTTCCAAAAAAAGCAATTGTAGAGATACAAAAACTTTTCTTTGATAATATAGAACTTTACTATGATGAAACAAATCTAATAATTCATTCATCTCAATATACTTTTTTTACAAAACTTATAAATGGTAAATTTCCTGAATATTCACGTATTATCCCTAAAGAGATATCAAAAACTCTTTTATTACCAAAAGCTTTAATGATAGAATCTATTAAACAAATAACAACTATTTCATCTGATTTAAAAATAACTTTTTTAAAGGAATTAATTACGTTTGAAAGTTTAAGTGATGACAACATAGAAGCTAAAACTGAAATATCTTTTTCAACTGGTTATGAAGAACCTTTTTCTATTGCAATAAACTCAAAATATTTATTAGATTTTTTAAATGTTATAAATAATTCTGAATTTAGTATAGGTTTAAATGAAAGTAATTTACCATTTATTTTATATGATGATAATTTTCGTACAGTTGTAATGCCAATAGTTATTTAAACTATAAAATACTCCACTTAATTGTGGAGAAAACTATCTTTTTCATATATATATTCCTTATAAAACTTTCTTTTAGCAAAACTTAGATAAAATAACTTCAATTATGTCAATTTATGACTTTCACATGGAGAAATTAATGGAAAATTACGGTGCTAGTAATATTAAAGTCCTTAAAGGACTAGAAGCTGTTAGAAAACGCCCAGGAATGTATATTGGAGATACGGGACACCGTGGTCTTCATCATCTTGTATATGAGGTTATTGATAATTCTATTGATGAGGCTATGGCCGGACATTGTGATACTATAAATGTAACACTTACTAAAAATGGTACTTGTAAAGTATCTGATAATGGTCGTGGTATTCCTACTGATATGCATCCAACAGAAGGTATGTCTGCTGCTACTGTTGTTTTAACAGTCCTTCACGCTGGTGGTAAATTTGATAAAGATACTTATAAAGTATCTGGTGGACTTCATGGTGTTGGTGTATCTGTTGTAAATGCACTTTCTGCTGATTTAAAGATGACTATTCACAGAGAAAAAGAAGTTTTCGAACAAGATTTCAAATGTGGTATTCCTCAAGAAGTTTTAGCTGTTGTTGGTAAGACTCGTAAAACTGGTACAACTATTGAGTTTTCTCCAGATCCAGGTATATTCACTGAAACTGTAATTTTTGAATATGAATATCTTTCAAGAAGATTTAAAGAGTTAGCTTATTTAAATCCATTTATAACTATAATTTTTAAAGATGAAAGAACTGATACTGAAGAAACATATCACTTTGAAGGTGGTATTGCTCAGTATGTTTCTGATATGAATAAAAAAGCCCTAGTAGCTGATGTTTTTTCATTTTCTGCAAAAATAGAAGATATTGAGTTTGATGTAGCACTTATGTACAATGATGGATATGAAGAGAAACTTGCATCTTTTGTAAATAATATTCGTACTCCAAATGGTGGAACACATGAAGCTGGTTTTCGTGCGGGACTTACCCGTGTTATAAGTAATTATAACTCTAAGAATGGTGCAGCTAAAGAGAAAGATGTAAAAATATCTGGTGATGATGTTCGTGAAGGTCTTATTGCTATTGTTTCATGTCGTGTTCCAGAACCTCAGTTTGAGGGTCAAACAAAAGGAAAGCTTGGAAATACTTATGTAAGACCATTAGTACAAAAACAAACTTATGAACTTCTTTCAAAATACTTTGAAGAAAATCCTATACAAGCAAAAGCAGTTGTTTCTAAAGCTTTAGCTGCTGCTCGTGGTCGTGAAGCTGCTAAAAAAGCTAGAGATTTAACTCGTAGAAAAGATAGTATGAGTGTTGGAACTCTTCCTGGTAAACTAGCTGATTGCCAGTCTAAAGATGCGTCTATTTGTGAATTATATCTGGTGGAAGGGGATTCTGCTGGAGGTTCAGCGAAAATGGGTCGTGATAGAGTTTTTCAAGCAATTTTACCACTTAAAGGTAAGATTTTAAATGTTGAAAAAGCAAGATTAGAAAAAATCCTAAAATCAGATGAAATTACTAATATGATTACTGCAATGGGTTGTGGTATTGGTGAAGAGTATAATGAGGAAAAACTTCGTTATCATAAAATTATTATCATGACCGATGCAGATGTTGATGGTTCTCATATTCAGACTTTACTTTTAACTTTCTTCTTTAGACATTTTCGTGATGTAGTTGAAAAGGGTTACTTATATCTTGCCCAGCCACCACTTTACCGTTATAAAAAAGGTAAAAAAGAGATCTACTTCAAAGATGATAGACAAATGAATGATTATTTGATTGAAAATGGTGTTGAATCTCTTGAAGTTGATTCTATTGGTCATAATGATTTAGTAAGTTATTTCAAGATGGTTGATCACTATCGTGGTAGTTTAGATGCTCTAGAGCGTCGTTATGCACTTGTTGATTTGATTCGTAACTTTATAGAAAATCCAGACCTAATAGGTTTAGCAATTCCTAAAATGTATGAAGAAGTTGAGAGATTTTTAACTCAAAATGGTAATAATATTTTAACTAAAACAATCTCTGATGATTCTATTCATATTTTTGTTCAAACAAAAGATGGTATGGAAGAATTACTAATAGATGATGAGCTTTTTGCAGCACCACATTTTAATGAAGCATCTTTTGTTTATAAGAAAATTCAAGAATGGGATATATCTTTTGATGAGGATATTATTACAGTACTTGAAAATATTAATGACTTTGCAAAAAAAGGCTCATATATTCAACGTTACAAAGGTCTAGGTGAAATGAATCCAGATCAACTTTGGGAGACTACAATGACTCCTGAAAATCGTGTATTACTTCAAGTTCAAATTGAAGATGCAGAACTTGCTTCTGATACGTTTACATTATTTATGGGTGATGAAGTTGAACCTCGCCGTAACTACATTGAAACTCATGCAAAAGATGTTAAACACTTAGACGTTTAGTATGCAACTTCCAGAGATCAAAGAGAGAGAATACCGTTTTAAGTTAGCACTTAGGATGGGTCTTCCAATCTTTGTGCTTTTTTTTATCTTTGTGCTCCATACATTTGTAACCACTTCAAAAAACTTAGATATTTATTTTTTTATAGAATCACTTGTTTTGTTATTTGTTAGTGTATATTTTATTTTTTATCTAATCTATGAGGGTTATGATTCAAAAATAACCAATGATATATCAAAGGTTTTTACTCGTGATGCACTTTATGATTATTTAAACAAAAGATTAAAAACAAAAGATGAGTATACTTTTTTACTTATCAGTATCGATAATTTGAATGATATAAATAGTAAATATGGTGTAAAAAGTGCTGATAAAGTTCTTTATGAAATTGGACAATGGTTATGCGAGTATTTAGAGTCTAAAAATATTACAAATTTTCCTATAGGGCATGTAAATGGAGCAGAATTTGTGGTCTGTTTACAAGGAATTAATAGTGAATATAAAGTGATTCTAGAGATGTTATGTCTCAAGGGTGATGAATTTAGAATTGATGATATTGAGGTGAAAATATCGGCAGCTATAAACAATACAAATCACTCAAGAGAATTAGATTATATTATTGAAAATCTTTTTGAACTTCAGGCACAAAATAGAGATACAAAAAAGATACAAAATAATAGCGATGAAATAAATCCAAGTGAGTTAGAATCTTTTGTAATATCTGCTATAAAAAAACAAAAATTTGTTAGTTTAACGCAAAATGTATATAGTGATGAAAAGGTAGCTATAAAGGAATGTTTTGTAAAACTAGAGACTCCAAGTGGTAAAATTATTCATCCTAAAACTTATACTAAAGTGCTTAATAAGTTAAGATTAATGCTAGATTTTGATTTAATGGTGTTAGAGAAAAATATACAAAACTGTAAGAATAAAAATAATATTTTATTTGCTATAAATATTTCACCAACATCTATTAGAAATCCAGTTTTTGTTCAAAAAGTTAAAGAACTTCTTATAAAAAATCAAGATTTAAAAAATAAAATAATATTTTTGCTATATGAGAATCAATACTATTCGCATCTCTCAAAATATAATAATTCTTTGCAATCATTGCGTAAAGCAGGGATTTTAATAGCCATAGATAAACTTGGCTCTTCACATACAAGTTTTCTTTATTTGAGGGATTTAGATATAGATATTGTCAGATTTGACACTATTTATTCAAAAGATTTAGAGAATCAAAAATATAATAGTATAATAAAAGGATTACAAACAATTGCAAACGATAATGGTTTAAAAACTTGGATGAAAATGATAGAATCTGAGGAACAACTTAGTGAAGTTAGAAAACTAGGTGTTAATTATAAACAGGGAATATATTTATCAAAACTTGAGATAAACTAAGGGGTTTATATGCTATCAAAACTTTTGGGAAAAAAGCAAAGTCAAGAGGAATCACAAGAGGATGCTCAACATCAACTTGTAGTTCAAAAAATATCTAAAATGAATCTTACAGATATGAGAAATTATGTAAAAAATAAAATATTAGATTTTGAGCCAACGCAAGATGGACTAGAAGAGATACTTAAAAAACTTATAGTAGTAAATGAAGATACTAAAAAAAGATATATTGAGATAGATGATATGGATTCTAAAATCAAAAAAGGTTTTGATCTTGTGTTAACTCTTTTAGAATCAAAGACTTTAGGCGTAGTTACGATTGAGTTAGTTCAAAAATTTGTAGAAGTTTATGATGATATTATCTCTAAATATGATTATGAGCATAAGGATATTTATGCTACGAGATTTAAAGATAAAATGATATCTTGTGCTGAGAATATTACAACAAAAACAGATCTTATAAATCAGATGAAAGTTGTAAATGATTAGATTTTAGATACTTTATAGCGCCTTCATAAGAGGTAAATTTAGCTTTCATTTGTGCATCGTAAATATCATTTAAAATTTTTGAAAATTCTTTTGACGGCTTCATACCAAGTTCAAGTAAATCCCTACCTTGTATTAAAGGCTTTAGACCTTTAGTAAGTACATTTAGTTCTTTTGATCTAATCTCTAAGTTATATATATCTCCAAAAATGATTTTACTAACTACTAATAATTCTGAAATTTTTATATCAAATGCTAGTTTATATATAGTGTAATCATCTAGTATATTTTTGTCAGTGATAGGTAAATTCTTTAATAATTTTAAAACCCTATCTATTAGTTTAGTATCATTTGTAAAATTAATTATAAAATCTTGAACCTCTTTTAGATCATGTGAATAACAAAGTAGAGTAAAAACTAAAACCATATTTGTCTTATCATCATATTTCAAACTTTTTGTTATAGAGTCTATTTTATGGTTAAAATATGGAAAGTATTTTGTAGCATCTATTTGTATTAGAAAATTCAACCCCAAAGATGGCTTCTTCGACTTTAAAAATAATTTTTTAAATTCTCCATATATTCGTTCTTGAGGAAGTTCATTTAACATACCTTCTTTAATCATATCTTTACATAGTATAAGTAAATTATTATCAATTTTTAACTCAAATCTAGCACAAAATTGCATAGCTCTTAGTATTCTCAAAGGGTCTTCTATAAAACTTGTATTATTTACAGCGCGGAGTATTTTGTTTTTTAAATCACTTAAACCATTAAAAGGGTCTAAAATCTCTTTTTTTATAACATCAAAACCAATCGCATTTATGGTGAAGTCTCGTCTTAATGCTGCTGTTTTAAAATCAAGGCTAGAATCAATCTCTATATCAAATCCTGTATAGCCTGGTGATACTTTATTGTCTCGTCTAGGAAGTGAAAAGTCTAAGTCTAAATTTTTATAATTTAATTTACAAACGCCAAAGCTTTTTCCAACACTATTTACTTCACCAAACTCTTTTAAAATCTTTTCAAGCTCATTAAAAGTGTTGATGCCATAAACTTCTATGTCAATATCTTTAGAATTTATGTGTAAAATACTATCCCGAACATAACCACCTACAATAATAATTTTTTTTGCTTTTTTAATTAGTTTATCAAAGATTAAATTTAATTTATTTGGATAATCAATCATTATTTCACTTTTTATTAGATAAAAGATAAAGTACAGTGTAAAGTATATCATTTTATTTACATGATTCTAATTTTTATTTGGGTATAATCGCGAAAATATTTACCCTAAGCTTCTATGAGAAAGATGCTTATATAAGGAAATGCAATATGCAAAAGATTAGAAACATCGCAGTTATCGCTCACGTTGACCACGGTAAAACTACATTAGTTGACGGACTACTAGAGCAATCTGGTACATTTAGTGATCATGAACAACATGATGAAAGAGCAATGGATTCAAATGATTTAGAAAAAGAACGTGGAATTACGATTCTTTCTAAAAACACAGCTATTCGTTATAAAGATTATAAAATCAATATTATTGATACTCCGGGCCATGCTGATTTCGGTGGTGAAGTTGAACGTGTTCTTAAGATGGTTGATGGTGTTTTAGTTCTTGTTGATGCTTATGAGGGTGTTATGCCACAAACTAAGTTTGTTGTTAAAAAGATGTTAGCACTTGGTAAAAAACCAATTGTTGTAATCAATAAAATAGATAAAGATTCTGCTGATCCAGATCGTGTTGTTGATGAGATGTTTGACCTGTTTGCAGATATGGATGCTACTGATGATCAACAAGATTTCCCAATAATCTATGCAGCTGCTAGAAATGGTATGGCTAAACTAGATATGGCTGATCCAGATGGCGATTTTCAGTGTATATTTGAAGCAATTATAAATGATGTTCCAGAGCCAGAAGGTGATGCAGCTAATCCACTTCAATCTCAAGTATTTACCCTTGACTATGATAACTATGTTGGTAAAATCGGTATTAGCCGTATTTTCAACGGTACTGTTAACAAAGGTGATAACATTATGCTTGCAAAAGCTGATGGTGAAATGGTTAAGGGTAAGATCTCTAAACTTATCGGATTCCATGGTTTAAATCGTATGGAAATAGATCAAGCTGAAGCTGGTGATATTGTTGCTTTTGCTGGTATGGAAACTGTTGACGTTGGAGATACTGTTTGTGATGCTAACAATCCAGTAGCACTTGATCCTATGCATATTGAAGAGCCAACTCTTACAGTTGTATTTGCTGTAAATGATTCTCCTCTTGCTGGTCAAGAAGGTAAGCATGTAACTTCAAACAAACTTCGTGAACGTTTAGAGTCTGAAATGGTAACAAATGTTGCGATGAGACTTGAGACTGTTGGTGAAGGTAAGTTTAAAGTATCTGGTCGTGGTGAACTTCAGATTACAATTCTTGCTGAAAATATGCGTCGTGAAGATTATGAGTTCTCTATCTCTCGTCCAGAAGTTATCGTTAAAGAGATAGAAGGTGTTAAGTGTGAGCCTTATGAGCATTTAGTTATAGATGTTCCTGAAGATTTATCTGGTGGTGTTATTGAGCGTCTTGGTAAAAGAAAAGCTGAAATGAAATCGATGTTACCAATGGGTTCAGGTTTCCAAAGAATAGAGTTTGAGATTCCAGCTCGTGCACTTATCGGTTTCCGTGGACAGTTCTTAACTGATACAAAAGGTGAGGGTGTTATGAATCACTCTTTCTTAGAGTTCCGTCCTTATTCTGGTGGTGTTGAGTCTCGTTCTTACGGTGCTCTTATCTCTATGACTCCAGGTTCAACTTTAGCATTCTCACTATTTGGTATACAAGATCGTGGTGTTCTTTTCATTGGTGTTCAAACAGAAGTATACGAAGGTATGATTATTGGTGAGCATTCTCGTTCAAACGATTTAGTTGTTAACCCTATTAAAGGTAAGGCTCAATCAAATGTACGTTCAAGTGGAGCTGATGAAGCTATCAAACTTGTACCATTTAGAAATATGTCACTAGAGCGTGCTTTAGAATGGATTGAAGATGATGAGTTACTTGAAGTTACTCCTAAATCTATCCGTATCCGTAAAAAAAGTTTAACTGAAAACGAGAGAAAAAGAGAATCTCGTAAGACTGTTAAGTAAGCTGTCAATATCATGGCAATATATAGTAGTGATTCAAAACAACTATTAGATGTTGAATATGATGTTATCCCAGTAGTTAATGATTTAATCGATGGGATGAGAGTTTTATCTACTGATAGAAGATCAGCTGAAGAGTATGCTGTTTTTCTATTAGAGCCATCTTCTAAAATATCTTGTTATGTTTTTGATGAGGTTTTTATAGTAGGGCGTGTAACAGGTTTCGATAGCTTAGTAGAGGCTATTGAAGCTTGGAATAGTGATGAAATCTAAGAGGTAAACTCCTCTTAGAATCTTTTCTTATACCCATGACAGTAAGGGCGTGAGCCTTTTTTATTGTAGTAGTTCTGATGACCTTCATCAGCTTTATAAAAATCAGTAGCAGGCAATATTTTTGTAGCTACATCAAAACCATTTTCATCTAAAAGAGCTATAAGTTTTTTAATAGTATTTTTTTCACTTTCATCAGATGTAAATACACCAGATAAATATTGATTTCCTATATCTGGACCTTGACCATTTGCTTGAGTTGGGTCGTGAATCTCAAAAAATGTACGTGCTATTTTTTCATAAGATACTTTAGACTTGTCATAAATAACTTCAACAGCCTCTAAATGGCCAGTAGTTCCACTTACAACCTCATAGTAACCAGGATTCTTAACATGACCACCCATAAAACCAGAATAAACTGCTTTTACACCATCTAGTTTTTCTAAATAGTACTCAACACCCCAAAAACATCCACCGGCAAAGTAAGCATAAGACATATTTAAATCTTTTTCATTTTTTTCTGGTTTTAGTGTAAGTGAGATGGAGTTTACACAATGTCTAGTATTTTTAGCAGTATATCTTTCACCTTCAAAAACATGACCAAGGTGTCCACCACAGTTATTACAAACTATCTCTATACGTCTTCCATCTGCATCGGGCACTCTTCTCACAGCACCATCTATTGCATCATCAAAGCTTGGCCAACCACAGCTACTTTTAAACTTATCACTGGATTTGTAAAGTGGAGCATCACATAGTTTACAAGTGTAAGTTCCATTTGATTTTTCGTCAGTGTACTTACCAGTAAAAGGGCGTTCCGTCCCTTTATTGATTATTATATATTTTTCTTCATCGCTTAGTTTTTCGATCTGTCTTGTCCAAGGTTTTAAATCCATTGCATTCATATTTAGTATTGTTAGCATGATAAGTAATAGATACTTCATACTTTCTCCCTTTTTGTAGTGGAAAACTGTTTCCTAAGCGTATTATAGAGAATGTAGTTTATACGAATACTGTGTATTGAGTAAGTAATAATTTTATAAAGATAGTTTTATATTTCTATTATGATAACAACTATCAATATAATTATAATTTAAGTTTTATTCTTGTACAATTTTAATAACAATTATCAATAAGGAGTTTTTAGATGTCAATTTTACTAATAGGTGGGGATAAGGTTTCTAGCATTACAGAGTTATTAAAAAATCTCGGAGTTACAAAAACAACTCATTGGGATTCAAGAAAAAATTCAACTTCTCATAAAAAAATTCCACATGGAACTGATGCGGTTATTATGTTAGTTGATTATTTAAAACATAATTCTATGAGTTATTTTAAAAAATCTGCAAAAAAACATAATATTCCTTTAATCTGTACTCGAAGAGGAACTTCAAGCGTAGAGTTAGAGTTTATTAAATATTTGAAGGAAAAAAATGCATAATATATGGGAATTAGAAAATAAACAAAGTATAAAAAAGTTTACAGGTAAACCTTGTTAGTTCAAATAGAAAAATTATATAAAGGAGTAAAATGTAATAAACATAAAAAATTTAATTTTAATTTTAATTTCAAGTTATAAAGTACATATGAAGACATTTAAATTTAATGTTGTACTTTGTAAGATTTGTATATCTATGAAGAGTAAATTAGTATACTGATATATGAAGTTAGTCTATTTATTCAAAGTAAATAAAAAGCAAAAAGCCGAAGTTCTTCCTGTCTTCTGCTGTATAGTGGATTTCTTTCTATAATAGATTATGATAATTGTTATTATTATTAAAGTAAAATTAAGTTTTATTACTATAATATTGCATTATGAATTTATTAATTAAAAGAAATAAAATACATTATGAATATAATTTATTACTACTTTTGAGTGTAGTTATTATTTCATTTTTTATATATATGTTTATTCAAAATAATAAATATATAACTATTGTTCCACAAAATATTTCTACATTAGTATCTGAAGAAAAATTAATCACTATAAGTTTAGAAAATTATCAAGTTCAAAAAAAACAGATTATTAAAAAGAAAGCAATTGTAAAACCGGTTAAAGAGATGCCTATTGAAAAAATACAAAAAAAAAAGATATTTAAAGAAGTAAGAAAGCAGGTAGTAGAAAAGGTAAAAGTAATTGCCAAAGTTGAAAAAAAAGTAATAAAGCAAAAGAAAATACAAACACCTATCTTTAGTGCTAAAGAAAAAGAGATTTTTATATCTGGTCTTTATTCTATTATAAACAACAATAAAAAATATCCAAAAATGGCGAAAAGACGAAGATTAGAAGGGGTTACTACTGTTAGCTTTACTCTAAATAAAGATGGATCTATTGATGATGTTTTCTTATGTGATAGTTGTGGGCATCGCATCCTAGACAAGGCCTCTGTGAAGTTAATAAACTCTATTAAAACTTATGAAAGTATACCTGATACAGTGAGTTTAACTGCTTTAAATTTAACTATACCAATAAAATACTCAAGGAATTAAAATGAATATTCAACAATACTTAGACCAAGGTGGTCCAATTGTTTATGCGCTAGGAGTTATGTTAATCATAGGTCTAACATTAATACTATGGAAATTTCTAGTTATTATGATTATATCATTAAAAAAAGAGATTACATGTTCTAAATGTTTGTCAGATTTACCACAAAACAGTGATATATCAATGGTAGAACTAATCATTCACGATAAGATGCACTCTTTAGAGAGAGGCTTAGATACCATAAAAATTATTGCAACTATATCTCCACTTTTAGGCTTACTTGGTACTGTTGTTGGAATTTATGGTGCATTTGTTGGTATAACTCAACATGGTCTAGGTGATCCAACTCATTTTGCAAATGGTATCTCTATGGCAATGATTACAACTATTGCTGGTCTTATCGTAGCTATTCCACACTATATCGGATATAACTACCTAACTGGTATGATGGATAAATTAGAGTTAGCATTTACAAGAGAATTATATCTACATGTAAAGAATAATGATGCGTAAAGCTAGAGAAAAGATATCACCAGATTTAACACCAGTGATTGATATAGTATTTATTCTACTAATATTTTTTATGGTTACATCTGTTTTTAAAAAAGAAGATGTACTTTTAGCATTATCTTTACCAACATTATCATCAAGTGCAACAGTATCTAAAGATAAAAGTATAAGTATAGAGCTCTCAGAAGATAAGCTAGCTATTGATTCAAAAGAGTATAGTTTTATAGAGGCTCAATATATATTTTCTAAGTACAAAAAAGATAAAAAAATACTAATTCGTATTGATAAAAAAGTTCACTATGAAAGAGTTATGAAGTTATTTGATGAGTTACAAAAACAACAATTAAACTCATTTTCATTAGTAGCGAACGAAAAATAGATTAGCCTTTGCTAGGTTCTATATTTATATAGAACTTATGGAGATGCTAGCATCTTAATTAAATTAACTAATAAATATATTATGATACTGATTATTATAATTAATGCAAGGAAAAAAATGAAGAAGTTAAGTATTAGTGCAAGTTTAGCACTTATTATAAGTTGTTCTGCTTATGCAGAAGATATGAAAGCAATAGAGGTTGTAACAATTGCAACAAAAACAGAAAAAAATATAGATGGGGTATCTGCGTCTATTGAAGTAGTAACGCAAGAAGATATTAAAAAAATGGGTGCGCAAAGTTTAAAAGATATATTTTTAAGAACCCCCGGATTAAATATGCAGTATGGATCTTTCCCAAGTTCATCATCTATTAGTAAATCATCTATCTCTATTCGTGGTATGGGCGCTAATGGTACACTTTTTCTATTGGATGGAAGAAGATTAGCTGGTGAAGTTAAAAATCCTTATGATTTAGAGCGTATTCCTGCTTCGATAGTTCAAAGAATAGAAATAGTAAAAGGTCCTATGAGCTCACTTTATGGGGCTGATGCTGTTGGTGGTGTAATTAATATTATTACCAAACAACCGGATGACGAAATGCAAATAGATGCAAGTGCTAGATATGGTGTAAACTCTTATGGTGATGCTCAAAATGTAAACCTATCATTAAGTGTTCAAGGTAAAGAAGATGCTTTTGGTTATAGTGCTTATGCAAGTTCTACAACTACTAATCCATATAGACAAAGTGAAATAGCTGATGTTTATGCAAAAACACCAGTAGGAAATGTAAAACCATCTGTTCACCCAAATCCAGCAATTAACAATAATGTAGAAGATTACTATGGTGTAGATACTACATTTAGAGAAGATAGCGAGATATATACATTGGGTACACGTTTAACTTATGATTTTAGTGATTCATTTATTATGGGTTTAGATGTAAACTATTTTAATGAAGAAAGAGATGGTCAGTATATTGGCTATATTCATCCAGCAACTACAGGGGCTGGTCCAGTTCCAATATATAATAATCCAGTAAATTCACATGATGAAAATAATCGTCTTGATTTAAGTGTTGATGCCCAGTACGCTCCAAATGATGATTTAACAATTAACGCTAGAATTTATAATAGTGATTATGAAAAAAGAAATACTACTACTGCTAATAATTGGGTAGATTTAGGTTATGTGAATGAAGCGGCATCTGCAAATGCAGCTATGAATGCTGATGTTGAGCTAATGGTTTATGAATTATCTTCTACATATTTACTAACAGATGCGCATCTACTAACTGGTGGTTTTCAGTATAGAGATGAGAGTAGAAAATCTTCTGTTTGGAATAATAATGTTAGCTTAACGGAAAAAACAGTTGATTATAAATCTGTATATCTTCAAGATGAGTGGGAAATAAGTGAAAAATTTAATGCTATTTTTGGTGGAAGGTATGAAGAGATTAGCAATGCAGAAGATAAAGCAACATTTAGAATTGGTGGTGTATATAATTTTGATAAATTAGCAATTTTAAGAGCAAATTTTGCACAAGGTTTTCGTACTCCAGATATGAGAGAGATGTATATCAATATGAATACTCCAAATGGTCCTCAAATGGGTGCAGATATATTAGGCTATGATTTAAAACCAGAATTTACCAATGCTTATGAACTTGGTCTTAGTGGTAGAAATTCTAAATTTAATTATGAAGCTGTAGTTTTTTATAATCAAATAGAAAATAAAATAGAACAAGTTCAAAATGGTGCGATAACTACTTTTGAAAATATTTCTGATGCAAATACTTATGGTCTTGAGCTATCACTTGGCTATCAAATCTTTGAACAACTAAGTACAAACTTCTTTTGGAGTGAACTTAGAACAGAAAATGAAGAAACAAAAAAAGATTTAGAGTTTAATCCTGAGAGAACATTTATGTTAGGTTTTGATTATAAAGCAAGTAAAGATTTAGATTTTGGGATAGATACTCAATATATTGGAGAACAACACTATACAGAGATTATAAATAGAGGTGCACCAACTCAAGTAGTAAACCAAAATGCCACAACAGATGCTTTTGCAATTGTAAACTTAAACCTTGGATATAGCGTTAATAAAACTATAGAAATATATGGCGGTATTAATAATGTATTTGATGAAAAAATTGAAAATATATTAGGCTCTAATGTTGGAACTTACTATTTTGGAGGTGCTAGAATTCATTTTTAAGTTTAAATTATATATCTTGATTAATATCAATGATAACTAATATCATTATTGATATTATTTCAGTCTTAGAAAAATATGAAAAATTTAATAGGACGATAATATGAAAAAACAAATATTAGGAGTAGCACTTATAAGTGCTACTTTTTTAAACGCACAAGTAATACCAGGGATAAACTCTAAGGGTGGGGCAATGGTTCTTCCAAAGGGAAAAATTAAAGCTGTTTTAAAACATATAAATTTTAAAAGAGATACGATGTATACAGGCACTGACGAGGTTAAAAATCTTCAAGGCTTAGAAGCTACGGCAAATATAACTCTACTAGGTCTTATCTATGGTATAACAGATAAGACAACAATACGTGCAGTGATTCCATATAAAGATTTTCATGCTGAGGCAAGTTTGCCAACAACTGCAGGTTTTCCTGTTGAAATTGATAACAAAGGTTTAGGAGATATTGTTGTTATGTTAAAACATCAAATCATATCTATGAAAGATAATGATTTTGCTTTGTCTATTGGTGTTGGAGTAAAATTTCCAACAGGTTCAACAGATGAAACGTTTGTTAAAGGGCCACCATTTAACCCAAGTATGAATACACCACTACCAACTCAACTTGGAACCGGTAAAGCAGAATATAAATTAGGATTAGGATTTTCCAAAGTATTTGAAAATAATATGCGTATAGATGCTCACACAATGTATACAAATAGACCAAAGGCTAAAAATAACTACGATTTTGGAGATGAACTATCTTACGATTTTGGTTTTGTAGCAGGACTTAATAAAAATTTCAATTTAGGTCTTGAATATAATGGAAAGTACAATACTGATACAGATCCAGGAGATGATCCAGAGCCAGTAAGTCCATTTCCATTTAAAGCTTTTGCGGGTAGTGTTGGATATGTTACTCCACAAGTTCAATGGTTACCTTTTGATAAGCCAAAATTACATATTGATTTTGGTATATCTTTTTTAGCACATTACAATACAAAAGAGTATCGTTCACTTGAAAAAGAGCGTTACACAATTAGGATTGGTTATTTGTTTTAATAACTTGATAAATATCAATGATAATTAATCTCAAAATAGATACTATACTTTTAATTATAACATTAAGGATAATAATGAATAATTTTATAAAAATATTTTTAGTACTTTTTTTGCTGAATATTTCAGCATTAGAAGCAAAACAACTCCAAAAAATAACAATAGCTGGACCATTCGCTTCAGTATCACATCCGATTTTACGTATGATTGAAACGGATGCTTTAAAAGATGTAGCAGATAAAATAGAGTTTAGACTTTGGAAAAATCCAGATGAACTTCGTGCTCTTGCTATCAAAGGAGATGTTGATTTTTTAGCAATTCCTACAAATACTGCTGCAATTTTAAATAACAAGGGTGTAGATATAAAACTCTTAAATGTTTCTGTTTGGGGAATCCTAGGGATGATATCTCGTGAAGATAATTTAAAAACTCTAAAAGATTTTAAAGGTAAAAAAATAGCAGTACCTTTTCGCGCAGATATGCCAGATATAGTTTTTAAACAACTTCTAAAAAGACAAGGACTTAACCCAAAGAAAGATTTTGAGCTTGTTTATGTAGCTTCACCAATAGATGCTATGCAAATGTTAATTATGCGTAGAATTGATCACTCTTTACTTGCTGAACCAGCAATTTCAGTAGCACTTAGAAAAACAAAATCTTTTCCTATTAGTATGGTTGCACCTGATTTATATAGAAGTGTAGATTTGCAAGATGAGTGGGGAAAAGTTTTTAAAACTAACGGAGATATTCCAGAAGCTGGTATAGCTGTTATGGGTTCTATGAAAGATGAACATGTAATTACTAGATTTAACGAAGAGTATAACAAGGCTCTAGAGTGGTACAAAACTCATCCAAAAGAAGCAGGTAGGCTTGTAGCTGATAAGATAGACTTACTAACAGAAGATGGAGTTAGTGATTCTATAGAGCATGTTAGGCTTCGTAATGTTAGTGCAAAAGATGTAAAAGATGATTTAGAATTTTTCTTTAATATTTTGATGCAAGAGGATCCTAAAAGTGTTGGAAAGAAATTACCTCAAGATAGCTTTTACTACGGACTATAAACGGTGAATTTTGCATTAAAAATACTTAAGGATTTCCCAGCTTACCTTTGGTCTGGTTGGGGAGCTATTGCCTCTATATTTCTTTTTATCGCTACTTGGGATATGGGAAATCAAATCTATGGAGATTTAGTACTTCCTTCACCACTTGAAACTTTTCAAACACTTTTTGCAATGTTACAGGATGAAGAGGTACTAGGTGAAATAAACACTACACTTTATCGAGCATCCATGGGCTTTGGAATCTCACTTTTACTTGGCTCTGCACTTGGACTAATTGCAGGTTTTTTTGTAACAGCCTCTATGATGAGCCGTCCTATTGTTACTATTTTAGTAGGTATGCCACCAATCGCTTGGATAGTGTTAGCGATGATTTGGTTTGGTATGGGAGATGAGACGGTTATTTTTACCGTTATAGTTGCTTCTTTTCCTATCATGTTTGTAGGAGCTTTACAGGGTACTCGTACACTTGATGGCGATTTAAAGGAGATGGCTGAGAGTTTTAAACTACCTTGGCACATGAAGTTTTTTGATGTATATTTTCCACATATCTTCTCTTATGTTTTTCCTGCTTGGGTTTCAGGACTCGGAATGTCTTGGAAGATAGTTATCATGGCTGAACTCCTAGCTACATCTGATGGAATAGGTGCTTCACTTGCAGTTGCTAGAAGTCAACTTGACACTCCAACCGCACTCTCAATAGTAGTGATTATGATAGCTTCACTTATGTTTATAGAGTATATAATCTTAGAGCCAATTAAACGTGAGGTTGAATTATGGAGAGATTAGTTGTAAAAGGATTAAACCATAGTTTTGGTTTTACAGAGATTTTGCGAAATATCAACTTTACTCTAAGTAAAGGTGAAGTACTTTCGATAGTTGGTCCATCTGGTGGTGGTAAAACAACTCTGCTTCATTTATGTGCTGATTTACTTGATATTGAAGAGGGAGAAGTAAAAAATAGTTTTACTAGTTCCGCCTTTGCTTTTCAAGATGCACGTCTTCTTCCTTGGAAAAATGTGATTGATAACATATCTTTAGGTTTGTTAGCAAACGGTGAAAGTACTTCTTTGGCGGTAAAAAAATCAAAAGAGATAGCTTTAAAGTTTGGACTTGAAGAGAATGATTTTGATAAATTTCCAAAAGATTTAAGTGGTGGTATGCGTCAGCGTGTTAGTTTCGCTCGTGCACTTGTGGTAAAACCATCTTTACTTTTTTTAGATGAACCATTTTCAGCTCTAGATATTGGACTAAAAAAAGAGCTACAAACAATTTTAATAGATATGATAGATAAAAAAGAGATAAGCATACTCTTTATTACTCATGATTTGATGGAGGCTATAAGACTAAGTGATGAGATTCTTTTACTAAAAGCTGACCCTGGTCATATAGTGAAAAAATTCTCTTATGATTTGCCACAAAAAGAGCGTGATGACAAGTATGTCTATGGTGAAAGCGCGAAAATACTACAAGATAATGAGATAATAGATACTTTTGAATTGGAGTTAAAATAATGGCTGAGATTCAAGAAGAAAAATTACGGGCTACAAATCATTACTTATTTTATCCAGATGATGAGGGCGTTCCAGTATATCTAGCTTATGGTTTTCGTGCAATATTTTTAGTTTTTGCTCCATATATTTTACTATCTATGATTTTATGGGGACTAGCTTACTCTGGTTTTATAACCTTGCCTTTCATTGGCGATATTTTAACTTGGCATGTATATGAGATGCTTTATGGTTTAGTAACTGCGGGAACCTTAGCCTTTTTGGCAACTGGATTACCAGAGCTTTTTCCTGGATTTATTCCACTCATCGGAAAGCGACTTAGAAATGTAGTTATTTTATGGGTATTAGGTCGTGTTAGTTTTTGGACTATGGATTACACAAGCATTTATCTAGCGGCTTTTTTAAACCTTGCAATGCTTGGATGGATTATATGGTTTGCTAAACACGCAGTGCTAGATAAACTCCAAAGACATGCTTCCATAGGTTACACAGCCCTAGGACTTTTTATAGTTGAAGTTTGGTTTTTTGCCTCAATGCTTGGCTTTTCAAACACTCCATCTATGAAGATTTTATATGTAGCACTTGGACTAACAGTAGTTTTAATTTTGTTAGCACTTCGCCGTGTAAATATGGAGGCTATAAATGAGCTGATGGAGGATAAAGGTATAGACGATGTATTTATCTCTCGTCCACCAAAAACAAACCTAGCAATCTTTGCTGTTTTAGTTTTCACCACTGTTGAGTTCTTCTTTCCTGAAAACTCAGCACTTGGATGGTTAGGTTTTGCAGTAGCTACGGCAATACTTGGTATAACAAGTGAATACAAACTCCAAGATGAGTTCATACTAAATCAAGCTTATGTTATTTATCTTGGAAGTATATATGTTCTGTTTTCTTTAGGTTATGGTCTAATGGGTTACGATTTACTAAACCCAGATATTTATAACATGAGCTCATACAGACATTTTATAACAAGTGGTGGGATAGGACTCTCATATATGGCAGTTTTACTTATAATTTCCTGGGTGCATACTGGTCGTAAACTAACATCAAATATTTACACTCACATGATGGTAGTTTTTATAATTATTGGGACTATTTTACGTGTATATGAATTTCATCTTTATGCAGCATTTGTTTGGAGTTTACCATTTGCAATGTATATAAAAATGTTTTTTCCATTCTTGTTAAAACCAAGAGCGGATGGTATAAAAGGTTAGAGATAAATATAGACTAGTATTAATAACATCTTTATATATATACAGCTATAATCATCTACTAAAAATGAAAATAAAGCAAAGTATCTTTAAATAAGGAATCATGCATGAATAGAAAAAAAATATATAATCCAGACTCAACAGAAAGCGTAAATGATAGAAAAGTTTTTGGTGGAGATCCAACTGGTATTTTTGAGTTAAATAATATCAAATATCAATGGGCATATAACCTTTGGGAAGTTATGTTAAATAACACTTGGTTTCCAAAAGAGGTAGATATGACCAAGGATGTTCAAGATTACAAGAATATTACTCAAGATGAAAAAGATGCTTATGATAAAGCACTTTCTCAACTTATATTTATGGATTCACTTCAAACAAACAACCTTATAGATAATGTAAATCCTTATGTTACTTCACCGGAAATTAATCTTATTTTAGTTCGTCAGTCATTTGAAGAAGCGCTACATTCACAATCTTATGCAGTTATGGTTGATAGTATCTCCACAAACTCAGAAGAGATTTATGATCTATGGCGTACTGATATGATGCTAAAAACAAAAAATGATGCAATTTTTCGTACTTATGATCAGCTCTCAACTAATCCTACAGAGACTAACTTTGTAAAAGCTTGTTTCGCTAACCAAATTTTAGAGGGTATATACTTTTATAGTGGTTTTGCTTACATCTATACACTTGCTCGTTCAGGTAAAATGTTAGGTTCAGCACAAATGATTAGATTTATTCAAAGAGATGAGGTAACACACCTTGTACTTTTTCAAAACCTTATCAACACTCTTAGAAAAGAGCGTCCCGATCTATTTACAGATCAGTTAAGAGCTGAAGTTATCGCTATGTTTGAAGAAGCTGTAAAACTTGAAAGTGATTGGGGTAAGTATATTACTCAAGGTCAAATTTTAGGTTTAACTGATGAGATTGTAGATCAATACATCAAGTTTCTTGCAGATGAGCGTTTAAATGCAGTTGGTTTTGATAAACTTTATAATGTTGAAAATCCAATCAAATGGGTAGATGATTTTTCAAAATTTAATGACCAAAAAACAAATTTCTTTGAAGGTACTGTAGCTAACTATTCAAAAGGTTCTTTAACTTTTGATGATGACTTCTAGGAGTTAAAATGGCGCATATTAATTTACCAGATTTTGAGAAGATGAGTCCTGCTATTCAAGATAAGGCTCGTCCAATCTTAGAAAAAACTGGAAAACTAGATGAAAAAGTTTATTTTGCAACTGATGGAATGATTCAAATGTTTTTGGATTAGGTGTATAAGTGTTAAAGTACCTACTTTTAGTTTTTGTAACTCTTTCACCACTATTCGCAAAAGAATACAAGGCTATTTTTGATTGTTCATCTAAAAATGTTGGCTATATAACTAGTCGTATGTTCTTGATAGAGAGGACTATTGATATGATTGAGAAAAATGGGGATAGTGTTAAATTTGCCCTAACTATTCATGGTTCATGTGCAGCTATTGTTTCAGTCAACTTTGATGAAGTTATAGCTGATGAAGATGTAGAGTCAATGAAGCAAGCTCAAGAGCAGTTAAAAGTTTTAGCGAAAGATAGGGATGTAGCAGTTACCGTATGTGCTATGAGTTTAAATGCTAACACTATTGAAGAGGAAGATGTTTTAGAGTTTGTTCATATATCAGAAAATAGCTTTATAGATACAATACACTATCAAAATGATGGTTATGCTTTAATGACTTTTAAGTAAGTTATGAATACTCTAAATTCTTTACTTTTTGATACATCCTCAAAAGATTATAACTCTAACTTACAAATACTTCTTGACCTAGTCAACCAAACTTCAAAAGACTCTTTTATAGTAGCTCCAGAAGTATGTTTAACAGGTTTTGCTTATGATAATTATGAAAATGCATTAGACTTTGCAGATGGGGCGAATGAAGCTATAAAAAAAGCCTCAAAAGATAAAACAATTATACTAACAATGTTAGAACGTGATGATAACAAAGTATATAACTTTGTAAAAATTTTTCATAATGGTGAAATAGTCTGGAAACGTGCAAAAGCAAAACTATTTCGTTTTGGAGATGAGCATAAGTATATGTCAGAGGGCAGCTCTAGTGAAGTTGAGATAGTTGAAGTAGATGGTCTTAAGATAGGTGTAGTTATATGTTTTGAACTCCGTTTTAAAGATTATTGGCAAAAGTTAGAGGGTTGTGACATTATAGCTGTGCCTTCATGGTGGGGAGTTTTACGAACTG
>Ga0256837_1000812_pt1 | contig 23997 bp, 34 predicted proteins | sample 4562384metaG_FD_185976 | JGI IMG/M metagenome (GOLD analysis project Ga0256837, IMG submission 185976) | Hydrothermal vent microbial communities from Guaymas Basin, Mexico - 4561-384 | ecosystem: Environmental > Aquatic > Marine > Hydrothermal vents | place: Mexico: Guaymas Basin | collected...
ACAAAAATTCGCTGTTTAAAAAAAGATTTCATATCGAAGGTTTTTTTGGAAATGTAAAAAACAAATTTTTCTGTTTTGTAAACGCTTCAACGCAAGAAGTGGCAAAAACATTAGTTTATGCCAAATTTTTAGCTAGATTGCTCGTTGTTTTTTTGTTTTATATTTTTCATTTAAAAAAATTTATTCTTTTCTTGGTTTTTAACATTACTCTTTTCAGAATAAAGCTTTTTTTCAGTTTTTTTTCGAACATTCTCAGGAATTTAGAGAATGTTCGAAAAAAAATAAGAAATTTAAAAAAGAAAGATAGATTTTAGGAACAGAAATTGTTTGTTTTTCATGTATTAAAAAAATCATAAAATTACGTAATATAAATTCATACATTATATGTAAGAAAAAAAGAAAGAAAATTATTTATATCTATATGTGATTCTACCTTTATCTAAACTGTAAGGATTAATTTCAACTTTTACTTTATCACCCGGAACAATTTTTATATAGTTCATTCTTATTTTACCGGAAATATGACAAAGCACTACTTTATTAAGCCCTTCAAGCTCAACTTTAAACATTGCGTTCGGTAAAGCGTCCTTTACTATGCCGTCAACTTCCAATACATCTTCTTTTGCCATTAGTCCTCCTGTGTTAAAATTATTGCTTTATTATTTACAACTGCCACCTGATGCTCATAATGAACACCCACCTCCATATCTTCACAGTAAACATCCCATCCGTTTTCAGCCAATACTGGTTCGCCGCATTTTTGGCAAAGCATTGGTTCTAAACAAAAAACATGTCCGTTTTTTACTTTCTCACCCTGATTCGGTTTACCTTCGACATAATTTAATATTTGTGGCTCTTCATGTGGTTTTCTACCTATACCATGACCACTGTATCCTTTTAACGGCACATAACCGTGTTCTAAAATATAATCTTCAATAAGTTTACTTATCTGTTTATATCTCATACCCGGTTTTATATTTTCAATTGCATAATATAAAGCACCTTTTGACACATCAATCATTTTTTTGTATTTTTCATCAATTTCACCTATACCAACCGTTATTGCCGCATCACCATACCAACCATCAATTTCTACACCTATATCAAATCCCACAACTTCGCCCTCTTTTAAAGGTTCATCTGTCGGTATACCGTGAATAACCACTCCGTTTCTGCTTATACACACAGCATTTGGAAAATCATATAAACCTTTAAAAGCGGGCCTTCCGCCATTTTCTCGAATAAACTCTTCTGCTATTTTATCCAGTTCAATGGGAGTCATTCCCGGTTTTGCATTTTCTCTTAAAAGCTTCAATGTTTTGCCAACTATTCTTGCCGGGATTTTTATTTTTTCAATTTCTTGAAGTTTCCTAATTGCTATTGCCATATATATCTCCTAAAAATAAAAGAGGCATCAAAGCCCCGTTACTGATAATGTATCGTATTTTTGCATTGTAAGTTGTGCCTGTATTTTTCTCATAGTATCTATTGCAACCTGAACAACAATTAAAACTGCCGTTCCTCCGAAATAGAAATTAATACCTATTAATTTCACAAGTAGCCAAGGCATTACTGTAATAGCACCAAGATAAAGCGCACCCCAAAATGTCAGTTTACTTGCAACATCATTTAAAAATTTAGCAGTTGATTCGCCAGGTCTGATTCCCGGAATAAAGCCGCCCTGTTTTTTAAGGTTTTCAGCGATTTCTTTTGCATTAAACACAATTGATGCATAAAAATAAGCAAAAAATATTACAAATGCAAACAATAACACATGATATAAATATCCGTTAGGATTCAATACATCTTTTACCTGTACCAAAACAGAATTTGTTGCACCGCTTAATACAGTTAAAGGAAACATCAATATTGCACTTGCAAAAATCGGTGGAATAACACCACTTAAATTAACTTTAATCGGAATATAGTTCATAACCCTTTTGAATCTGTTTTGCATTAAAACTTTTTTCTGATAAGAAATAGGAATTCTTCTTTCAGCAAGTTCCACATATATAATAAAACTTATTGTTGCAACAACTATAATCAAAATAAAAATAAGTCCTACAATAGAAAGCTCACCCACATCAACAAGATTTAATGTTCCTACTATTGCAGACGGAATAGCACTGACAATTCCTGCAAAGATAATTAAACTGATTCCGTTACCAACGCCTCTTTCCGTAATTTGCTCACCTATCCACACAAGAAGCATTGTTCCGCCCATCATTGAAAATGCAGTCAGCAATACAAATGTAGATGTATCTATCATTACTGCGCTTTCTCCCGCTTTACCGGTCATAGAAGTAAGCCCTATTGCAATTCCTATAGCCTGAATAAAAGCTATTACAACTGTTGAATACTTAACAATCTGCATATATTTTTGAAAGCCTTGTGAATCTTTTTTCATTTCTCCAAGTTTAGGAAATGTAGCGGCAAGAAGTTCCATGATAATAGATGCGGTAATATAAGGCATAACACCAAGAGCAATAATACTCATTCTTTTAACGGCATTACCGCTGAACATATTAAGCATACCGAGTGTATCATGTTCATGTCCCGCAAAAAAGTCTTTTATTACATCTATATTCACCCCGGCAACCGGCACATATGCCAGCACTCTGTAAATGAAAAGGAAGCCAAGGGTAATTAAGATTTTTTTAGCTATCGGATTCATACCCTTACTTTCCAGATGTAGTTATATTAGCATCTTTGATTTTATCTTTAAGCTCTTTTGCTTTTGTTCCGATAAGTTTTACTTTTTTTGCTTTTATTTTTACAACCGTTGATAATGTTTCAACTGTAATTTCATCTAAATTTAAAATTCCTTCAAATTTATCCACATTAATTGCCTGAGGTTTTACTACCCTGCTTTTAAATCCGACTTTTGGAAGTCTTCTTTGTAGTGGCTGCTGTCCACCTTCAAAACCTCTTTTTTTAGAATAACCGGTTCTACTTTTCTGACCTTTTTGTCCTCTTGAACTTGTTTTTCCGTATCCTGAACCTGCTCCACGTCCTACTCTTTTAGTTTTATGAGTAGCTCCGCATGCCGGTTGTAATTTTTCTAACGCCATAATTACGCCCTTTTACTTTTTATCAATTTTAAAGCTTCAACAGTAGCTCTCACTAAGTTATGAGGTTCATTTGAGCCTAGTGACTTAGATAAAATATCTTTAATTCCAACAAGTTCAAGCACAGGTCTAACCGCACCACCTGCAATCAATCCCGTACCTTCACTTGCCGGTTTTAATAAAATTTTAGAAGCGTTAAATTTAGCTTGAACGTCATGATTGATAGTATTGCCGTGAATACCTTTTATTTCTACTAAATTTTTAAAAGCATCGTCAATAGCTTTTTTAATTGCATCAGGAACTTCTTTTGCCTTCCCTGTTCCAATACCAACTAGACCGTCTTTATTCCCAACAACTACCAAAGCGTTAAATCTAAATCTTCTACCACCTTTAACAACCTTGGTAATTCTTCCGATATTAACAACTACTTCTTCAAAATCTTCTCTGTTATAATCTCTAATTACTTGAGCTTTTTTAGCCATTTGCCTTCCTTATAATTTTATACCGTTTTCTCTAAGAGTATCTGCAAACGCTGCAACTACACCGTGATATTTGTAACCGTTTCTGTCAAATACAACAGAATCGATGTTTGCCTCTTTCAATTTTTCTGCAAAAATTTTAGCGGCTTCTTTTGCACCGTTTATATTTGATGCAAGTTTGTTTTCCAAATGAGCTGTATTCAAAAACGCCAACGTCTTGCCATCTGTGTCATTAATTGCCTGAACAACTATGTATTTGTTTGATTTAAAAATCGTAACTCTCGGCATTTCAACTGTTCCGTTGATTCTTCCTCTTACTCTTCTTTTTCTTTTTAATCTTCTTAAATCTCTTTTAGCTAATGCTTTACTTCTTCTCATCTCTCACCCTTATTTTTTGGCTGTTTTTCCAGCTTTTCTGATAATATGCTCATCAGCATATTTAACACCTTTACCTTTGTAAGGTTCAGGTTTTCTAAAGCTTCTGATTTCTGAAGCAACTTGTCCTACTTGTTGTTTATCGCTTCCTTTAACCGTAATAACATTTTTTTCAACTGTTATTGCAATTCCTTCCGGAATTTCATAGTTTATAGGGTGTGAATATCCAAGCTGTAATTCAAGAACTTTGCCTTTTACGGCAGCTCTATAACCGACACCGTTAATTTCAAGTTTTTTTTCAAATCCCTGAGTAAGCCCTACAATTGCATTGTTTGCTAATGCACGGACAGTTCCCCACATAGCTTTTGCAAATTTGCTTTCTTCTGCCGGTTCAAATGTTAAAGTATCACCTTCAATATTTATATTAACAACACCTTTTGTGTCAATCTCTTTTGCATCTTGGCCTTTTTTTATTATCAATTTATTCCCTTCAAGTTTAGCTTCAAGGCCGGAAGCCAACTTTACGGGTTGTTTACCTATTCTACTCATAAATTATCTCCTTACCAAATACTACAGATTACTTCGCCGCCTACTTTTAATTTGTAAGCTTCATCGTTAGGTAAAACGCCTTTATTGGTTGATACCACTAATGTTCCATAACCGTTTTTAAATCTTTTAATATCTTCAAAACCTTTATAAACCCTTCTTCCGGGCTTAGAAACTTTTTTCAATTCATTAATTACAGAATTGCCGTTTTCATCATATTTTAAAGTAACATTGATGAATTTTTTGTTTCCGTCTTCTACTACCTTAAAACTTTCAATATAACCTTTATCTTCAAATACTTTAAGAACAGCTTCCATAAGATTGGAATGGTTAAGTTTTGTAACTTCCAAACCTCTCATAGCTGCATTTCTTATTCTAGTCAATCCGTCTGAAATAATATCGTTGATCATCTTGGCATCCTTTTACCAGCTTGCTTTTTTAACACCCGGGAGTAATCCCTCGTTTGCCATTTTTCTTAGACAAATTCTACAAATACCAAAATCTCTGTAAACAGAGTGAACTCTACCACAGATTGAACATCTTGTGTATGCTCTTACACTGTATTTTGGTTTTCTTTTTGCTTTAGCTATCATACTTTTTTTCGCCATATTAGTTTCCTTTTGTGAATGGGAATCCGATAAGTTCCAGCATTCTTTCAGCTTGTTTATCGTCTTCGGTTGTTGTGGAAATGTTAATATTCATACCATGAACTTTTATAATATTGTCATAGTCAACCTCAGTAAATACCAACTGCTCAGTAAGACCAAAGTTAAAATTACCTCTTCCGTCAAATCCGTCTCTTTTTACACCTTTAAAGTCTCTAACCCTAGGCAAGGCAATTGAGATCAGTTTTTGAAGGAAGTTCCACATCATTTCGCCTCTAAGGGTAACTTTTACACCAACAGGCATACCTTCTCTAACTTTAAATCCTGCAACAGATTTTTTTGCAGGAGTTATGACCGCTTTCTGACCAGTTATTATCGTAAGTGTATCAGCAACACTTTGAAGAAATTTTTTATCTTTACTTCCCTCACCCACACCGGCACTTACAACAATTTTGTCAAGTCCGGGAATAAGCATAGGGTTTTTAATATCAAACTCTTCAACAAGTTTGGCTTTTACTTCCTCTTTATATTTTTTTTCTACTTCAAACATCTTCTCAGCCTTCTACTTTTTTTACATTTGAGATGTGAATCGGTTTTTCAATATATTCAAAACCGCCTTTTGGGTTTTGTTCAGTCGGCTTAACAGCCTTTTTAACAATGTTCACACCTTTTACAAGCACTTTTTCATCTTTTACAAGCACTTTTAAAACTTCACCTGTTTTACCTTTATCATCTCCCGCGATTACTTTTACATTATCGCCTTTTTTAATTTTAAATTTAGGAGGTAAATTTTTTCTAGCACCCATTATAACACCTCCGGAGCAAGTGATGTAATTTTTTGGAAACCTTCATATCTGACTTCTCTTGCGATCGGTCCGAAAATACGAGTTCCTATCGGCTCTTTTTTAGTATCTAAGATTACAGCGGCATTATCATCAAATCTGATTAATGAGCCGTTTTCTCTTTGAACTTCTTTTTTTGTTCTAACGATTACCGCTTTTACAACTTGGCCTTTTTTAATTTTACCGTTTGGAAGAGCTTTTTTTACGGAAGCGACAATAACATCACCAACCGAAGCATATCTTCTTTTTGACCCTCCCAAAACTTTAATACACATAATTTCTTTTGCACCGCTGTTGTCGGCTACTTTTAATCTAGTAAATGGTTGAATCATTCTTATTCTCCTCTTTCAAGAATATCTTTAAGAACGAAAGATTTTCTTTTTGAAATTGGTCTATACTCAACTGCACTAACAACATCGCCTACATTGGCAGTGTTTTCTTCATCGTGCACCAGATATTTTTTAAATTTTTTAACAATTTTGTGATACTTCGGATGTAAAACTTTCTTTTCAACTAAAACGTTGATAGTTTTATCTCCGGTTTTTTTGATAACTTTTCCGGTTATTATTCTTTTAGGCATCAGTTACCCCTTTTAACTCTCATCGCAGTTTTAATTCTTGCGATGTCTTTTCTAATTTTTCTAACAAGTGATGTATCTTGTAGCTGCATAGTTTTTAATTTCATTCTTGTTTCAAAAAGCTCCATTTTTTTATTTTTAAGTAATTCCTGAAGCTCTTTTTCTTCTTTTTCAACAAGTTCCGCTACATTTATTTTAGTATAGCTCATTTTCACTCTCCATTGATACTATTTTTGTTTTAAACGGTAATTTAGCAGCTGCAAGAGTTAATGCACTAACCGCAGTTTCATTATTTACGCCCGTAATTTCGAAAATAATTCTTCCGGGTTTAATATTCATTACCCACTCTTCAACACTACCTTTACCTTTACCCATTCTCACTCCAACCGGTTTTGCTGTAAGCGGTTTATCAGGGAATACTCTAATCCAGATTTTACCTGTTCTTCTCATGGTTCTACTAAGTGCTACCCTCCCGGCTTCAATTTGTCTTGAATTGATTCTTCCGAGTTCAACGGCTTTAAGTCCGTAAGTTCCGAATGACAGAGTGCTTCCTCTTTGGGCTTTACCTCTGTTTCTACCTTTTTGCTGTTTTCTGTATTTAGTTCTTTTTGGCATTAACATGTCTGCGTCCTTTTCTTCTTCTTGGAGCTTTTCTTTCAGGCGTTGCTGTATCGTCTGAATTCATTTTTCTTTGAAGAACTTCACCTTTGAATATCCAAACTTTAACACCGATAATTCCGTATGTAGTTAAAGCTTCTGCAAAACCGTAATCGATTTTTGCTCTTAATGTATGAAGAGGAACTCTTCCTTCAAGATACCATTCGGTTCTTGCCATTTCAGCACCGTTCAATCTTCCTGCAACCTGAACTTTTATACCTTTTGCACCGGATTTAAGTGCTGACTGGATAACTTTTTTCATAGCACGTCTAAATGCCACCCTTCTTTCTATCTGAGTAGCAATATTTTCAGCTGCAAGCTGAGCTGAAATCTGAGGTTTTCTTTCTTCTTTAATATTAAGAATAAGCTCTTTTTTACCTATTCTTTTTTGAAGTTCAACTTTAAGCGCTTCAATTTCGCTTCCGCCTTTACCAATAATGATACCAGGCTTTGCAGCGAAAATAGTAATTCTGATTTTTTTTGCAGTTCTTTCAATAATAATATCACTTACACCCGCATAATAAAGTTTTTTCTTTAAAAACTTTCTAAGCTGATAATCGCTTAAAACGTTATTAGGCATAGTGTTATAGTTAATGAACCATCTGCTTCTCCAGTTTTTATTAATCCCTAGTCTTAGTCCGATTGGATTCGTTTTTTGACCCATTAGCTTTCCTTTTCAACTTCTACAAAAATATGCGCTGTAGGTTTTTGGATTTTGCTCGCCATACCTCTAGCTCTTGGTCTGAATCTTTTTAGATACGGACCTCTGTCGATTCTGCATGAAGTAATAACTACTTCGTTCGCATCATATCCGCCGTTTGCAACTGCACTGGTTACAACTTTTGCGATTATTCCCGCCGCTTTATTCGGCATAAATTCGAGTTTAGCCAAAGCTTCTTCAGCATTCATACCCTGAATTTCTTTCGCTATAAGTCTTGCTTTAGTCGGGGATAGTCTTATAAATTTTAGTACTGCTTTACTCATCACCTATCCTTACTTACCAATTTTCTTTTGAACAGAACCTTTATGTCCCCTAAAAGTTCTGGTAGGTGCAAATTCACCTAACTTAAATCCAACATGTCTTTCTGTTACATAAACAGGAACAAAATCCCTACCGTTATGAACATTGATTGTAATACCTATCATATCAGGTGTAATAGTGCTTCTTCTTGACCAAGTTTTAATTGGTTTTGGATTTTTTTCTTCTTTTGCTTTTAAAACCTTTTTCATTAAATGGTCGTCAACAAAAGGACCTTTTTTTAAACTTCTAGCCATGAGCTATCCTTATTTCTTTCTTCTTGAAATGATATATTTATCAGATTGTTTTTTCTTTCTTGTTTTATAACCCTTAGTAGGCATACCCCAAGGTGTAACAGGATGGTTACCTTTACTTCTACCTTCACCACCACCGTGTGGGTGATCAACAGGGTTCATTGCAATACCTCTTGTCTGAGGTCTGATACCAAGATGTCTGCTTCTTCCGGCTTTACCGATAGTAATGTTTTGGAATTCAGCATTACCAACAGTTCCGATAGTAGCCATACATTCACCCAGAATATATCTCATCTCGCCGCTTGGCAGTCTGAGAATTACGTATTTGCCTTCTCTACCCATAATCTGACAGCTGTTTCCTGCACTTCTTGCAATCTGTCCACCTTTACCAGGTTTCATTTCAACATTGTGCACAACAGTACCAACCGGGATATTTTTAAGTTTCATAGCGTTTCCGGGTTTAATGTCAAGCCCTGCTTCCGCCGCTAAAACCGTATCACCGACTTTTAAACCTTCCGGTTGAATAATGTATCTTTTGTCTCCGTCAGCATAATTAACAAGACAGATTCTACAGTTTCTGTACGGATCATATTCAACCGTAACAACTTTACCCTCTATTCCGAATTTGTTTCTTTTAAAATCAATAATTCTGTATAGTTTTTTCGCACCAGCTTCTCTGTGTCTGCTGGTAATTCTTCCGAGATTGTTTCTACCCGCTTTTTGCGGAAGTTTTATTAATAATTTTTTTACCGTCGGTTTTGAAGTAATGTCGCTGTTGTCCAGCGCTGTCATAAATCTTCTTGACGGTGTATATGGTTTATAAGTCTTTACTGCCATTTTCTATCCTTATACACTTAGGCTTTCAAGTTTTGCATCTTCAGGTAATTGAACATAGAATTTTTTAAAATCTTGTCTTTTACCTTCGATTCCTCTAAATCTTTTCACTTTACCTTTTTGTCTAAGTGAATTGACTTTTAACGGTGTAACACCAAAATATTCTTTAAAAATCTCTTTTAACTGGTTTTTTGTAACTTTTGGTGTAGTCTGAACCACAAGCACACCTTGCTCTTGCAGATTAAGTGCTTTTTCCGTATAAACTATTGATTTAATATCTGTAATATCTGCCATCGCTTAGCCCTTTATAACTTTTTCGTAAGCCGCTTTATCAAAAACTATGCTGTGAAACACACTTGCATAATAAGCGTTTAATTCTTCCGGTGTAATAATATACACATTCGGAATATTTCTGAATGCCAAAAATGTTTTTTCATCCATTTCATCAACAACAATCAGATAATCTCTCTGATTTACAGAGCTTAACCATTTTACAGCGTCTTTTGTTTTACCGCTTTCGATTTTAATTGAATCAACAATGAAAAGTTTTTCATTTTCAGCTTTTTCGTTAAGTGCGTATTTAAGCGCCACTCTTTTTTGTTTTTTATTTAATTTTTGTGACCAGTCTCTCTCGTTTCTAGGTCCGTGTGCAACACCGCCTCCAACGAATTGAGGTGCTCTGATACTACCTTGTCTAGCACGTCCCAGACCTTTTTGTCTGAAAGGTTTTTTTCCTCCGCCTCTCACTTCACCTCTTGTTTTTGTATGCGCTGTTCCCGCTCTTTGATTGGCAAGATACGCTTTTACATACAAATAAAGGTTGTGAGAATTAATACCCTGAAAATCTTCCGGTAATTGTTTAATTACTTCTATACTCATTTCACAATCCTTACTTTTCCTAAACTTCCGTTAGCTCCAGGAACACTTCCTTTAATTACAAGAACGCCCATATTTTCATCATATTCTAATACTTCAGCGTTTACCGTTACGTTTTTATTTCCGTAATGTCCCGGCATTTTTCTACCAGGCATAACACGTCCAGGCCATTCACAGTTACCAATTGAACCCGGTGCTCTGTGAAATCTTGAACCGTGTCCTCCAGGTCCGCCTGCAAATCCGTGTCTTTTAATTACACCTTGGAAACCTCTTCCTTTTGATTTAAAAGTTAATTTAACTTTTTTAGCTTCTTTAAGTGGCTCAACACTTAAATCTCCTGCTTCCGTATTTGCAACTTCAAGTTCTACAAATCTGTTAAACTCTTTTTCAAGTCCGTATTTTTTCTGCATACCCTCAATCGGTTTATTGATTGTTTTGCCGTTTGCATATGCAACTAACGCTTTATCTTCTTTTATCTCACAAACTTTTGCCGGAACTATTTTTAATAATGTTACCGGAATACTCGGGATTCCAACCGTCCTACTCATTCCTATTTTTTCAACTATAAATTCCATTCAATTCTCCTTAACTTAATGCCCTAACTTCTACATCAACCTCAGGTGCCAACTCTAATTTCATAAGTTGATCAACCGTTTCAGGCGATGCGCTCACAACATCAACAATTCTTCTGTGAATTCTAATTTCAAATTGCTCTCTTGAATCCTTGTTAACGTGAGGTGATCTTAATACCGTATATCTTCTGATTTTTGTAGGTAGAGGAATTGGTCCCTTTACTTCCGCTCCAGTTCTTTTAATAGCATCTGTAATGATGCTAACAGCTTTATCAAGCACTCTGTGATCATATGCTTGAAGTTTGATTCTGATTTTCTCCATAGCTTTCCTTTTTAAAGATCTCGTGGTTTTTCCACGCTTTTGTGGACTGAAATTATAAATGATTTTAGAGGTAAATGCAAGATATTTTGAAGCATTTTTTCCTTATAATAAGGAAAAGGCTAACCGTATTAATTTTTAACTATTTCGGTAATTGGAGCATTTTGCAAAATATAATCGACCACCTCTTCAACATCATCGGTAACTAAAAAAAGATTTTTATCTTCAGGAGATATATATTTCATTTCAAGCATATTTTCATAAAATTCAAGCAAAGGTTTATAAAACTCTCTTCCGAAGAACACCGCAGGAACTCTGTTCATCCTGCGGGTTTGAACAAGTGTCAATACTTCACTCAGTTCATCCAACGTTCCAAAGCCACCGGGCATCATAACCGTTGCCACGCTGTATTTTAAAAAAGTAAGTTTTCTTGTAAAAAAATATCTGAATTTCAGCTTCGTTTTTACATACGGATTGGTAACCTGTTCGTGAGGCAGTTCGATATTTAATCCTATACTTATTTTCGCACCTTTGTTTGCCGCTTCCATAATTCCGGGTCCCCCTCCGGTAATTATCGCATAGCCTTTTTCACTGAGACCCTTTGAAATTTCAGTAGCTTTTTCATAATAATAATTTCCAGGTTTTTCCCTTGCACTACCGAATATCGATACGGCGGGCGGAATATCGTCAAGTTCGTCAAACGCGTCGGTCAAATCCGATAAAACCCTGAAAAGTCTCCAAACGTCTTTTTCTTTGTTTCTGTTATCGAGAAATTCTTTTTGTATGTCTTTCATAATAAGTCCTTTAAGTTTAAAAGTTATTAGAGTTTTTTAAGTTGTTAAGGTTTTTTCTTTTTAAATTTTATATTATTCACTTTTCACTTTTCACTTTTCACTTTTAAAACAGTTTCCCCATTCTTCTGTATCCTAAATAAAACAAAACAGCGCCTATTATAATTTCTCCCGTAAAATAAGGCAGTAAATCTATAAATTCAGTTCCTCTGAAAAATATGGACTGGGCACCTTCTATGTAATATTTAACGGGTGAGATAACGCTGAGTTTCTGAAGCCATGGCGCCATAGAATGAATCGGTGTCCAAGCCCCGCTCAAAAACAAAAGTGGCATAACAACCAAAACGGTATACTGGGAAACTTCAAGGACGCTGTTTGAATAAGCGGCAATTACAAGCGCAATTCCACCCATAGCCATTATAAAGAAAAACGTTAAAAGGAAAAAATAAAAAAGATTCCCGTTTATCGGCACCCCGAACACCCCAAACAAAATAAGCCCTATTCCCATTACAAGGCCTACCGTTATTATAAAAATCTGCGAAAAAACTTTAGCAAACATTATTAAAGCGCCGTTTGCCGGCATCAAAAGCATAATATCCCATGTCCCGGCTTCTTTTTCCCTTACGAACACAACGGCTATCAAAACAAGACTCAGCATTGTGGTAACGCTTAAAAGCTCACTCAGACTCATAAACCATTTTGAGTTTGAATTCGGATTAAAAAGTTTATAAACTTTAATATCAACAGGCATTTTACCGTCTATCATGGAATAAATTGTCTGGGTTAAATACTGAACGGACACCTCCGCCTGAGCGGCAGCGGTTGAGTCGATAATTACGTTAAGTTTAGCCGCCCTTTTTTGAATAAAATTTTTTTCAAAATCCTTATCAAATATAATTCCGACCATTATCTCTTTGTTAAACACCGCTTTTTTAAGCTCTTTTTCGTTTAAAAACCTTTTTGGTTTTTGAAACTCGGGGGCGTGTAGATGGGCTAAAATCTTCTGCGGCAAAAGCTCCCCCGAATAGTTAACATACCCTACACTTACGTTTCTTGGCTTAACTTCAATCCCTTTACCGGCAACATAAATATCAAACGTAAAAGCGTATATCAGTATAAAAACAAGCCCCACATTTCTTAAAAAAACCAAAATCTCTTTTTTAAAAACGGCTAAAAACTTTTTCATTTAAGCTCCTTTTTTAAAAGCAGCGAACCGATAAAGAGTAAAGTAAGAGCATAAAAAATTAAAATAAGAAAATATTCCACATTTTTAGGCGAATTAAATCCCTGATTTATCAAAAACGCGTCATACAAAAGATGGTTGTAATACATTACAGGAAACAGATGCGCTTCTATATAACTTTCTCCCGTCATTGAAGAAATCGGCATTAAAATACCCGAATACAAAAACCCCGGAATTACCGTTATAATAATCGTTAAAACCAAAGCCGTAACCTGACGTGATGTTATAATAGAGACCAAAAGCCCTATACCAATACTTATGATTATATAAATTTCGGTTGCTAAAAAATAAAGCAGAAAACTGCCTTTAAATGGGACTTTAAAAATATAAACCGCTATCAAAAACAGAATAAACGTATTTAATGAATGCATGATAAAAGGGGGAGTTAGTTTTGCTATTAAAAATTCTGTTTTTGATACGGGGGATGAATAGAAATTAAAAATAGTCCCGGCTTCCTTTTCTTTTACGATTAAAAGTGCTGCAATAATTGCCGGGGCTATAAGCATTGTAAGCCCAATAAGTCCCGGAATAATTCCGTTTTCATCCCGCATCGATTCATTAAAAAAGTTTCTCTGGTTTATCTCAAAAGGGACTTTTACACCGTTTTTTTCAAGCTGATTTAAAAACACCCCCTGAACGTATCCTTCAAGAGTCGTAGCCCTTAAAGGAAAACTTCCGTCAATATATACGGCAACCTCGGCATTGCGGGAGTGTAACAGATTTTTTTCAAAATTATGGGGGATTATTATAAAAAGATCCGTTTTATTCTGTTTTATACGTCTTATAGCTTCACTGTCTGTAATGTTTAAAACAACTGTGTCAAAATATTTAGTGGTGCTAAACGCCCTTATGATTTCCTGAGACATTTTCGTATTGTCCCTGTCGATTATAACCGTTCTTGAATGTGTAACCTCCATTCTGATACCGTATCCAAAAAGGATAACAACCATCATAGGGATTAAATATATCATAACAATCATTTTAGAACGCCACAAATCTATAAACTCTTTTTTTAAATAGGCTTTAACTACCCCTAATTTCATGCGCTTCCTTCATAATATTTAATAAAAATCTCCTCAAAAGAGAGTCCCGGGAATTTTTCGTGAAGTTTTTTAACCTCATCATCGACTATTTTTTTGCCTCTTTTTAACACCACAACCCTGTCGCAGTATTCCGCTTCGCTCATATAATGGGTGGTAATGAGGATTGATATTTTCCATTTCTCTTTAATTTCCCTTAAAAATTTCCAAAAAGTAGCCCTCGCAATTGTATCGACACCGCTCGTAGGCTCATCCAAAAACAGCACTACCGGTTCATGTAAAAGGGCGACTGAGAGTGAAAATCTCTGGTTAATTCCAAGGGGCAGGTCTTTTGGAAAATCGTTAAGATACTCTTTAAATCCGAACAGAGTTGAAAAATATTCGATTTTTTCTTTTGTTTTTTGAAGGCTTAAATCATGCATTTTGGCAAAATATTCCATATTCTCTTTTACACTCATTTCCTCATACAAGGCAAATCTTTGGGACATATAGCCTATTTTGCTTTTAAGCTCAAGTCTGTCTTCATAAGATTTTATTCTTTTGCCAAGAAGATACAGTTCCCCCTCATCAATCGGATAAAGTCCTAACAGCATTTTCATAAACGTCGTTTTACCAGCCCCGTTTGCACCCAAAAGCCCTAAAATCTCCCCGCTTTTAAGTTCTAGGTCCACATGGTCGTCAGCTATAAAGCTTCCGAATTTTTTGGTAAGCCCCTCGGCTTTTACGACAACTTCCGAAAGTTTTGCTTCTTTTTCTTCTAACTCTATTTTTAGATTCTTTTTGCCCTTTTTAAGCGCATTTACAAAAAACACCCCTTCAAGCAAAGGAGAGGCTTTTTTTAAGTTTAGGGGTTTTAGGGAGTATGTCCTGTTATTGAAGCTGAAACAATCTTCCCTCTCAATCTCGCCTTCGTATGTATAATCATTTATACTCTCTTTAAGTTCATCGGCTTTACCCCTTGCTATAACTTCACCTTCGTCAAACAAAAGCAGTTTATCCATTTTTTCGGCTTCCTGCATGTATGCGGTGGAAATCAGGGCGATTATCCCTTCTTTTTTCCTAAACCCGTCAACTATTTCCCAAAGCTCCCTTCTGCTTATCGGATCAACCCCGGTGGTCGGCTCGTCTAAAATTAACAGTTTAGGACGTGGAAGAAGTGCTAATATGAGTGAGAGTTTTTGCCTCATTCCACCGCTTAGATGTCCGGCAAGCCTGTCCTGAAACTCATAAAGCCCGGCCATGCTTAAAAGGCGTTTTTCATATTCGATGTCTCTTTTTACTTCTCTTATATTTCTAAAAAATTCAAAATGCTCTTTTACACTTAAATTATCATAAAGAACAAGCCCAAGCCCCTGCGGCATTAGTGAGAGCTGTGGCTTTATTTTTTCCGCTTCTTTTGGGGAATGGTAAACATGTCCCCTAAATATAATCTCCCCATCAAACCTTTTAACCCCGGCAATTGCGTGCATTGTCGAGCTTTTGCCGGCGCCGTCGGCCCCTATAAAGCCGATTATCTCACCGCTGTCGGCTTTAAAGCTTACATTCTTAACACCTACAATGTTTTTATATTTAACACTTACGTTTTTTACTTCTAACATGGCGGTGTATTGGTTATTGGTTTATTGGTATATTGGTTATTTAATTTTCCATTTTTTCTATACCCCAAAAAGTCTGATAACTTTTCAAATACCCCGTTATAATTCTCCATTCTCAATTCTCCATTCTCAATTCTTTTAAAGTTCCGGAATTTCATCAAGGGATTTCGGCAAACTTCCGTTTCCTGTTAAAATAACTCCCGTTGCGGGAAGTCCTAGTTTAAGATAAGGGGTTTTCTCAGCTGGTTTTAACCTGACTTCATAAACCCTTGTAACCCTGTCACTCTTAACGGCAACCTCTTTTGGTGTAAATTCGGCTTTTTTGGCAATTCTGCTCACAACCGCAGGAATCGGGTCATTTGGAAAAGAATCCAGGAAAATTTCGGCTCTGTCTCCAAGTTTTATTTTTCCATTTGTAATCTCATCCACAAATACAACCACATAAAGTTTATCCGGATTAATTAAAGAAACAACCGGCATTCCAGCCCCTAAGACTTCGCCTTTTTGCGCTATTTTAGTATCTACGTATCCGTTAATAGGGGATTTGATTGTGAGTTTGTCAATAACGGTCTGAATTTCATCCCTTTGCGCTTTAAGTGCGTTAATTGCGTTTTTAAGTGCTTTTATGTTTTCTTTTGCGGCAATTGCCGTGTGCAAGTCGTCTTTTGCAATTTTTATCGCAATTAAGAGGGCTTCTTTTTTTTCATTTAGTGCTTTTAATTTTTTTAAATCCGTTCTTGTTTTAAGTCTTGCCATTTCAAGCTGATGAGGCTCTACCTGTTTTTTAGTAACTAAATTTTTTATTCTTTTTTCATCTTTTTTATCCTGGGCGATTACAAGTTTAAGTGATTCAATCTGGGCTGTTAGGGCGTTTAATTCTTTTTGTTTTGCCTCAACTCCTTTTTTAGCTTTTTTGATGGTGTCGTTTATTTTAGCCGTTGTGAAATTAAGCTCGTTTTCTTTTGCTTTGATCTGATTTTCAATAGCTTTTAGTTTATCTTGATATTCTTTGGAATCCAAAACGGCTATTACTTCGCCCTTTTTAACTTCATCTCCCATATCCACATCGATTTTGACAACCCTTCCGGAATATTTGGTATTTACGTTTATCAAATCCCCGTCAACCTTACCGACTGCTTCCACAAGATATGAAGGCAGTTCTTTTGGATTCAATTTTACGTATATTAAAACAGCCGCTGCCGCTACGAGAGCGATTATTATTCCTATTACAATTTTTCTATTCATCATATCCTCCGTTAAGTTTAAGTTTTACATTCAAAAAGAAAATCTGTGCTTTTATAGCCTCTTTTTTTGCCCTTGCGTTTGCAAGTTTGGCAATTGCGTCGTTTAAATCTGTGCTGTCTGCCAGCCCCTCTTCAAATTTTGCTCTGATATATTCATAATAGCTCTCCCTTGCCTTAATTTCTTCTTTTGCGGCTTTAAGTCTTACAAAAAGAGCTTTGAGGGTATCTAAGTCGTTTTGATATTCGGTTTTAACCTGATTTAGGTAGTCGTTGTAATAAATCATCTGAGTGGTTTTGGCAAGTTTTGCCATCTCTAACGTAGCCTTTTTTTCTCCTCCGTCAAAGAAATTATATTTAACGCCTAATGCAATATATGACTTGTCGGTATTTTGGTAATCGTTATTACTCAACACTATATTGTCGGCTTCTCTTTTAATTCCGGCTTCCACTCCAATTTGAGGGTAATATTTTGATTTTGCAAGTTTTATATCTTTATCCCTTATTTTTAACGTCTCTTTTATTGCATTAATATCTGGTCTGTTTTCAAATTTCGGTGGCAGGTTGTATTTTTCTACATTAACCCCGTCAATTTTTGAAATTTTTTTATTTATAAGATAGCTTAAAAGATTAATAAGCGAAGATTTTTGAGCCTCACTCTCTTTAATCGAAGCGATTATTTCATAATATTTAGCATCAATCTCATCAACGCTTGATTTGTTAAGCAAACCTTCCTTATAAAAACTCTCGGCCTTTTCTTTTGCGCTTAAAAGTGCTGCTTTTGCCTTTTCTAAAGCGTTGATTTTAGCCTTCAGGGCGTAAATATTCGAATAAAGCTCGGCGGCGTTAAGGGTTAATACTCTTTTTACATTTTCTAAATTGATTTTTTCTTTAATCAGTTCGAGTTTTGATTTTTCTATCATATTGCTAATCGCATAGCCTGTAAACAATGGATAGGAATACTTTAATACTCCCGTAAAATGATTTTTATCCGCCATTGGAAGTTCGGAATGAACAGGAACATAAACCAAATTTCCGGTTGTTGTATCAGCTTTCACAGGCTGCATGGAATCCATCTTCATAACGGGCTGTTTGAAAAGATGCACGGCATTATATTCTAAATCCAACGTTCCGTAATTTTTAGCCTTGATTGAGTTTAATTTTTCTTCGTAAATTTTTATTTTTTTCTCTTGCATTTTATATTTTAAAGAATTAGTGATATCTTTTTGTATTTCATTAAAACTTTCAGCATTCAAACAAAAAGGAAATATCAAAATTATTAAACAGGATTGTAAAAATTTTTTCTGTTTTAATTTTTCACTTTTAACTTTTAACTTTTCACTTATTAAAAAAATTTTTCCATTTTCCATTTTCCATTTATTCATATTTTCTCCTTTTGACAAATAATAGCATAAAAACAAAAAAACTTCCAGCCACTCCCCAAAAAGCCGCATCAAGCCATACATACTTAAACCCGTAATTAAAGCTCATAAGCTCTTCAACATTTCCAAGCATCACTTTTGCCGCACTGCCGAATGTTTGTTTTAAATTATTTAAAAATTCATCAAGCAGCGGGTAATTTTGAAGCGTAACCATCCCGTCAAACTCTTTGTTTTTATAAAAAATCAGGTTGTTGGTGGCAATCGCCGTCCCGAAGCTTCCTCCGATAAAGCGGATATAATCCATCGTCATAATCGCCTGTTCGATTTTGCCGTTTGCATTGTTCATAACCAAAACGGTAATAGGGGAGAAAAAAAGCCCCATTGCAACTCCAAAAGGCATCGTTTTAATCACCGCTTCGTAAAAAGGCGTGTAATAATTAAGGGTTGAAATCAGATAGGCACTGAAAAGATAAATCACAGCCCCCGTTATCAAAACAGGTACGGGTGAGAGTTTGTCGCTAAGAGCCCCGGCTATCATACTGAATACTCCAATCCATATACCAAATCCGAGCACCCCAAGACCCGCCTGAATGGAGCTTAATCCCTTTAAATGTTCGTAATAGATAGGAATCAGATAAAAATACTGATACATCGAAAACCCAAGCAATATAAAATAAACCAATATTCCTATCGTATAGTAAGGGTTTTGAAATAGAGAATAGTCAAAAAGGGCGATTTTTGATTTCATTTCACTCAAAATAAAAAGCAAAAGCCCAAAGAATGAAATAAAGCCTAAATATACTATAAAAGGCGCGTTAAACCAACCATACTGCTGGCCTTTACTAAGAAGAATAAGCAAAGCTATCGTAAAGACACTTAAAAATATAACTGATACTATATTAAGTGGATAAGGCTCTCTTTTTGAATTATCCGGAAGCATTAAAGCGCTAAATACAACCAAAACGGCACCGATAGGCACGTTAACAAAAAACACCGCCCTCCAACTAAACCACTCCGTCAAATACCCGCCAACCGTAGGTCCGACAGCCGGAGCAAACGCAACGCCAAGACCAAAAACACCCATAGCAATTCCTCTTTTTTCAGGAGGGAAAAACGAAAAAATCATAGCGTGAGAAGTTACCATTATTAAAGCTTCTCCAAACCCCTGAATCACCCTGTAAGTTATAATCTCAGCCAAAGAATCTGAAATCCCGCATCCGAACGACGCCACCGTAAACGCCGCCACCCCTATTATATAAATAGTTTTGTTGCCGTAATGTTTTATAAGCCATTCCACTATTAAAAGAGCCACTGCCGCCGATATCATATAAGCGGTTATCACCCATTGAACACCGTACATATCTGTAGATAACGGACCTTTTAATCTTGGAACAATTATATCAACAACCGTACTGTCAAGCACGGCCATAAATGCGCCTAAAACAACTAAAATAACACAAAGTGCCAAATTGAGAATTGAGAATTGAGAATTGAGAATTTTAGTTTGCATTTTTTACAATTCTTACTAAAATTTTTGCTATTTCTTCTAAAAGTATTAAAACCTGCTCGGTTTTTTTCGAAGGCAAATATTCACTTGCTATCAATAAATCAAGCCAATATTTTGTTTCTCTAGCTTCTTTTAAAGCTATGGACATTTTATTTCTAAAATCTTTTTTACTTATACCATCTAACGCTTCAACAACATTTGCACCAATAGATGTCCCGCTTCTAAGCAGTTGTTTTGATAAAACAAATTCTTTTTTTCCTGTTAAATATTTATAAACTTTTATTATTTTAAGTGAAAATTCAAATGTTTTATCTTTAATAATATTTGTTTTTAATTCTCCATTCTCCACTCTTAATTCTCCATTCGTTTGATTTCCACTTCCCCGCTCATCCCTACAAGCACATCTTTTGGCACTTCTTTAAATCTGATTCTCACATAAAACCTCTGAGCAAGCTTTGTAAATTCACCGCTGCTTATATCTCTCGGGACGAGCGCGAACGTAGCGGCGCTTGCGGGAAGTATTTTGTTTACATACCCTTCAAAATCCTTATCAAGGGTGTCAATATGGATTTTAACCCTGCATCCAGGTTTGATACCTTTCATTTTAGTTTCTTCCAAAAGATCTAAAACATATAAATCACTTGGATTTACAATACTTAAAATATTTCTTCCCGAACCTACCACTTCATTATTATTTGCAAATTTCCTGGCAACTCTTCCGTTTATTGATGAAAAAATATATGAATTTTCTATATTTGTATTTATTAAAGCCAGTTTTTCATTTAAGGCCTTTAACTGATTTTTTTGGGCTTCTATTGACTTTTGCATCCTTTGGATTTCTTTTTTATTGTTTAGAGTCAGCTTTATTTTCATATCAATTGTATTATTTTCAAGCTGAAGAGCCTCAAACTTTCTCTCCTGAGCATTTATCTGATCTTTTAAAGAGTTATAAGCGACTTTTACATTATCAAGTTTTTCTTTTGCAACTTTGCCTTGTTTATACAGCTTTTTGAATTTTCTGTAATCATCTTTTAATTTATCCAGCTTATATCTCATTGAATCAATCGCAAAAGCCATGGATTCGATGTTTTTTTGAAGTTTGGCTTTTTCAGTTTTCAAAAGCTTCAGATTTATTTCTATGTCCGTAGAAAGTTTTTCTTTTTGAATTAAAGAAGCTTTTATTTTGTCTTTCAAAGCATTTATATTTGCAATAAGCTCTTTTGTTTGTGTTTCAAGCTCTTTTGTTTCAAGCTTTGCAAGAATCGCACCTTTTTTTACCTCATCGCCTTCGTTTACGTATATTTTTTCAATTTTGCCGGGCAGTTTAAAACTAAGAAAAGTCAAAGAGTCCGATTTTACAAACACAGCGTTGCTTGATGAATAATTTTTGGTGAACACAATATACTTATAAAGCCCGAATACACTTACAACAAGCAGTGTTATCAATAATATAAAAGCAATTCTCTTTTTCACAATGCACCTTTATTTTTGAAAAATTGTAACAAAAGAGAATTGATATGTCAATTTTTCATAGTGAGGAAGGTTTGTATTCTTTTACTATTTCTTTTAATTTTTTAATTATGCTCTCTTTTTTAGAAAGTTTTGAAAGTTCTTCTATTTCTTTTTGAAGTGTGTTAATATCCATTTGTGTAGGGGCGGCTACAAATATGGATTCATATTTCGTCTGTTTTTCGGCTTCGTTTATTAAAAGCTCTTCATACAGTTTTTCACCGGGTCTAAGTCCTGTATAAATTATATTATTTTCATCTTTTCCGTAAAGTTTTAGCATTTTTCTGGCCAGATCCGCTATTTTTACAGGCTCACCCATATCAAGAATAAAAATTTCCCCGTTTTGCGCAAGACTTCCTGCCTGAAGCACCAGCTGACAGGCTTCCGGGATAAGCATAAAATACCTTGTAATCTCCGGATGGGTCACCGTTAAAGGCTTACCCTCTTCTATAAGTTTTTTAAATTTCGGCACTACGCTTCCGCTGCTTCCAAGCACGTTTCCAAATCTTACAGCCGCTATTTTCGTGTTTTTACTCTTTATATTTTGGGCATAAAGCTCGCATACCCTTTTAGTCGCGCCCATTACGTTTGTAGGACGGACGGCTTTATCCGTTGAAATCAGTATAAAATTTTTCACACCGTTTTCAACTGCCAAATCTATTACGTTTTTTGTGCCGATTATATTGTTAACAACCGCACTTTTGTGGTTTTCTTCACACAAAGGCACATGTTTATAAGCGGCGGCATGAATTACAATTTCGGGTTTTTCTTTTTCAAATATCTTTTTTATTTCATCATATTTAGCTACATCCATCAAATAGGGCTTTCTTTTTATATTCAGCTCTTCATTTATAGAATAGAGATTAAACTCTCCGTTATCAACAAGCACAAGCTCTTTTGCACCGTATTTTTCACATAATCTGCAGATTTCGCTGCCTATACTTCCGCCGGCTCCGGTAATTAATATTTTTTTATTTTTCACAAAATCTTCAATAGCTTTTTTATCGAGATCTTTTGGTTTTCTTGCAAGCAAATCTTCAATTGAGATATTTTTAATAGTATTTTCAAAATCATTGGCTATTTTTATATCAACAACACCAATTTCATTTAACCTGTCCACTAAAACATCAAGCTCTTTTTGTGAAACATGTTTAGTTATAATAGCTGTTGTGGCATCTAAATTATCCAATTTATCTATATTATACACTTTTATATTTGATATATAAGTTTCACTATCTACATCATCATAAATCGCCAATGGATAATAATTTAACTCCCCATTTAAACATCTTTTTATAATATTTTGAGTTTTTGTATTTGCTCCTATAAAAATTGCTTTTTTTTCATTATAGTTATTTTCAATAAGCAATCTTTTAAAAAATCTAAATCCTCCAAGCATTACAAATGAAAAGAAAAAATCAATAATTGCTATACTTTTAGGTATATAAAAATATTTAAACCCTAAAAAACCAACACTTCCAAAAATAAAATATATTATTAAATGTGCTTTAAATAAATTTTTTGCATCTACAAATGAGTAAAATCTCCAAGTAATTGAATATTGTCTAAAAAAAGCTAAAATTACAATTTTTAAAGGAATTAAAATAGAAAAAGTTGTAAAAATAGATGAATAAAAACTTTGTGGTATTTCAAATTTAAATCTAAGCAAATAAGCTAATATAATACTAAATATAGATAAAACTATATCCCCTATCAAAAAAAATAAAGTTCTTTTAAGACCTGTGGGTTTAAATAATTGCATTTATAACCTCACAAATCATTTCAACATCATCTTTTGAAAGTTGTGTCCCACTTGGCAAACAAAGTCCTGTATTAAATAATTTTTCACTTGTATCATTTAAATATGCTTTATTATTTTTAAATAATGGTTGTATATGCATAGGTTTCCATAAAGGTCTGCTTTCAATCTCATTTTTTCTTAAAATTTCCATAACTTCAAGTGGATTTTTGTTTTTAAAAATTAAAGTTGTAAGCCATCTATTTCCTATTGAATTTTCAATTTCAGGCATAAATTCTTCATCTAAAAACTCTTTATACCAACAAAAAATTTCTCTTTTTTTATTTACTCTTTCTTCTAAAACTTCCATTTGAGCCACTCCAATAGCCGCTAAAACATTACTCATTCTATAATTATATCCATAAGTTTCATGCTCATACCAAGGATAAGGCTCTTTTGCTTGAGTTGAGAGAAATTTTGCTTTTTCAATCCATTCTTTATTTTTACTTACAAGCATTCCACCACCACTTGTAGTTAATATTTTATTTCCATTAAAACTATATACTCCAAAATCTCCAAAAGTTCCACTTTGTTTATTTTTATAACTTGCCCCTAAACTTTCAGCACTATCTTCAATTAAATAAATATTATTTTCTTTACAAATTTGAGCAATCTCTTCTATTTTTGCCATTTGTCCATAAAGATGAGTAACTATCACGGCTTTTATATCATTTTCTTTTATAGCTTTTTTAAGTAATTCCGGCGACATATTCCAACTTTCATCTGAATCTATAAAAATAGGCTCAGCTTTTTGATATAAAACAGGAGTAACTGAACCAATAAAAGTAAAACTACTAACTGCCACTTTATCATTTTGAGATATTCCTAACACTCTCAAAGCCAAATGAATAGCACTTGTAGCATTTATT
>Ga0256837_1000814_pt1 | contig 23928 bp, 26 predicted proteins | sample 4562384metaG_FD_185976 | JGI IMG/M metagenome (GOLD analysis project Ga0256837, IMG submission 185976) | Hydrothermal vent microbial communities from Guaymas Basin, Mexico - 4561-384 | ecosystem: Environmental > Aquatic > Marine > Hydrothermal vents | place: Mexico: Guaymas Basin | collected...
CTTTCATAAATGCAAGGGTAGCATAATTTTTTACTGTTTTTTTAAAAAAATCAATTTTTTATTAAAGTTATTTATGAAGTTGTCGATTTTGTGTTTAACAACTATATTCTCATAGAAAGAGGAGTACGTCATGGATGGCATAGCAAATGTTGCGAAACAACAACAAACACAAGTAGATGCGCAGAGTCTTCAACAGGAAAAAGTAATACATAACAACCAACAAGTGCAAAATATAAACAAACAGGTTGATTTAGTAAAACAGATGCAAGAAAGCAGTATTGATTCCAAACAAAAAATCAATTCAGAAGATCAGGTAAAAAAGCTGGTAGAAAAACTCAATGATGCTTTATCCCCATTTAATACAAATATTAAATTTGGTGTAGATAATCAGGATATATTTTATGTAGCAGTTATTGAAGCAAAAACAAATAAAATGATTCGACGTTTTCCAGCAGAAGAAGCACAAAGGATTTTACCTAAAATGCAAGAGGTAAAAGGTGTACTTTTCGATTCAAAAGGATAAGTAGAGTCTCTTTACTTCTCTTTTTGAAATGCTCTTTTCTTTATTTTTTCTTACTATAAATATATTTTTCAAACAAAACATAAGCAAAATCTCACATAATTTTAGATATAATCGCGTTAATTATTTTACAATTAAAAGGTTTTTTACATGAAAAAAAGTGTTAAAAAAGTAGTATTAGCCTATTCTGGAGGTCTTGATACAAGCGTTATTTTAAAATGGCTTCAAGATGAGTATAAATGTGAAGTTGTTACTTTTACAGCAGATTTGGGGCAAGGTGAAGAACTTGAACCTGCACGCAAAAAGGCACTTGAACTTGGTATTAAACCTGAAAACATTTTTATAGACGATTTACGTGAAGAGTTTGTAAAAGATTTTGTTTTCCCTATGTTTAGAGCAAACACTATTTATGAGGGTGAATACCTTTTAGGGACATCTATAGCTCGTCCACTTATTGCAAAACGTCAAGCAGAGATTGCAAAGATTACTGGAGCTGATGGAGTAAGTCACGGAGCGACAGGTAAAGGAAATGATCAGGTACGTTTTGAGATGGGTTACTTAAGTCAAGATGCTACACTAACTATCATCGCTCCATGGAGAGAGTGGGATTTAAACTCTCGTGAAAAACTTCTAGCTTATGCTGCAAAACATGGAATTGAGATTGAGAAAAAAGGGAAAAAATCTCCATATTCAATGGATGCAAACCTTTTACACATCTCTTATGAGGGTGGTATTTTAGAAGATCCAGCTGCTGAACCTGAGGAATCTATGTGGTTATGGTCGAACTCACCAGAAAAGGCTCCAGATGAAGCTGAATATATTGAACTTACATATAAAAACGGAGACCCTATAGCACTAAATGGTAAAGAGCTGACCCCTGCTACAATGTTAAAAACATTAAATGAACTTGGTGGTAAACACGGTATAGGTCGTGTAGATATCGTTGAGAATCGTTTTGTTGGTATGAAAGCACGTGGTTGTTATGAGACTCCAGGTGGAACTATTATGTTAAAAGCGCACCGTGCTATGGAATCTATCACACTAGATCGTGAAGCTGCACACCTTAAAGATGAGATGATGCCTCGTTATGCAAAACTTATCTATAACGGATTTTGGTTCTCACCTGAACGTGAAATGCTTCAAGCTGCCATTGACAACACGCAAAAGTTTGTAGAGGGTACTGTAAGATTAAAACTTTACAAAGGCAATGTTACAGTAGTTGGAAGATGGTCTGATGTATCACTTTTCAATCCTGAATATTCAACTTTTGAAGAAGATGAAGTTTATAATCAAAAAGATGCAGAAGGCTTCATTAAACTCAATGCTTTACGTTTTATTATTGAAGGAAAAGCAAGAAAAAATAAAAAATAAAATCAAAAAAAAGGGAAAAAATATATGAGTATGATAAAAATAGATATGAACTCACCAGAGTTCATCGCAGAGATGGAAAAAACAGTTAAATTTACAGATAAGGTAAATAAACAGTTTGGTTGGGTTTACAATCCTCAAGAGGAGGTCAACGAAGGTGTGCAAATGGGTCTTGCACGTAATAAAATGATGTATGGAAAAAGATTTTGTCCATGTTTTATGGTTGTAGAAGAAAACGGCAAGCCAAAGTCTGTAGATGACAGAATCTGTCCTTGTAAACCCGCTATTGAAAGAGAAATTCCTGAAAAAGGTGTTTGTCACTGTGGAATTTTTTGTACTCCAGAGTTTGCAGAAGCAAAAAGAGTTGAACTTGGTATGGAAGAAGCAGTTCATACACACTCACGTGGTCTTACAAAAGAGGAGTGTGAAATGCTTGTAAACAAAAATGAACTCGATGGAGATGAACTGGTATCACTACTTGAGGCTCGTGAACTTGGTATGGTACACTTTACACTTGTTGATGTTCGTGAGTATATGGAGTGGCAGATGGGTCATATCAAAGGTGCTGACAAACTTGTACCAACAAGTTCATTTTTCCAAACTTGGGAAGAAACTAAGCTCGGGAAAAATGACAATATCATTTTATACTGCCACGTTGGTAGCCGTTCTGCTCACGTTGCAAGAATTTTAACTGATAATGGTTATACAAAAATTGGTAACTTAACACACGGTATCGTTTCATATACAGGTGAAATAGAAAGATAATTAAACAAATATTTAGGAATAAACTATGAAAGTACTTTTAATAAAAGATGTTCAGTCTCTCGGTAAAGCAGGAGAAGTAAAAGAGGTAAAACCAGGTTATGGTCAAAACTTTTTAATCAAAAAAGGGTTTGCAAAACCTGCAACTCCAGAAATCATTGCTGAACATGAAGCTGAAATTAAAAGAAAGGCTGAGGAGGAAGCAGCAGAGATTGCTAGACTCAATGAACTTGCACAAAAACTTGATAAACTTGAAATTATCATTACAAAAAAACTTGGTCAAAACGGTCATCTTTTTGGTGCGGTCACAAAAGATGAGATTGCTCATGCACTTCAAGAGCAACACTCTATAGAGATAGATAAAAAACATATTACAGAGAAAAAAGCGATCAAAACTGTTGGTGAGCATGATGTTGATTTAAAACTAGGTCATGGAATCCATGCAACACTTCATGTTGATGTTCAAGGTGAATAATGTTTGACGCTACTACAATACTTGCATATAAAGGAAAAAACAAGGCTGTCATTGGTGGTGATGGTCAAGTTACTTTTGGCAACTCTGTATTAAAAGGCAATGCAACAAAAATCCGTACACTTCATCACGGCAAAATCTTAGCAGGTTTTGCTGGAAGTACAGCAGATGCATTTAATCTTTTTGATATGTTTGAAGAGTTTTTAGAGAATAAAAAAGGGGATATTTTAAAGTCCGTTGTTGAGTTTTCTAAAGCGTGGAGAAAAGACAAAGTACTCCGTCGCCTTGAAGCGATGATGATAGTACTCAATCAAGAGCATATCTTCATTTTAACAGGCAATGGTGATGTTGTTGAACCTGAAGATGGAGAGATTGCATCTATTGGCAGTGGTGGAAACTTTGCCATCTCAGCTGCTCGTGCGCTTAAAAAACACGCAGGTATGGATGAAGAGGAGCTTGTCAAAGAATCTCTCTCTATCGCAGCTGATCTGTGTATCTACACAAACCACAATATCAAAACACTCATTTTAGAGGATAAAAACTGATGAATATGACTCCAAAAGAGATTGTAAACTACCTCGACAACTACATTATAGGGCAAAAAAATGCTAAAAAAACGATAGCACTGGCTCTTAGAACACGCTATCGTAGGATGCAACTAGATGATGAGATGCGCCAAGAGATTAAACCTAAAAATATTTTAATGATAGGCTCAACGGGTGTTGGTAAAACTGAAATCTCTCGTCGTTTGGCTAAAATGATGAAAGTACCTTTTATTAAAGTAGAAGCTTCCAAATATACAGAAGTTGGATTTGTAGGGCGTGATGTTGAATCTATGATACGTGATTTAGTGGTAAACTCTATCTCTATAGTCAAAGCAGAAAAAGAGGAAGAAAATCGCCAAAAGATTGAAAACTATATCATCAACCGCATTACAGACAAACTAGTCCCTCCTCTGCCACAAAGGGCAAGTGAGAGTAAAAAAGATGATTACCAACGCCTTTTAAAAGCGATGGAAAAACGTGTAGAATCGGGTGAAATGGATGATAAAATCATCGAAATAGAGGTTGAGAAAAATATTTCTGTTGAGTTTAACGACACAAATCTCCCACCAGAGATGGCAAAAGTACAAGAGAGTTTTTCAAAGATTTTTGCAGGTATCAACAAAGAGGATAATAAAAAAGAGGTAAGCGTCAAAGATGCTAAAATACTACTTCGTCAAGAAGCTAGCGCCAAACTTTTGGATATGTCCAGCATACAGGCAGAAGCACTTCGCCGTGCTGAAAATGGTGGTATCATCTTTTTAGATGAGATAGATAAAATCGCTCTGAGTGAAAAATCTCAAGGAAGAAATGACCCATCCAAAGAGGGAGTACAGCGTGATTTACTTCCTATTGTAGAGGGAAGTAGCGTTTCTACAAAATATGGAACTATCAATACTGATCATATCCTCTTCATCGCAGCGGGTGCTTTTCATGTAAGCAAACCGAGTGATCTTATCCCTGAGCTTCAAGGACGTTTTCCGTTGCGTGTTGAGTTGGAATCTCTTACAGAAGAGACATTATACAAAATACTCACACAAACACAAAACTCCCTTTTAAAACAGTACGAAGCACTCTTGAGTGTTGAAGAGATGCAACTTACGTTTGAGGAAGAAGCTATTAAAGCTATAGCAAACCTCTCTCATCGTGCTAATGAAACAGCAGAAGATATAGGTGCAAGACGACTCCATACTGTACTTGAAAAAATACTTGAAGATATCAGTTTTGAAGCAGATGAGTACAAAGGTAAAGAGTTTGTAGTGACAAGTGAACTTGTCCATGAAAAACTTGATATGGTTGTGGAAGATGATGACCTTTCACGATATATTTTATAAAGAACAAGGAAAACAATATATGACAAAAGCTGGTTTCGTTTCGCTTATAGGGCGACCAAATGCAGGAAAAAGTACGCTTATGAACTCCCTTTTGGGAGAAAAGATTGCAATGGTAAGCCAAAAAGCAAATGCAACACGCAAGCGTTCCAATGCTATTGTGATGCACAAGGATGCACAGATTATTTTTGTGGATACTCCAGGACTTCACGAAAAAGAGAAAGTCCTTAATCAGTTTATGCTTGATGAAGCACTCAAGGCGATGGGTGATTGTGATGTAATTGTCTATCTAGCTCCAGTAACTGATTCACTCGAGCATTATGAAAAGTTTTTAAAACTCAACAAAAAAAAGATTCCCCATATCATAGCACTTTCCAAAATAGATCAGGTTTCACAAGAGAAACTTTTTAAAAAAATTGCAGCTTACAACCAATATGCAGACAAATTTGAAGCACTCATCCCAGTGGCAATTCCAAGAAAAGTTGGGCATGAAGATCTCCTCGATACAATAGTAAAACTTCTTCCCAAATCACCATACCTTTATGATCCAGAGGATTTAACAAGTGAACTAGTTCGTGATATCTATGCAGGTTTTATTCGAGAAGCTATTTTTGAAAATGTAAGTGATGAAGTTCCTTATGAGTCTGATGTTATCATTGACTCCATCGAAGAGGATCATGGTATAGACAGAATCTATGCAACTATTATTATAGAAAAAGAATCCCAAAAAGGGATCTTAATCGGTAAACGTGGTGAGACTATAAAAAGGATAGGCAAGGCTGCTCGATTAAAAATTGAAGAGCTCAGTGGGAAAAAAGCATATCTTAATCTTCAGGTAACAGTAAAAAAAGGTTGGACAAAAGACAAAAACTTTTTAAAAGAGATTGGATATGATGAAATTCAATAGATTTTTTGCAACTACACTCTCTCTTTCCATCACTTTTTGTGCATCTTTAAATGCCTATGATGTTGATATATTGACACAGTATAGAAATAATGGAATACAAAATATTGCTAAAACCTTAGATAAAAAACTCACTCAAGAAAAATATTGGAATCATTATCTGCAAAATATAGATACCACCTTCGGATATATTGAAAAATACGAAAATATTTTAATTTGTGATAAATCCCAATCTATCCTCTCTTTATATCAAAAAGAAAACTCTACATATAAGCTCAAAAAAACCTATAATGCATTTACTGGCAAGATGAAAGGTGATAAGCATGAAGAGGGAGATTTAAAAACACCTGTAGGTATATATAGTCTTACAAAAAAGATATCTAATTTAGATTCCTTTTATGGACCAATGGCTTTTGTAACATCGTATCCAAATCTTTACGATAAATATAAAGATAAAACAGGAAAAGGGATATGGATTCATGGACTTCCTACAGATAAACAAAGAGATGAATTTACAAAAGGGTGTATAGCTATTAACAACAAAAGTATTGAGTGCCTAAATAAAGATATAGATATCAATAAAACTGTTTTAATAATCAATGAAGATGGAATCAAACAAAACATTAATAAAACAACGCTAGCTTCTATTCTTACACAGCTTTATACTTGGCGTTATGCCTGGACATATAATGAGCTTGATAAATATCTTAACTTTTATGATGAAAGTTTCGAGCGTTTTGATGGTATGAATAAAAAGGAGTTTACACACTATAAAACACGTGTTTTTTCCAAACAAGAGAGAAAAACCATAATTTTCACCAATATCAACGTTATCCCTTACCCTAATGAGAAGAATACTTTTCAGGTTACTTTTCATGAACAATACAAATCAGACAGTTTTACTTTTGCGGGGGATAAAATTCTCATTATTAAACTAACAAACAATACCATGCATATTCTTACAGAGCAGTAACATAATGAAGTTTCTATTTCTCCTTTTGTTAGGTATATCTACACTTTTTGCCAATATTAATCTGATTAAAAAAGAAAATCCCGACTCAAACACAACTTTGTTGGTTATCGGTGGTATCCATGGAAATGAACCTGGTGGTTACTTTGCAGCATCAATTTTAGCAACACACTATACCATCCACTCTAAAAATCTGTGGATTGTTCCTAATCTTAACAAACCAAGTATCATGGCAAACAAAAGAGGCATTCATGGTGATATGAACAGAAAATTTTCTGTTATTAAAAAGAATGATAAAGATAAAAAAATAGTAGAAACAATTAAAAAAATTATCTTAGAACCTCAAGTATCACTTGTTCTTAATCTTCACGACGGCCATGGATTTTACAGAAAAGAGAATCAAGGTAGTATTTTTAATCCTAATGCTTGGGGGCAAACATGTGTTATAGATCAATGTAAGCTCCCAACAAAACAACCGTTTGGTGATTTAAACATCATTGCAGAAACTGTTAAGCAAAATGTTAATAAAAAACTTTTAAAAAAACACCATAGTTTTAATGTTAAAAATACAAAAACAAAATATGAAGATGAAGCGATGAGACTCTCTTTAACCTATTTTGCAGTAACAAATAACAAACCAGCTTTTGCCATTGAAACAAGTAAAAATCTCTCATCACTTACGCAAAAAGTATTTTATCAACTACTTGCTATTGAAGAATATATGAAAGTTATGGATATAAATTTCACACGAGATTTTAATCTCAATGAGAAGGAGATATCCAAAATTATAAAAAATTATGGTACTTTAGAAATAAATCATAATATTTTACTTAATTTATCCAATATCAAAAAATCTTTAAGCTATATTCCGATAAAATCAAAAGATAACGACTTTACTTTTTCTCATCCTCTTGGAAGTGTCCAAAAAAAAGGTGGAAAATATATCGTTTATATTGGAAATAAAAAAATTACAACTTTAAAACCTCAATACTTTAAACTTTCAAAGTGTTGTCCTGAAAATTATGTTGTAGAAATTGATAAAAAAATAACTTTTGTTCCAAAAGTTTCATATTTTAATGTAAATGACGATTTTAAAATAGTTTCTGAGAATGGGTATCGTGTCAACATCATTGGTTTTTCCAAAAAAGGGGTAAAAAATGAAAATGGACTCACGATTCGTTTAAAAGATATGAATAAAAAATACTCTATTGACAAAGAAGCTAAAAGTTATAGAGTTGAGTTTTACGATAAAGATAAATTTTGTTCCATGTTAGTGGTTCATTTTAAATAGGATTATATATGAGTACATCATACCAGCACTCTTTTTCAAGTATATTATCTGTTAATCCATATAAAGAAACATACTATAAGAGTGTATCTAGCTTTTTGAATGAAGATCCTTCTCCTGGATATGCAAAAGATCAGTTTGTGATCTCTTATGTAAACTCAAAAGAGTTTATCAATGCCCAAATAGAGATTAGCAAAAATATTCCTGAAGAAGATCTTTATGATGCCATATACAATAAAGCGTATGATGAATTAGCTCTTGATCAGGCTATTGAATATCGAATTCAATATGTTGAAATATTTAATGCCCTTGATGAAAACAACCGCCATTTTAATGTTTTCATTGTTGATCCACTTGATATAACAAATACCTTTTTACCAGTTGTAGAACAGGTAAAGTATATTGATATTATTATCCCTTCCCCTCTTCTTTTAAAATCTTTATATTTAAAAGAGATTATTGAGACCAGTGGTGCACATTGTTTTATCTATTTACAGGAAAATGATGCATTCTTGGTGATTTATGATAATGAAGAGTACACATATACCAAATCTTTAAAATATTCTTTTAAAGAGATGTATGAAAGATTTTGTGAACTTTATGGTGAACGCATAGAATATGAAGACTTTTTGGACTTTTATGCAAATGTCAATCTAAAAGATACACAAAGTGATTATAAAGAATACTTTATCAAGCTTTATAAAGAGATATTTGCCAATATTAATGATATTTTAACTTATGCAAAACGTGCCTTTGAGATAGAGAAATTTGAACATGTCTATATTGGTTCAAATATCGATACCGTAACAAAACTTGATGAGATGTTAGAGGTTGAGCTCAGTATCGCTTCTAGTGAATTTAATTTTGACTACGGATTTGAGTCCAACCTGAACTATATAGACCAACTTCATGCATTGATGCATATATATGCGAATCTTTCAAGTGAAGAGAGATACGAAGCCAACTTTACTCAATATGAACGTCCTCCAAAATTTATACAAAGAGAAAGTGGTAAACTTATTGTCCTTACCGCAGTATCTTTAGCCATTGCTTTATCTTATCCTGTAACATATTGGACATTAACTTATGCGCAACGCCTACAAGAAGATTTATTAAAGCAATCTTTTAAAGAAGTACATAATCTAAAAATAACCAGAGAAGCAACATTAAAAAATCGTATAGCAGATAAGGAACGGATTTTAGCACTTCTTGAAAAAGAGAAAAAAGAGTATATCGATAAAAAAAATACACTTATTAAGATACATCAAGTTAAAGTTGATTATCCAATGAAAGCCAAGCTGCTTACTGAATTAACAAAAGACCTTAATCGATTTAATGTAAGAACTGAAGGTTTTACTTATGAAGAAAAACAAAATACAAAACATTTAACCATCCATCTCATTTCTTCTAAAGATAAACGTATTACAAAACTTTTAGCCTACATAACGAAAGTTCACGAAGGAAAGTTAAATTTTCAACTTGATAAAATTACTTTTGATAAAGAGATTAAAAAATATATTAGTGAACTGAAAGTGACAATATTATGAAAATAAATATCGAAGATTATTTACATAAAATAGATTTATTTTTTAAAGATAAAACACCAAAAGACACTTACATGATTTATATTATGATTTTTAGTGGAATTTTTGGGATTTTTTATACATTGTTTTGGGATAGTTCATTTGATGATTTTGAAGCGACAAGAAAGCATGTAGTACAATTAAAGAAACAAATTGAAGCAGATGAAAGATTTTTACGTTTTAATCCTCAAGACAGAGTAACTCAACTAGACAAAGAGATTGAAAAAATCAACCAAGAGGTTATAGCCCATAAGGATAACAATGCTTACATTAAAACAAAGATAGAAACCATCGCTTCTTTAATCTACGATGAAAGAGCTTGGGGTGAATATTTGGATTCAATAGCAACTAATGCTGGACGATATAATATGAAAATTTTAGAATTAACCAATCAGTTTTCAGGAATAAATAGTGATTTTGGACATCTTCTAGATATCACTATCCGCTCTAGTGGAAACTATAAAAATACATTAAAATTTATTAACTCTCTTGAACAAAGTGAACTTGTTGTTGATATTCATGATTTTAACATTAGTGCTCAAGATAAGCTCATTTCAGATCTTAACATATCAGTATGGGGGATTAGGTACTAATGAAAACAATATTTTTTCTCATTCCCATTCTTATTACAATTTCATGTGCTAATGAGCTTTCTTGGGTTGATAAGCAAATTGAAGCTATTAAACCATCAAGAGTTGGGGTATCATTAAAAGAGATATCCAAACTTAAAGATCCTTTTATTTTTCTACATAAAGATAAAGAAGAAAAACAAAAAGTTAAACTTAACAAAAACACTGTTTATAAAACGCATATACCATCTAAACCAACAATCCAAAAAGTTCACAAAGGATTATTTTTAGAAGCCATACTTAATAAATCGGCTCTTATTAATGGTAAATGGTATAAGGTTGGCGATAAAATTTATGGTTATACGGTAGTAAATATCAATGCCAAATCTGTTGAACTAGTAAAAAATAAAAAGAAAAAAATACTCACAACAAAGAGTAAAAAAACAAATTTAAAATTTAGTAAGTAGGAAAAAAATATGAAATTTATAAGAACATCAATGTGCGCAGCAGTTCTTACTGTAGCACTTTCAATTAATTCATTTGCAGATTGTACTTATGAACTTTTCACTATAAGTTCTTCAAAAAACACTAAAATTATCGATTTCATAGATCAACTCAGTGACGAATGTAACTTTAGTGTCATTGTAACAGATCCTAATGCAGAAAAGTTTCTTAATAGGAACCTCAATAAAATAAATCTTAAAAATCTAACAATAGATGAAGTACTTGACATCATTCTCCTTGAAAATAATCTTTCTTATATATTAGAAAACAACCTACTTAAAATTTCTTACCTTACAACAAAAGTATATAATATAGACTACATACTTTCACAAAGAAAAAGTACTGGAAGTACAGATGTAACATTAAGCTCTTCTGGGACATCGAGTCCTAATTCAGTTAGCAGTAGTACAGGTACATCTTCATCAAATGGATCTTCAGAAAGTTCTACGGGAGGAAACTCTAGTGCAAATACAGGTATAAAAATAGAAAGTACAGATGAAGTAAAATTTTGGGAACAACTTGATTCTGAATTTCAAAGCGTTCTTAATAGACCACATGACAGATACAAAGCCAGTCCCCCTATCATTAACAGAAATGCAGGCTTAATTACAGTAACAGCAACAGCAGATCAACTAAAAAGATTTGAAAGCTATCTTAAAAAACTTCAAGAAAAAGTAAAACTTCAAGTTTTAATTGATGTGCAACTTCTAGCTGTTACTATGAAAAGAGGCAAAACAACAGGGATAGACTGGAGTCAACTCTATGCGCTACAAAATGTTGAAGTAGGTATTAATTATATAAAAAATAAAAATGTTGATACATGGAGTGGTAATGATATAACAACCACTCAAATAGCAGCAGGAACTATAGATGGTGCAGCACATCTTGTTAATATCAAAGCAAATGGTTCGTTAAAAGAAGTTATAAAATTTTTAAAAACACAAGGTGATGTTAATTCTATTTCAAATCCAAAAGTCTTAACTCTTAATAATCAACCAGCTCTTATCACAGCAGGAACTGAATACTTTTACAAAATCAAGTCTGAAACTCAACAACAAGGAACAAGTGGAGGTGTTGCTGCAACAACGCAAAATGATAATGTACAATCTGTTTTTGCAGGTGTTTTACTAACCATTACACCCGAAATTTCCAATGATGACACGATAACCTTAAAAATAAATCCATCCCTTTCAGAAACAACGACTGATATTTCTCAAACAAACAATGCAAATAGAGAAATGCCACCTGATTTAAATCGTAGAGAACTTTCATCTGTTGTAACAGTTAAAGATGGAAATCGTATTATTTTAGGTGGTCTTATTAATGCAAGAACTATCAATGATTCAAACAAGATACCTATACTTGGTGATATTCCTGTTGTGAGTTATCTTTTTAAATATGAACAAAAAGTTAAAGAGATTCAAGAATTGGTTATAATCATAGAACCACATATTATTCATAAAGAAAAGAACACAATCTCTCTTTCTGACTTAGGATATACAGGTATAAATAATGATTTGCTTGAAACAGAGTTTGCATCAAAAAAGAAAAAGAAAAAAGAAAATAAATAAGATGAAGGAGATTGTATGGAGAGTATCTTTGTAAATTCAAAAGAGGTTTTCTTAGATACTGTCAATGCAAAAGATTATATTCAACTTGATCGTGTTTCTAATATTTACCAGTCATTAAAAAACTCTATAAAAAAACCTTTAAAACTTATACTTTTATATGGTAGGCCAGGAACAGGAAAAAGTATGTTTTTAGCTAAACTTTACAATGATTTATCTGCATCTCAAGCCATATATCTTTATAAAACACCTATTCTTGATGAAAAAGAGTTTTATAAAACTTTAGCACGAGATATTTTCAATATTAAATACAGTGGTGAACTCAATTTTACTCAAATGATGAAAATCATTGATAATGCAAATATCTCTATAGAAAATACCAAAGAAGTTCCCGTTGTCCTACTTGATGAAGCCCAACTTTATTCTGAAGCTTTAATGGAAAAGATAAGACTTCTTTCTGATACAAGAGCAATTAAATTTGTCATCACCCTACATAAAACAGAAGAGGAAGATCTTATAGCAAAAGAGCACTTCCAAACACGTATTTGGGAGAGTATCGAGCTTGAAAATGCTTCAAGTGCTGAACTAAAAATATATATTCAAAAAAAACTAATGAAAGCAAACTGCTTTAATACAGCAAGTATGTTTACTACTCCAACAGTAAATAAAATACACAAGCTCACTCGTGGTAACTATAGAGATACCAATAAGCTTTTATATACACTTTTTGATATTTATGTCTCTTACGAAAAAAACAATCAATATATGGATATTAATAAGATTCCTATAAAATATATTGAAATGGCAGCTATTCATACAGGACTTATAGATGCTTAATATTCCAGAATTAGAAAAAAGATGGTTACGATATAAGATAAAATCATCAATCCCGTATGCTGTTATCTCTTTAATATCTATTATTGTTCTTATTGTTGGTGCCAACTATCTTTTAAATAATAGCAACACCATAGAAAAAACTAAAACAACTGTTAGAGTGCCTGTAGAAAAAAAATCTCATTATGTACAAAAAGAGACTCCAAAAAAACAAAAGGTACAACCACGCAAACAAGAGATGCAAACAACTTCAAATACAAAAACAGTATTAAAACCCTCTATGAATTTTTTACATACAATTAAAAATGAAGTACAAACTACCCAAGTAGTTACTTTACATGCTAAACCTCAAACACTTAAGAAAACAGCTTCTGTAGCTGTTGTACAGCCAAAACCAGTTAAACAAGAAGTGGCACAAACTGCTGTAAAGCTTGAAAAAGAAGAGGTAACACCAAACTATATCAGTATTAAAAGAAGAGATACAAAAAAAGACATACATGAAATTATCAAGCGATTTAAAAAGAATCATAATCCAGCACTAAGCCTTTTTGTAGCAAAAAAATATTATGAACTTGGAGAATATAAAAAAGCATACAACTATGCACTCATCACTAATCAAATCAATCAAGATATAGAGGACAGTTGGATAGTTTTTGCAAAGTCTCTTGTCAAACTTAATCAAAAACAAAAAGCCATCAAAACACTCAAAAAATATATTGATTATTCAAGTTCAAGTACAGCACAAATTTTACTTAATGAAATTCAATCAGGAAAATTCAAATGAGATACTTTATAGTAACTGTTCTTTTTTTCACTTCTATACTCTTTGCGGATAGCAAACAAGATATGTTTCAACTATATAAAAGTGAAAAATACAAACAGGCCTGCCAAATTGGATATGACAATTTAAAAGCAAACAAAAGAGATGAAGAATATATTTCTTTATTTGCATTTTCTTGTTTATACTCTGATTATATAGATAGACTTTCTGCTCCAGCTGCACTACTTAAACTCACCAAAGAATCACGAGCTAATGCAGCCTACTTCGCTGTTATAGTTATGCAAAAAAAGCTTTTATATCACTCCTTAGTAGATGGCTATGAATTATCAAAATTTGTACTACCTACTACTGATTATGTTTTATCAAAAGTTTTTGATGCTTATACAAAATTAGGCAAACACAAACCTAAAAAGTTTTATTTCTTTAAAGATCCAGAAGATGAGAAGATTACATACAAACTTTATTTATCCAAAGATTATAAAATTAATAAAATGATTATTGAAGAATATTATGATACAATTGCCATTAAACGTCATGAATATTGGTAGGAAGATTCAGTGGATAGAATAACAACAGATTTACTTGCTAATGGTTCAATAATGAAGGGGCAAGTAGATAGATTACTTGCAAAAGGAATCAGCGAAAACCTTATTTTGAGAGATATTACACTTTCTGGTTTTATGACAATGGACAGGCTCGTACGTTTCATTGTTCAGAAGATAAGAGATGGTGTTTATGAACTCTCAATTATTGACAATTATGATTATATTGAAGAAAGAGCTGTTTTACAAAAACTAGCAGAAGAGCTCAATGTTCCATTTGTTGACTTAGATTCAATGGATATGGATTACACCCTCATTAGTAAAGCTCCTCTTGTTCAACTTCAAAAACACAACGCCATCCCAATCTATCAAGATGACATGAGTGTTACTGTTGCTTTTAATGATCCTTTTGATATTGATGCTCAAGAGGCGATCCAAAGACTTTTTCCAAGAAAAATACTAAAAATTGCATTGGCTACAAAAAAACAGATATCTTCATATCTCTATAAAATATATCTCAAAGATAGTGTAAAAGGTCTTGTAAAAAGTATTCGTGAAGAGCTTAACTCCATCACTTCACTGGAAGAACAACAAGAAGCTTCTTCTATTTTACAGCTTATTGATGTTGTTTTAAAAACATGTATCAATGGACGTGCAAGTGATATTCATATCGAACCAACAGAAAAAAACTGTGTAGTTCGTGGTCGTGTAGATGGAAAACTTACAGAGATGTTTATCTTTGAAAAAGATATTTATCCACCACTTGCATCACGTCTAAAGCTTCTTTCAAATCTCGATATTGCAGAAAAAAGAAAACCGCAAGATGGACGTTTTTCAACACTAGTTGGTGCAAGGGAGTACGATTTTCGTATCTCTACCCTTCCTATTTTATATGGTGAATCAATCGTTATGCGTGTTCTTGACAAAGAAAAAGCACTTGTTAAACTTGAAGATGCTGGGATGGATTCAGTAAGTTATCAAAAACTTCTTAAAGGATTACAATCACCTTATGGAATCATTCTTGTAACTGGTCCTACAGGTTCAGGTAAAACAACAACACTCTATGGTGCACTGAATGAACTTCGTAATGTTGAAGATAAAGTAATTACAGTTGAAGATCCAGTTGAGTATAGAATGAATCTTATCCAACAAGTACAAGTTAATCCAAAAGTTGGGCTCAGTTTTGCTGATGCACTACGTTCGATTCTACGTCAGGATCCCGATAAGATTATGATTGGGGAGATTCGTGATCAAGAAACCCTTGAAATTGCCATCAAAGCAGCCTTAACTGGTCACTTGGTTATTTCAACACTCCATACCAATGATTCTATTAGTGCTATCCCTCGTATGGCTGATATGGGGATTGAACACTATCTTATTAGTGGAGCACTTGTTGCCATACAGGCACAAAGACTTGTAAGAAAAATTTGTACACATTGTAAAGTTGTCGATGAACTCTCATCTTCTGTTTTAGAAGAGATTGAAGGTATAGTTCCAAAAGGAACGGTATTTTACAAAGGTCGTGGCTGTAAGGAGTGTGGAGGCAGTGGATACATGGGAAGAGAGATGATTTGTGAAGTTTTAACAATTTCAGAAAAGCTCTCTTCCATGATTGCAAAGGGAGCTTCTAAAGAAGCTCTTTTAGAACAGGCAAAAAAAGAGGGATTTATCGGTATCTTTCAAAATGGTATCCAAAAAGCAATTGATGGTGTTACCAGTATTGAAGAAATACTCAAGGTTGCAAAAGGATGAAATACTTTGTAGCAACAATTCTAACTAAAGGGAAAAAAGAAGAAATTGGTCTCTATGCAGAAAATAAAAAAGAGGCTAATAACTACGCCAAACTAAAATATTCTGGCATCATCATTAAAGTTGTAGAAGCTCCTGAACCAATAGATTTAAAACTAAAGAAAATAAAAGATGAGCTTTTCTCAAATCTCAAAAAGAAAAAAATCAAACCTGATGCGCTTATTGCTGCCATACGACAGCTTGCAGTTATGACAAATGCAGGTATCTCTATCCATGATTCACTCCATGAGATAGCAAATGCTACTACAGATGAAGCATTAAAAACTGTTTTTACTAAGGTTGCAGATGACATCAACTCAGGTCATTCATTCTCTGCTGCTATGGAAAACTTCCGCTTTGAGGTTGGAAACTTAACAATTGCTATGATCCAACTAGGAGAAAAAACTGGTAACTTGGATGAAGCACTTTATTCTTTGGCAAATATGCTTGAAGAGATTCGAGCCAATATCGTGAAGTTCAAAAAAGCGATGGCATACCCTCGAAATGTAATGATAGCCATGGCTGTTGCTTTTACGGTACTTATTTCTTATGTTGTTCCACAATTTAAATCTATTTTTGAAGAACTTCATGCAGATTTACCACTTCCGACAGTCATTCTTTTAAAACTTGAATATCTATTTAATAATTTTGGTCCATATGTTCTTGCAGCATTAACCATTGCTTTTATGACATTTAAATATATGATAAACAACAACAAAGAGATAAGGTATGGATGGCATCAGTTTCTACTTAAAACATACCTTATAAAAAATATTATTATGTACTCGACACTGAGCCGTTTCACTCTTGTTTTTTCTGAACTTATCCGTGCAGGTATCCCTATTGCAGAAGCACTTGCAACTGCGATAGAGATGATAGACAACCTTCCGCTAAAGAAAAAACTCCAATCTGTAATCTTTACAGTTGAAAAAGGGGGAACTTTAAATAAAGGACTTGAAGAGACTGGTCTTTTTGAAAATATGATTATCCAAATGATTCGTGCGGGTGAAGATAGTGGTACACTTGATACTATGGTCAACAAAGTCGCTGAGTATTATAAAATGCGTTTTGATGCTATTATAGATGGTCTTAGTGAAGCTATTGAACCCATCATGTTATTTATCATCGCATCTTTGGTTATTTTACTGGCTCTTGGCATCTTCTTACCAATGTGGGATATGGGAAATGCCGTACAAGGAAGATAACACGCAACACAGTTAATCACTTGCGTGTTATGACTCTTTTTACTTTTTCTAAAAAGTTTTCTAACTCTTTTTTGGGAGCTTTTACCTTGTAAACAACTTTTGTATCAAATTTTTTTTCAATAATGTCTATGCCAGCTTGTTCACATTCATAATCTATAAAACGAACATCTGCATACTCTACTTCAAAAACTTCAGAAATCTCCTCTTTATACTCAAAAAGTTCTGCTTTATCTATGACAAGATTTACAGCATCACTATATGCTCTTACCAATCCACCAGTACCAAGTTTAGTTCCTCCAAAGTAACGAACTACGATTACAGCAGTATTAATGAGTTCCTGCCCTTGTAGTACCATTAAAGAGGGTTTGCCTGATGTTCCTTTTGGTTCTCCGTCATCACTTGAATGTTCTACTATTTGGTTATATTCATTAAGGTGTCTGTATGCTGTTACAAAATGTCGTGCTTTTGGATGCAATTCTTTTAAAAGAGTGAGTGTTGTTTCATATTCATGGTAAGGAAGAAGATGAGCAATAAACTTTGATTGCTTCACCTCTAAAGTGTTTTCATATTCTTTTTTTATAAAGAACATCTTTGTTATGCTAAGTTTGTATAAACTTTTTGAACATCCTCATCATCTTCAAGGCGCTCTAAAATTTTATCTATATCAGCTTGTTGTTCTTCCGTTATTTCTATTGGTGTGTTTGCTATTCTCTCAAGTGTTGCTTTTTTGATCTCAACATCCATACCTTCCAATGCTTCATTCATTGTTCCAAAAGAGGTAAAATCAGCAGTAACAAGTACCAAACCATCTTCCTCTTCTATCTCCTCAAGCCCAGCATCAATGAGTTCAAGCTCAAGTTCTTCTAAATCCATCCCCTCTTTAAGTTCAAATTCAAAAAGAGCTTTTCTAGAAAACATAAACTCTAAAGAACCATTTGTTAGCATCTCACCACCATTTTTATTTAAGATACTTTTTACATTGGCAACAGTACGTGTATTATTGTCTGTAGCACATTCAATGAATAGAAGTACACCATGAGGAGCCTTTCCTTCAAAGTTTACCTCTTTCATATCAGCACTGTCTTTAGCTGCTGCTCTTTTAATAGCTGCTTCTATATTATCTTTTGGCATATTTTCAGCTTTTGCATTAAGAATAGCTGTACGAAGTTTAGGATTTAGATCTGGGTCCATTCCCCCCTCTTTTGCAGCCATAGTAATAACTTTGCCAAGTTTAGGAAACAGTTTTGACATTGCTCCCCATCTTTTTAATTTTGATGCTTTTCTATATTCAAATGCTCTACCCATAAAAATTCCTGTATTATTTATATTTTTCGCAATTATACCATTTTTAAAACATGATTTTTGTATAATGATATTTATGAAGGACAGATATGCGACTTGGATTTAGAATCAAACACTATTTTTTCAATGCTTTTCGGGAGATTTTTGTGCACCACCATGGGTCACTGGAATTTCGGGCAAAAGTTTTTGCATTAGTGATTGCTGCAAATGAGCACATAAAAGTTGAAAACTATATTTTAGTCAAACAAACTGCTTTGGATATTTATGAAGGGGATGAAGATAGAGCAAATCTACTTTTACTTTCAACTAAAGAGTTAGTCAACAAGCTAAAAGACAAAAATGGTTTGGATATAGATTCTTTAATCTTTAGTATTCAAAAGGAGCTTAAAATAGTTCCCCGTTATGCTAAAAAGATTGATATAGAATCACTTAAACCTTTTTTGGACTTGGCAGAAAATGAAGATACTTTTGCATATCAAAATAATATTTTAGAATTTTTACAAAACTTAAAAAATGAAACACTAAAAACCAATGCAAATTCAGAAAAAAAGGAATAAAATGGATTTACAAACACTCGCTCTACATGAAGGTTATGAAAAAGGTTCTCAAGGAACTATGGCCGTACCGATATACCAAACAACAGCGTATGAGTTTCGTGATGTAGAACACGCAGCTAATCTCTTTGCACTTAAAGAACTTGGAAATATCTACACACGCTTAAACAACCCTACTACAGATGTGTTTGAAAAACGCTTTGCGGCACTTGAAGGTGGAGAAGCTGCTCTTGCTACATCAAGTGGTATGAGTGCCATTTTCTTTGCATTTGCCAATGCAGCCCAAGCAGGTGACAACATAGTATGTGCAAAACAGCTCTATGGTGGCAGTCTTACACAAACAGCACATACACTCAAACGCTTTGGCATTGAATCACGTTTTTTTGATGTACATAACACGCAAGAGTTAGAAAACCTTATCGATGAAAAAACAAAAGTAATCTTCTTTGAATCACTGACAAACCCAAGTATTGATGTTGCAGATATTGAAGCGATCGTTACCATTGCGAACAAACATAACATCTTAACTGTTGTTGATAACACTGTTGCAACTCCTGTTATCTGCCGTCCATTTGAGTGGGGTGTAGATATTACAGTGCACAGTGCAAGTAAATATACAACAGGGCAAGGTCTTGCTATTGGTGGTATTTTAGTGGAGCGAAAAGGGTTAAATGAAAAACTCAAAAACAATCCTCGTTATGAACATTTTAACACACCAGATGCTTCCTATCACGGACTTGTCTATACTGATGTTGGACTTCCTGCATTCACACTGCGTGCTCGTTTGTCACTCTTACGTGATTTAGGTGCTGTAGTATCTCCATTTAATGCTTGGTTATTTATTCAAGGGATGGAACATCTTAGCCTTCGCATGAGAGAACATTCTAAAAATGCTTTAGCCCTTGCTGAGTTTTTAGAGTCCCATCCGAAAGTAAAAAAGGTAAACTATCCAGGTTTACAAAGTAACAGTAACTATGCAATGGCACAAAAATATTTTCAAGATGGTATGTGCAGTGGACTGCTCAGTTTTGAGGTTGAAGGTCTTGAGGAAGCAACAAAAATAGTCAATGCAACAAAACTTTACTCTTTAGTGGTTAATATTGGTGATTCAAAATCTATCATCACACACCCAGCTTCAACAACTCATCAACAGCTCTCCCATGAAGAGCTTCTTGCGTGTGGTGTACCTGAGGGTTTAATTCGTATCTCATGTGGCTTAGAGAGCAGTTATGATCTCATTGAAGATATAAAACAAGCACTTGAAGCATAATACAAGTGATTTTTGCTAAAATGTCATCATTATTTTACGGAGCACATTAACTTTGTCACTTAACCTACAAACAAACACGCAACATTTTACCAATCCACTCTACTTGGAGAGTGGACGTATTTTAGAACCTTATGATATCACATATGAAACATATGGTGAGCTTAATGAAGATAAAAGTAATGTTGTAGTGGTATGTCATGCACTTACAGGAAGTCATCATGCAGCAGGTTATTATGAAGGTGAGAACAAACCTGGTTGGTGGGATGGACTCATTGGCAGTGGCAAAGCGATAGATACAGATAAATATTTTGTTATTTGCTCCAATGTTATTGGAAGCTGTTTTGGATCAACTGGTCCAATGTCTCCTATGTTACCACACCATGAACCGTATCGATATAAATTTCCAGTTGTCAGTATTAAAGATATGGTCAAAGCACAACGTATCCTTTTTGACAGACTTAATATCCATCGTGTTCATGCTATTATTGGTGGCAGTATGGGAGGGATGCAGGCATTACAGTTTGCTATACACTATCCTCATTTTGCTAACAAAATTATCTCTTTAGCTGCTACACACGCAACCCAACCGTGGGCTATTGCATTTAATAAAGTAGCTCAAGAAGCGATACTCAAAGATCCAGAGTTTCAACAGGGTTATTATGACCCAGATATTCTCAAAGAACAAGGGCTTAGTGGCATGGCTGTTGGTCGTATGGCAGGACATATCAGCTTTTTATCCCATGAATCAATGCGAGAGAAATTTGGTCGTGAATACAAACTTACAGATGGTTTGTATGAGCTTTTTGGTAAATTCCAAGTTGAATCTTATCTGGAGTACAATGGTTATAATTTTACCAAATGGTTTGATCCTTTAGCATATCTCTACATTACAAAAGCGATTAATATTTATGATCTTTCTCGTGGTTTTGATTCTCTTAGTGAAGCATTGAAAAAAATCACAGCGCAACTTCATCTTATAAGCTTTAAAAACGATCTTCTCTTTAGAAACTTCGAAATGAAAGAGATTGCTGATGAACTGACAAAGATAGGCAATACAAACTTTAACTATTTTGATGTTGAAAGCGATTATGGGCATGATGCCTTTTTGGTAGAACTTGACAAATTTGAAGATTATATAAAGGAAATCTTAAAATAATGAACAATGAAACACTAAGTTTTGAAGAAAAACTCAATAATGCAAAAAAAATACTTGAAAAACTGATGAATCCAGAGATTACACTCCAAGAGAGTGTCAAAGCTTATGAAGAGGGTATGAAAGAACTTAACGATGCCCAAAAGATGCTTGAAGAAGCACAACTTAAAATTCAAGAAATAAAAAGTAATTAATATGAGAGTAGCCGTCCTTCAACTAAGTTCACAAGGGGTAAGCTCAACCAAACTTCTTAACTATGTACGTATAGCTCATAAAAAAAATGTTAAAGTACTTCTTCTTGGTGAATATATTTTAAATACATTTTTCAAAGAGTTGCAATCGATGTCAAAATCGATGATACATGAACAAACATCCCACCATATCAAAATTTTAAAAGATTTGGCATCAAGTTATAATATTACTATTATTGCCCCTCTCATCATCGTAAAAAAAAATAAAATATATAAAACGATTGCGAAGTTTGCACCCTCTTCCACATCCTACTATCAACAACAAATTTTAATCAACTATCCACATTGGAATGAAGAGAAGTTTTTTGACAATGAGATCAAACCTATTCAAGCACCTCTTATTTTTAAAATAGATGGTTTTAAATTTGGAGTCATCAATGGATTTGAGCTTCATTTTGATGAAATTTTTGCACAACTTGATACAAAAAATGTTGATTGTATTCTTGTTCCTAGCGTTGCGACCTTTGAATCTTATGAAAGATGGAAATCACTTATAGCAACGCGTGCTTTTACACATAACATCTATATTTTACGAGCCAATCGTATAGGGGAATATCAGGATAAAGAGTTTACATGGAAATTTTATGGTGATTCGATTTTAGCTGCACCAGATGGTGAAATTCTCACCCATCTTGGAAATCAGGAAGAGCTGATGATTGTAGATATGAGCCATACTGATGTTGTACAAGCACGTAGAACTTGGGGTTTTAAAGAAGCTCTTAAAAAACGCTCAACAAAATAGTTTTCGCATTATAATTTTTTATGATAAAAGGCACATTATGACACACTATTTCCATAGACAAATACAACTTTGGGGTGAAGAAACACAACAAAAACTTCAAAACAAAACAATAGCTATTATTGGAGCAGGAGGACTGGGGTCTTCTTTAGCCTTTGCACTTGGAGCAAGTGGCATTGGTACAATACATATGATTGATTTTGATGAAGTAAGCCTACACAACATCCACCGCCAAATCGCTTTTAAGATGGGTGATGAGGGGAAAAATAAAGCACAAGTCAATGTCGAACTTATTATGCAACGTTGCCCTTTTACCAAAGCAATAGCCCATGAGTGTGATTTTCAAACATGGAGTCAAAAAGGAATAAAAGTTGATCTACTCATTGATGCTACAGATAATCTACCAACACGTGGCGATATCAACACCTATGCCAAAGAGAAACAACTCCCTTGGGTTTATGGAAGCGTGGAAGCTTTTCATGGTCAGGTCTGTTTTATAGATAAATCCTCTTTTAACGATGCCTTTAAGATTATCCAAAAAACTCCTGCTGGCATTGCTGCACCGATAGTGATGCATATAGCATCACTTCAGGCAAATTTGGCATTAAGATATTTAGCAGATTTAAGTGTTAAAAAAGATACTCTTTATTATCTTTTCTTTAATAATGAAGGGGAACTCATCACCCAAAAATTTGGGCTTCCTCATGCTTAATAGAGTCTCTAAGGGATAAATACTTGTGATTCAAAACAGATTTAACCATAGACCTAAAAAAGTACTCAACTTCAAAACTCCACATGAAGTATTTTTTAGTGAAATGAGTAAAAAGCTAGTTAGTTAAATTAGGTGGAAATTGCACTTGATATCAGAATTTGCGGAACCATATAGATAGATTTAATGAAAATTTTGACAGAAGTATAAACATTTACAAATGACGCCCTACGTCAAGGGAATTTTGTTTCTTTAGAAAATTGCTTGAAAGTGCCTAAAATAGGTGGTTAGTGGTGGAGAAGGAGGGATTCGAACCCTCGGTACAGTTACCCATACGCATCCTTAGCAGGGATGTGGTTTCAGCCACTCACCCACTTCTCCGTTTGTAGGTCAGAATTATATTGATATAATTCTGATAT
>Ga0256837_1000816_pt1 | contig 23912 bp, 22 predicted proteins | sample 4562384metaG_FD_185976 | JGI IMG/M metagenome (GOLD analysis project Ga0256837, IMG submission 185976) | Hydrothermal vent microbial communities from Guaymas Basin, Mexico - 4561-384 | ecosystem: Environmental > Aquatic > Marine > Hydrothermal vents | place: Mexico: Guaymas Basin | collected...
TGCACTCAAAGATAAAGGGATTTACAAACTCTTTCTACGAGGGAATTTACGGGACAGTAATGGTAGCCTTTAACCTCAACTCCGGTAGCGTTCCGGTTGAGATTTTAAGGAGAGTCTTTTACGCTCCTTTTAAAAGGCAACTTCCCAAGATAAGAGGGCTCTACTCAAAGGTAAACTCCCTTGACTCTTCCCTCTTTGAACTCTTCCTCTCCCGATTAAACCTTAAAGAGGTAGAGGTAAGGGAAGAGGACATTCTTTATCCCGTAAGGGAGTTTTTCGGAGAACTCTCAGAGGAGTTTGGGATACCTCTACCTCTACCTGAGAGGTATTTAGGCTCTTTTGAAGAGTTTATGTTATCAGAGTGGAGAACGTTCTACTTTGTAAACAGGGAAGCCTTTAAAGAGGCAAAGGACGAAAAGGGAAGAAAGGTATTTAAGGTCAAGAAAGAAGAGCTCGGGCATCTTTCTCCCATAAGTGCATTCCCCTGCGAAAACTCAAGTGAATATTTGATAATCTCTAAAGAGGAGTTTTTAAAGGCAATAGGAGTAAAGAGGAAAGGAGTCTTAAAAGGATTTCTCCGTCTTTTCAGGTAATACAAGCTGGAAAAACGCTTTTTAGAATTTGTGAGGCTAAAGTGAAAAAAGAAAAACTCCTTGAGCTCTTTGCAAGTGTAGCGTCTATTGCGGGAGTTTTCACGATAGCCTTAGGCTATCACCCTCTACGCTTACATTACAGGGCAGTATTTTTTATGGTAGCATCTATTGTGTATGCAGTTGCAGATGTAGTGGGAATAATCCATTGGAAACAGGGAGTTTGAAAATGGGAAAACTCCCCGATTCTTCCTCTCCTGTTAAGAGGCTAAACCTCTACCTCTACCCTTTCGGTCTTACTTTCCTTGAGGACGGAACGGTAGAAGTAGAGGTAGAGGAAAGGGAGTTTTGGAAAAGACTTGCAGGGATTAAGAACGGGAAATACAAAAGGCTCAGAGAAAGAGTAGGTCGCTACTTTGCAAAAAAGGGAGAAGTTGACTTTACAAAGATAAAGCCCCGTCTGGAGTTAATACAGGCTGAAAAGGACAGCAGGCGTAGAAGAGTTTTAAGGGAGATTTTCCAATACGCAAAGTCGTTCTGGAGCGTTCCTGTTTCAGAGGGAGTAGGAAGGAGAATGGACTTTATCCTGTGGGACTGGAATGCAAAAAAGGTAATGGGAATATTCGGCCTTTCAGACCCGGTATTTAGCCTTTCGGTAAGGGATAGGTTTATCGGCTGGAGTTTAGAGGAGAAAAAGAGAGGCCTAAAAAGACTCCTAACAGCCTACATTTTGGGAGCAGTCCCTCCCTACAACGAAATTCTGGGAGCTAAACTCGTAGCCCTTGCCTCTACCTCTAAAGAGGTAGCAGAGCTCTTTAGGAAATTTTACAAAGAGGAGCTCCTTGCAGTTGACACTATGGGAGCTTTCGGGAAAAGTGCTATCTACACAAGGCTCAAGGGCTGGAAGTTTATAGGCTATACCAAGGGATATACTCATCTGCACTTTACCCTCACTCCGGCCTTTGACTTCCTCATTGAAAAACTTAAAGAAGAGGGAATTTCAAAAAAGGAGTGGAATTCTTTAAGTCTTACTAATTCAAGGATAAGGCTTGTTAAGAAAGCTCTATCTCTTATGGGATTGAAAGGAAATAAACCTTTTTGTCTTAACTTAAAAAGAGGCTACTACTTTGCTCCTCTGTGCGAAAACTTTAAAGAGGCTCTTAAAGGAAAAGAACTTCCTCTCACAAACGCAGAGTCTTTTGAGGAAAAAGTAGCCTACTGGAAAGAACGCTGGTTGATTAAAAGACTTAAATTAACAGGTAGAGGTTGAAAATGGGAAAACTCCTTGACTCTCCCCTCTTTAAGGAGTGGAAAGAGTGGCTCTACCTAAAAAGTCAAGGGACTAAAACTACTGAGGTTTACGAAAGAAGGCTCAAAAGAATCCTTGAGAGCCTTGAGGCGTTAGGGATAGAGAGCTGGGAAGAGATTAACGCTAAACTTCTCTATCAGGCAGTAGAAAAGCATTCTCCCGTAGTTGCCGAACAATCAGCGGCGGCTTGGCAGAACTTTAGGAGGTGGGCAAGGCTTGCTAAAGACCTAGAGCTCCCCGACATTCCGAGAGAACTCCTACCAAAACCTAAAGAGAGAGAGCCGAGGCCTCTTTCAAGAGAGGAAGTAAGGGAAATGGAGAGGATTTTAAGGAAAAAGGCCGAAGAAGAAAAGGGAGAGTGGATAGATACCTACCTTGCCTTTCTCCTGATGCTCTACGGAGGGCTCAGGATAGGAGAAGTTTTATCCCTCACTCCCTTTAACTTTCAGGGAAATTCCCTCATCTTCAAGGGAAAGGGAAGAAAGGAGAGGACTATTCCTTTAGAGGGAGAGCTCTCTAAAGTTTTAGACTACCTCTACCTGTTCCCCCTCTTTAAGGAAAGAGAGAGCAAAACTGCAAGGGAGCTGGCCCTACGCAGGAAACTGAAGAGGGTCTCAAAAGAGGCAGGAGTAAAGGAGTTTACTCCTCACCGTTTAAGGCACACTTTCGGAACGATGATAGCTGAGGCCGGATTTGATGCTTTTACGATTAGAGAGCTCCTTGGACACTCAAGCATAAAGACGAGCTCTAAATACGTCAAAGTTTCAGAAAAGAGGAAGAGAGAGGCCGTAAGGGAACTCTTTAAAAGAGTACAGGAAGGGGAAAGATGAAGTTCTTTGACCTCTTTGCAGGGATAGGAGGATTCAGGTTAGCCTTTGAGCTTGAGGGATATAAGTGCGTAGGATTCTGTGAGATTGACCAGAGAATAAGGGAGCTCTACAAGGCCGTTTACGACACAGAGGGAGAGTTTGAATGGGACGACGTTCGGACTCTTCCACTTGACGATGTTCCCGACTTTGATGTTTTAACAGCCGGAATTCCCTGCTTTCCTGAAGAACAGCTAATTTTAACCACAGACGGGGTTAAAAGAATAAGCAGAGTAAATGTAGGTGATTATGTAATAACACACAACTCTAATTTCAAGAAAGTTACAGCCTTCGGGAAGAGAAAGTACGAGGGAGAGCTTGTTCTGATAAAAACAGCCCTGAACAACATTCCCTTTAAGGTAACTCCCAACCATCCAATCTATGCCGTAAGAGGTCTTAACTGTTCTATTAAGGGAACAAGCTGTTATCCTACCTGTAATTCAAAATACAGAGGTAAATTTTTCTGCAATAAAAAAGAAAAGTATCGCCGGTTTTGTAGGGAAAGGTACAAAGAATACAAGCCTGAATGGATAGAAGCAGGCGACCTCCGTAAAGGAAAAGACTTTGTTATTATTAAGTTCCCGAAAGAAAAGAGAGTTCCGTCTAATGCTCCTTTAAGTCCGAGCTGGTGGTATTTGTTCGGCGTTTACATAGCCGAAGGAACACCCTATATGGGGAAAGTCTATAAAAGCAGAAAGGATAAGGAACGGGGAATAAAAAGACCAACTTATAAAGTTTACTTTTCTACGGGCTACAAAACCGAAAGAAGAAAGAGAATGCTGGAAAAAATTAAAAAGCACGCTGTTAAAATAGGATTAAATCCCCGTTTCCACTACCACAGCAAGTCAACTATGAGAATTATTTTTTACAGCAAGCAGTTTTACGAATATGTAATGGAATTCTTCGGGAAATACTCTCACAAGAAGAACATTCCGGCTTGGATTTTCTCTCTCCCCGAAGAATGCATTAGAGCATTTCTGGAAGGAATACAGGACGGCGACGGAGACAAAGATAAACTCATTACAACCGTTAATCCTTACTTGGCCTATATGGTGTGGTTGATTTCCCTTTCCCTAAAAATTCCGGCTTCTATTAAAGCAGTTAAATGTTCTCCGCAAAAGGTAATTGAGGGAAGAACAGTTAACCAGTCTGAATTTCTGTACAGCGTTTACAGGATAAAGAGAAAAGACTATGTAAAGGTAGGAAAATACTGGTTTATAAATAACGGAGTGGTTTTAGCGATTAAGGATGTAAAGAGAGAGAAGTTTTCCGGATATGTTTACAATTTAGAAGTAGAAGGAGACCACAGTTATACGATGGCCTTTGCTACTGTTCATAACTGTCAACCCTTTTCTTTAGCCGGAAGAAGGGAGGGATTAAAAGATGGAAGAGCTTATCCTCTTTGGAGTGCAATGTTCAGGCTTATTGAGAGAAAAAGACCTGCCCTATGTGTCTTTGAGAACGTTAAAGGACTGCTTTCGGCAAATAGAGGCTGGGCGTTTGCCTACCTTCTCTATAAAATGGACTCCCTCGGCTACGATGGAGAATGGGCGGTTCTTAATTCTAAAGCCTTCGGAGTGCCACAAAACAGGGAAAGGCTGTTCGTTATCTTCCATCTTAGAGGAAAGAGTGCCCCGAAAGTATTTCCTCTCCGAGAATCAGATAAAGTTTATTACAAACCCCCGAAGGCTCAAGAAGAAATACACAAGGATTCTGAAATTGCAGGAGCTCTCACCTCAAGGCACTATACAAACTGGGAGGGAAACTTTGTTTACGACCCGTATAACGGAAGGTTCAAAGAAGAGCAAATAGCCGGAGCTTTAAGAACAAACTACTCAAACGGAAATAGCTGGATAGTAGAAAAACCTCTGCAAGTGGGATATGTAGGTAAAACAAACAGTCAGGCAAACAGAGTTTTCTCTCCAGAGGGAATTGCTCCGACTCTCCTTTCCGGAGGAGGAGGTAGAGGAGCGAAAACAGGCCTTTACGGGATTAACGGGATTAAAAACGGCAAAGAGTTAAAAATCCGGAGATTAACTCCTCTGGAATGCTTTAGACTCCAAGGATTTCCCGACTGGGTTTACCAAAAGGCAAGGAAAACGGGAGCTTCGGACAGCCTCCTATACAGAGCAATAGGCAACGCAATTACGGTTCAGGTAGGACAGACGATAGCAAGGAAGTTGAAAAAGGACTTATAACGGCTTATAATATCTACGGGCGTTAGCGGGGACGCCCCCCACAAGCCTGCGAATGCAGGCACCCCGCACTATGAGGGTGCCCTCAACTATTAGGAGAGGAAGGCCGGCCTTCCTCTCCTCTATTACCAGAGCAGGTTTTCGTATGCTTTTATTCTCTTAACAGCTTCTTTGCAGTAGTTGGGGGAGAGCTCTATACCTATCCACTTTCTTTTCAGTTTCTGTGCAGAAGCAAGTGTTGTTCCTATTCCGGCAAAAGGGTCAAGAACTACATCTCCCTCGTAAGTCAGGCACTTTATAAACAGGTCTGAAATCTTTTCTGGGAAAGGAGCAGGGTGCTTCTTTCTCCACTTTTTTTCAGGATAGACTTTAAGAATACCGCTCGTAAACTCCTGAAATTCTTTTTTGGTAATCCGGTTTATGCCTTTATTCTCCTTTTCATTCCTCTTTTTCCACTCCTGTTTGTAGAGGATTAAGAATCCTTCAAAAGGGGAACTTACATAAGGGGCGGAAGGGGAAAGGTAGCTTCCCCAAGCTGTTCTCTTTACTACCGTGGTATCATTCCATACGGCCAAACCGTGATGTTTAAACCCCACCTCTCTTGTTGCAATGTAGTTTATGTCCATTAAAGGAGCAAACCTAAACTCTGCAGTCCCGCAGGAGAGGTAATGGTTAACCACAAGCCTGCCGTCGGGTTTTAAGAGGCGGTAGCTCTCCTTTAAAAAAGCCTTGAGAAAATCAAGGTATTCTTCATAAGGTCTTTTATCTTTATAAAAGTCGTATTCTATTCCGAGGTTGTAGGGAGGGGAAGTTAAAATAAAATCAATACTTTCAGCCGGTAATGTTTTCATAATTTTTATGCAATCTCCACAGTATAGCGTTCCTTGTTCGTTCCGGTAGAAAACCATTTTTCTCCTTCCCCCTGATATAGTTATCAGCATCTTACCTTACTGATACTTTCCGGTTATTCTGTCAACGACTCAGGGTTCCAGTCCGTAATCTTCTTCTTTCTCCTCTTCTGCCTCCTTGCTGAGCTCTTCTTTGAGCTCGTTAAAGGCCTCTCCGTAGATGTTTGCCAGCCCTCTTGCCGCCTTTTCGTAAGCATCAACCCCGACCCAAGAATTTTCCTCTTCCCAGGGAACCGCCTTTTCGTCTCCCTCTAACCTGAACCCTGAAATGGCTGTTAAGATAAAAAAGCCCTGTGGGGTTTCTACTCCGGTTTCCTTTAGAAGAGGCAGGAGCTCCCTTACAGGTTTCGGCTCTCTCCCCTTGTTATATGCGTAAACCAAACTACGCCAGCTTGCAAACCGAAGAGGCCTTTCCATAAGTGAGAAAATCGTTCTGTAGTCTCTTTTGTGGAGTTCTTCCTCTATCTCCTTGAGCCTTTTCTTTATCCTGAAACCCTCCTTGTAGAGGGGGTCGTTTTCCAACCTTTTCAGCTCTTCCTCGGCCTCTTTCCTTTTTTCAAGAAGAAGGGATTTTATCTCCTCTACTGTCCGACCCCCAAAGATACTGGAACTCGGAAGGGAGCTCCCGAGGGGTATTAATTTGTAGGAAATACTTTTCTGTGGAGCCGGAATGAGCCTCGCCTTTATTTTAAGCTCCCTCCGGTAAAACCTAACCTCATCTCCCTCCAGCTTTGCTATGAAACACTCCCCCTTGTATCTGGAGAACGGGTCTTTTCCCGGCCCTCCGCCTTCAATTTCGGGGGTTTCAATCATCTTTTTTACTTCTTCTATCTTCCTCTTCAAAACTCCAAAATCTACGCCTATCTTTACTTTCCTGCTGTAAAGTTTGTCCCATTCCTCGCGAAGACTCCTATACCACTCTAAAAACTCCTTAAACGCCTTAGATTTTTTAATTCTCTCAATATCCCTTACCACCTTCGTTAAGAGTTCCTTTGAAAAGCCTTCCCTTTTTATCGTTTTTTCCACGCCGTTTATAAAACGCACGGTAAAACTAATCTTAACTCTGCCGTTGTAGTCCTCTCCTATCCTCTCCTTCACGACCTCTTCCACAATTCCGTGCTCAATCAGTTTTTTAAGGGGAACGGAAAAAAACTCAACCCTTCCTATAACATCATCTCTTACGGGAGACAGAGAAAGCTTAAACTCCGGCCCTCCGTAGCAGAAGTCCACCTCTGCAATTTTCACTACTCCCTCTTGTAGGAGCTCCTCAACCGGAACTTCCACCTCTCTCCCCGCCCCGTAATCATAAAGCCTCACGGTGAGGTTTTCTTTGTTTCTGCCAATCAGCTCGTAGGCTATCCGCTTGACGGGTTTCAGGAGAGGAATGGTAGTCCCTCTTTTGGTCTTGATTTCCCTTATTTTTTCAAAACGCCACTTTTCCCCTTCTTTCACCTTCGGGAGTTCCCTCTTATCTATAAAGGCTATTCCCTCATCGTTAATGGCTATCAGGTCTCCCTTTCTTCCCCGAATTACCTTGTATATCGCCATAACACCCTCCTACAAAATGTCTTCCGAATTAAGTTAAACCCGATAAACCTTTCTATCCAGACACCCCGAGGAGTAGTAAACTGAATAATGAACTCTAAAAGGAGGGAGCGAAATGAAAGGAATGGTCAAGGCAGGCAGGAAAGGGCTGATTGCAGAGGCGGGAGCCGAAAACTTCGCCCTCATAGACCGCCGGTATGAGGACAGGGTTCAAGAAGGGCAATGCTGGGAATTTGAAGTCGTTAGAACGATAAGGGACAGGCGAGGGAGAGAAATCCCCGTTCTCAGACCTCTAAGGAGAATCCCCATCGTTGAAAAGGTAGAAGGTATGAGGGTTATTACGGATATGGGGGAAATCTCCCTGAAGGAAGCACTTGAAAAGGGGGTTATAAAACCTTACAGCCTTACCGTTTTTAACGACGGTAAAGCGTCTCTCTCCTTTGAGAGCGGGGAGAACGGAAAGGTCAGGGAATTCCTCAAAACGGAGCTCCCGGTCTCAGGACTCGTCAAAGAAGGGCTTGCCACCTTTGAAATTAAAGAGAAGGAAGAAGGGGAGAGGTATGTTGAGTTTAACTACCTCTTCAAGGTAGGGGATATAGCTTCAAACCTCAGGAAGGAAACCCTTTCAAAGAATCTCCTCCTTGAAAGAATCAACCTTGAGAAAGACCTCAAGGATATAAAGAGCTCCCCTTACTTTAAGGAAGTAGAAGAGCTGAAAGAAGAATACGAAAGGCTGGTTGAGAGATTGAGGGAGCTCCGTAAAGAACGGGAAAAACTTGAGGAGAGGGAAGAGGAACTTAAGAACAGAAAACCCGAGGTTGAGTTCATCGGCAACTATGTCGCCGTCCTTGAAGAGGACGGAAGCATAGGCTACTACCGGAAGGAGTGGGTAGAGGGAGAGGCCGAGAGGATAGAGGCCGAGGGAATTCCCGCAAGGTGTGAATGGGCTATCACGGAAAGCAGGTATGAATACACCCCCATAACCGACGAGGAAGAGATAAAGGCTAACTTCCCTATGGACAGGGAGAAATTAAGGGAGAGCCTCCTTGAGAAAAAGAGGCACCTTGAAGAGGAGCTCTCCGGAGTAAGGAAAAAACTTGAGGAAGTTAAAGGGGAAATTGAAGAGTTAAGGGAAAGGCTTAAGGAGATAGACAAAACCCTCGGGAGCCGCAGTAGGGCTTATATGAAGGTGAAAGAGGAGAGTGCCTCTTCTCTTACCTACTGGGAAAACCTCTCCTACGAGGATTCGGACAGGAAAGTTGTCCCCCTTGAAGAGCTCAAGGAGTTTGCTCTCAAGATGAGGACTCCGCAGGGGTTTTATCTCCTTACAGGACTTGCTGGAGTAGGGATAGAAATCCCGGGAATTGACGAGGAAGAGTTTATAGGGGACGACGAGGATTACTACCTTGAAGAATCGGAAGTAAAAGAAGAGGCCTACAGAGAGGCCTTTAAGAGGCTTTCGGAAGAAGTTGAAAAAGAACTGAAACCCCAGGGAAAGGTTAACATCTGGAATATCCGGCCTGAGTGGGTTGATAAGCTCAACGAATGGATAAGGTGGAAGAGGGAGAGGGGAGTAAGGGTTGAGGGGCCTGTAAGCCTCTTCAACCAGAAAAACCTTGAGCCTCCGGAAGAATACTTCCCTTCAATTCTTTCTGCTCCTATGGTTGAAAACAGGGAAGAGCTCTTCTCCGCCCTGAAGAACTGGGTCAGGAAAAAGGTTGAGGAAACCGCACGGGAACTGATGAAGGAAGGAGCAGGCAGAGAAGAGGCCTACCTTATTGCTACTGAAGAGGTTGCAGGGGAGCTCGTAAGCGATATGGCTCCCTATGAAGTCCTTAAGGTAAAAGACCTGCACCCTCTTTACCCCTACGAACACAAGGACACCCTCGTAGCCTTCAACTACGGCCTCGTTGAGCTGGGAGCTGACGATTTTCTCAAGGAGAACTTTGAAAGGCTTGAGACGATAGCAGGGGAACTCACCGTCCCCGTAAAACTCATAGCAAGCTACCGGTTGGAAGGGGATTCCAGGAGAAAGGAAATTCCCCTCTTCCTTGAGATTCCGGTTAAGGAATTTCACGATTGCTCCTTCAGGGAGAGGCTCAAGAGAATTATCTCGGAGATAGAGGGAGTTCCAACTCCGGGTATCTCTCTGGGCTCGGTTAACTTCCAGGAACTCGGGGGATACTGGAGTGAGGTTCGCAGGAAGGTTGAGGAAGCCCTAAAAGGAATCAAGCTCTTCGGCAGGCCGGTTCCTTACAGTCTAAGGCTTGAGGTAGAAGGGAAAGGTTCTGCCCGAATGAAGGGGGTCTCTTACATAAATCAGGCTGTAAGGAAAGAGCTTGAAAGGGAACTCCGGCTCTACAGCCCCGAAAATCCGGAAGAGGCCGCAGAGCTGATAGTCAGGGTTTTTGAAGAGGCCTATGGGGAAATAGATAAGGCCTACAGGGCTCTTAACCCTGTTATCAATGAACCTGCCTCGGATTTAGAGGCAAGGGAAAACTCCCCTGAAGAGGCCGAAGAGGAAGATTTAGACTTCTCCCCTTAAAGCTGAGGGAGAGGGCTACCCCCTCTCCCCCTTTATCCTCTCAATCAGAGAGAAGTCAGGGCTGGGAGCGATATATCCCTCCCAATGGGACATCTCAACCGTCTTAGTTTTTCAGGATTCCACCTAATCTCCTTGAGATTTGAGATAGGCTCTCGGAAAACCTGCCTATGTTTCCCTCTCTCCATTATAGGAGAGAAGGGACTCCTTCTTTAGATTCTCTCGTTCTTTTTGGACAGCAGGGCCGTAAATGTCCGGACGCAGATAAAGAGCCCTAATCAGCTCGGAGACTGACGAGAATGTCAACCGGCGGGCAATTTCCTCCATTTCAGCTTTCACTTCAGGTTCAACCCGAACCCAAATTCTCTCCTTCATTTTCACCTCCTTTAAATGCTTTTCTCTCAATATACTTCGGCTCTTTCTGTCCGTCAAATGTGGGCCGTTTGTCAACAAAATGGTTGACAAGTAGAGGACGGAAACATACACTTACAGTAGAGACCAACGGAAAAACTTTTGGGGAGATAAAATGAAAAGCATACTCATCACAGGCCCAGCGGGGGCGGGAAAAACCGCCCTCGCCGAATACTCCGCCCGCAAAAGCGGGGCGGAGTTAATATATTACCTCTGCCACGAGTGGAGCGTGGCAGAGGACTTTTTATTTGAGGTTTCAATTCCCGCCGTAGCGAAAGCTATGGCGGGGCAGACCCCTTCCAACTTCTATAAGGAGGGGGTTCTTGCGAGAGCTTTGAGGCTCTCGCAAAGCAGGAGGGTTGTTCTCCTGCTGGATGAACTGGATAAGGCGTCCAGCAGGATAGACGCCCTCCTGCTGGATTTCCTTCAGAACGCCCGCCTCCCCCTCCCAGAGGGAGGCTTTCTTTTTGGTAATCCAGACCATATTCAGGTCTGGATTACCTCAAACGGCCAGAGGGAGGTGATTGACCCCCTCGCCCGCCGTTTATTTAAGCTGGAGCTGGGCTTCCTGCCCTCAGAGGTAGAGGCCCAGCTCCTTGCCGGAACGCCGTCCGAGTTCTACCTGGACGGCGTTCGCCGGTTCATACTCCGCTATATGGAGTATGAACCGGTTATTTACGAAGCCCCGACGCTTCAGAAGTTTATTGCAAAAGTCGGGGCTTTCATTCGCTCAAAGGGGCTTGACATCAGCCTCTTTGAGCTCAAACAGCTCTACCTCAACCTCCCGGTGTGCGAAAACCGGGAGGAGGTAGAGTTGCTCGTCAAGGGCTGGCTCTGTAGAAATGAAGAATACGAGTCAGCCCTAAGGGAGAGGTTCGCCGGACTTGCGAACCTGGCGAACGCTCTCCTTGACCTTTACAGGAGGGAGAGAAAATGAAAATACTCAAAAAAACTCTCCCTCCGAAGTGGAACTCCCGCTGGGAGGAGCTCCTTGAAGCTCTCCGCGAAATTTGCGGAGAGCTCTACAGCTACTCCTCGCCGGTGGTGTGCTATTACAGCCGGCGGGGAGGGTTCGGCCATCAGTTCCGCTTTTGGAAAGCCGATGGCCGAATTTTCTTTGAAGTCCCAGACGCAGAAGGCGTCAACCGGGACATTCAAAGTCTCCTGAGCAAACTGTCTGCGTGGCTCAGGAGGCACGAGGACGGCGAACGCCGTTCTCACAAGATAGAGGAGGACGCAGTAGTGCAGTCCTCCTCTCAAACCTGCGACGCCTGCCACGGCGGGCAGTCGCAGGCTAACGAAGTAGAAAACGGAGATGCCCGCCCGGAGGGCCAGAGAAGTGAGGGGGTTGAGGACAGTAGTGCAGGACAACCCTCTCACTCCTCTGGCTCGGGGAGCGGCGAAGAGCCGACGGAAGCGGGGCATTCGCCTTCGTGCGAATCTACCCCGCACGAAGGCTCTGAGCCGTCCGAGTCAGAGGCGGGGTTGGGAGGAGCCCCCGAGAGAGGCACCGACTCCACCTCAAGGTCTGCTGACGCAGGCTTTGAGGATAGGAGAGAGGGCCAAAAGGGCCCCAACGGTGCTGAAACCTCCCCGTCGTCCGTCTGGGAGTCCCCAGAGACCGGCGGCTCTGGGGAATTTATTGACTTTATCCCAGAGGACGACGATGAAAAAACCTACGAGCACGGAGAGAGAGAAGAGGGGGAGCGGGCCGGCCAAGAGGCAGGAAGGCCATCCGCCGGTGAGGCCGGTTCCGCTCACTCTCAGCAGGTTGCCCCTGCTGAGAGTTCCAACCCCTCTGAGGAAAATAATACCTCCTCTCTTGTAGAGGAGGTTTTAAATATGGAGGTTGAGCCCGCTCGCACACCGAGGCGGGACTTCAACCTCCCTTACCTTACCGAGCCCACCCCGCTTGAGAAGTGGGCAGGTAAGGTAAACAAAAAGAAGTTCAGGGCCCTCAAAAAGATTTTCAAAAGGGCCGTGGACTTCGTTTCAAACGGGAGGGCCACCCCTCGCATAGACCCGAAAAAGGCCCTCCTGAATATGCTCAAAGGCCGTTCTCCGCACACGGCCTTTAAAACCGACATGGAGAACGGCCGGCTCCTGCTGATGGTTGACGTCAGCGGGAGTATGAGCGGTTTTGACGACCTCGTCCCATACTTTGTAGAGCTTGCAAAGCTCTGGAGGGACGAGGTCATTCTTATCATTAACGAGAACGCCGTCCCCACTACTACTGTGGTGGACGGCGTTGAAGCTACCGCAAAGTTCGGTAGCTGGTGGGACGAGGGCAGGTGGGAGAAAACCCACCTGTTCTACGACGAGCTTATCAGGAAATACAATATCAAGCTCATCGTAGCCTTCACCGATTGGGACGGGGTTTCAATTTATAAAAAGCTGTTAGAAAAAACCCCGGCTCAAATGGTGGCACTTGATACTTACTGCTGTGCCACCTACGACGAGCCGATTAAACCCCGTCCCGAGAGGGTGAAAAAATACCTCCCAGAAGAACTCTGGGAGGTTGAGGATAAAATCTCCTACTGGTATGCAGTAGGAGATTGGGACGGCGTTATCGCCGTCCTAAACGAAGAACTCTAATCAGAGGAGGTTGCCATGCTAAAAGTCCCGGCAAGAACTAACAACCTCGTTGAGGTTGCAAAAGTCAAAGTCCTCAAGGGCGACCCGTTTGACCTGAAGTTTGCCGTCAGAACGGTCGCCCGAGAGAACCCGCTTTACCTCAAGCCCGTGGAGCTGGTGGTTCACGGCAGGCCTATACACCTGCCAGAAGGCCCAAAAACGCTTGGGCAGTGGCTTTTCGGCCTGCCGAACTACGCAGGCCACTACCGCCAAAAGGTAGAGGGAGACGAGGTAGCCGTTCTCGCTCCCGACCTACCCGAGGTGAAGGAGCTCCTACTCGGAGCTCTCCGGAAACTTAAAGAGGAGGGGCTGGTTGAGTAGCACCGGGGGCCTTGCCCCCTTTTTAGGGGCACTCTCTCTTCCGTCCCGCTTCAGGATTCTATCTCCCTGAGATAGGCTCTCAGAAACTTGGGAAGCCTGCCTTTGTTTGCCAGCTCTTTTAACCTTGAGAGGCTAACCTCTTCCTCTTCTGCCTCTTCGCAAACCTCTACCTCTTCAAGGAGCTGGCCGATGAGTTTCCTATAACGCCTGTATTCAAAATCCTTAAACTCCCTGTGAACCAGGTCGTCGTAGCCCCTACCTCTACGGTTTTTCGGAAGAGCCCTCTCTCCCCTCAGGAGAGCCTTCAGGAGTTCAAGGTCTCCTTTTGAGAGTTCCCCAATTAGTTCTGCCCCCTCAAGAATTTTCACAGGGGCAGAGCTAATCAAGTCTGTTTGAACTATCCAGGTGTCGCTGAAGGGGTGAGGGAGCTCTACAATGAGGTCGTGTCTGGTGGCTAAAGGCCAGCAGAAGGAGACGGGTGCTACCTCAAGAAAGTCCCCCTCTTTATTGATTACGGCGACAAAGAGGGGCTCGTCGGCAGGGAGCTGGTAAACTCCCCCTTCCCTTACCTCTTTTGTTGGAGTAAGGGGAACCGCCCGGAAGAGGGAGATGAATTTTTTGTAGTCAAAGATGAGCTTTTTGTAGTCAAGAAGGCAATTCCTCATTGCTCCTCCATTTGTTTCGTTATAATAGATAAACGGGAGTAATTCCGGAAATCTGACAGGAAGGAGGGGAAAAGGAAGTATGAAGTAATATCAGTAGAAAACGGGAAAGTTAACAGAAAAACCTACACTATTCCCCTCGGCAGGAGTTTGGAAGAGTTTGCTCACAACCTCGCCAATCTCCCCTACCGGACTGACGCTAACCTGCGAAAGCTTCTCCGACGGGAAGTCCCCTCAATCATCAGTAAACTGCTGGAGACAAGAAAGTAGGGAGAGGGTTTCCCTCTCCCTTTTTCTTAAATTCCCGGAGAGTGGTCGTCCTCTATTTCCTCTTCCTGGTTAAGGGAATTCAGTTTCTTCTCCATCTCCTCTATATACCCGACTATCTCGCTATAGACTTCCTCTTTATTGAGGGGTTCAAGTTCTACTCCGTAGAGCTCCTTGACCTTCGGCAGGGCTTTATTGTAAATATCGGTCAGCGTTGAGGCAATCTCCTGCAAACTCCAAGGAGAGGTAGGATACTTAAGCCAGTAATTAACTATAACTGCCATCTTATCGGGGTCGTAGATGAGTCCCTGTCCGTCCTTACTGTCCCAGAGGCGGTCAATAACTCTCAAGGAAAACCTCTTACCCGTCTTTTCCTCTATTTCCTCCTGGAGGAAATCCCTCACAGCTCCAAAGAGCGAGTAGAGCCTGTCGCTACCGTAAGACTCGGAGAGGTCTTCGTAGTTCTCGGTTAACTCCTCGCAGGTGTTCACCACAGCTTCTTCGTCAAGCCTTCCTGCGTAGTTAAGCACAAAGTTTTCAAAGAGAGCTCTACCCTTGTTGCTCATAACTACCTCCCGTTGTTATTTAAGGTGAAAAATCGTTATCTTCGCCGTTTAACTCCTCATCAGGCTCAGGTTCCACATCTACCACTACCTCGGCTATTCCTTCATCCCCGATTAAGTCCTCAAGGAGGCTGGGGGGAATTCCCTCTTTCTGGAGCTCCTCCTTTATTCTGCCTGCCAGTTTAAGGGCCTCTTCCTTTCTCTCCGGAAAGACCCCTAAACTGCGAACTGTTTCCTTTACTTTCTCCTCAAGGTAAGGGCGGAGCTCCTCTTTAATCCAGTTCTCCACGGCACTTTCATAAAGAGCCATTCCGGATAGGGGATGAGCGTTCTTTACTGTTTCGGTAATCTTTTCGTAGGCCTCCATAAGAGATTCTGGAGTCCACTCTGACTCTGTGCCTACAAGCTCGGAGCTCACTTCAAGGTAATCTATTGTTCCGTCAGGTCTAAGATACCAGTAGCCTATGCGTTCAGGAGCAATGTAGCCGCTACCGTTAATATTGGTGCTTGAATACCCTTCATAGAGGTAAGAAAAAAAACCTCCGTTGTAAATCTCTGATACCTCTGCCCAGCTCAGGTTTTCAGGTTCTACATACTCCCTCTCTATCTCCTTAAGGAGCTCCCTAACTTCCGGAGAAGCCTCTTCCTCTATCCTCTTCCAGACCTCCTCCACTTCAAGGTCTGCGTAGTGGAGTTGGTCTGCCCAGCGAACGACCTCTTTAAGGAGTTCCTCTGGAGCAACTGAGTTTTTCTCTATGTATTTAAGGGCGTTGCGGCCCTCCGGAATCTGCACCTTTCCGTCTATAACGGCCATAACCCTGGGAACGGGGAGAGGAGGATTCCCATCTTCAAGGTCGTAAACAAAGGGGTAAACAGCGTGGTATTCCCTGCCGTTGCGGATAAGTTTCACTCCCTCCGGGTCAAAGTCGTCCCACAGGAAGGGCTGGAGTTCCTTAATGTAGTCCTCAAGGGGTATTTCCCCCGCCTGCACCTTTTTGTAAATTCCCGATAGTTTTTCCTTAACTTCGTCGCTTAACCCCCAAATCTTCAGCTGTGGGTCAAGCTCGCTCCAGCCGAGCATACGGCCTTTAAGGCCTTCGGGAGTCAGCTCTGCATAAACTTCGGGGTTGTAAATCTTCTCGGCCTCAAGGTCAATCGCGGAGTTTTCTTCGTCCCAGCCCCTAAAAGAGCCCACTCTGAAGAGCTTGCCGTATAGCCCCCATCTTTCGGCAAGCTCCCGTGCAGTTTCCTGCACTATCCTGTAGTCCTCTTCGGAGGCGTTCGGGTTGTTTAAAAAACTCTCCGGATGCTCGAGGGCTTCTGAAAAACCGCCGATGTCCTGCTTCCTAACCAGCCTTGCCAGTCTCTTTTTAACTTCTGCCTTAAGGAGATACCTATTCATCTTTCCCTCCCTCTATCAGAGTTCTATTCCGTAGTCCTTTTCCTTTTTAGGTGGGTTGGGGTTGGTAGGGCCGGTATTTTCCTCTACTTCAGGTGAGCTGGTGTTTTTCTCTATCCACCTGAGAGCCTCTCTACCCTCGGCAACCACCTCTCCCAGCTCCCCGCTTTCGTTAATATCGAAAACTACGGGGTAGAGAGCGTTCTGGCCGTAGGAGTATTTTTGGAGTTTTACCGCTTCAAAGTCAAAATCCTCGGGGAGGTAGGGTTTTAAGGCCTTCAGGTAATCCTTAAGGTCTATCTCACCTCCGGCAAATCGGGAGTAAACCTCTTTGAGGTTTTCCATCTCTGATGAGCTGGCTACTACCCAGCCCTGCTCCTTTAAAGATTCAGGCTCAAGGTAGAGGTCGGCAAAGATGTAGGCCTTCCCTTCTTGAGGGTTATAATAGAGTTCTCTAACCTCTAACTCTCCGTAGGAGCCGAGGTCTGCATAGCCCCTCCTCCAGTCCCCTACCGGCCACTCTTCTATTTCGTAGAGCCTGTCCTGATTAAGGCTTCTTCTCCCGGCCTCTTCCTCTGCAATGGAGTAAATCCAGCTGTCAAGCTCTCTTCTGGTAAAGACTTCCTTTAACTCCTCAAGGTCGTAAAATCTTTCAAGTTTCTCCCTGATTACTCCGTCAACTCTCTCTATTTCGGGAATGCTTCCTGCATAGCCTTTCCTGTCGTATTCCCACGACTCCCATTGTGCAGGGAGAGTGATAAGGAGCTGGTCGTCTAACCCCCTCACCAGCTCCCTTATTTTCTCCTTGAGGGCTTTCTCAAGCTCTTTTCTGTCTCTCCCGTTAATCATCGCTTCCTCCTTAAAGGTCAGGGCCGTAATCTTCCTCTGAAAGTTCCTCTTTTGCCTCGTTAATCAGTTCCTCTACCTCTTTGAGCATATCTTCTGGGTCAATAGGCTCAAGCTCTACTCCGTAAAGGGATTTAGCACTAAGGACAGCCTCGTTGTATATCCGGGCGAGGGTTTTTACAAAAGCACCTAAATCCCACGGAGAGGTTAGATACTTAAACTCCTCATCAACCAGAACAGCCTTTTTATCCCTGTCGTAGATTAACCCCTGACTGTCCTTGAAATCCCAGAGACGGTCAATAACCCGCAAGTTCGGAGTTTCTCCGGTTTTCTTCTTTATTTCTTCTTCCAGTAAGTCTCTCACGGCCCCGAAGATTGAATAAAGCCTATCGCTACCAAAGGAGTCCTCTAGGGTTTCTTCGTTCTCTGTTATGTCCTCCACAGCAAGAATTAACTCTTCGCTGTCGTAGTTTCCCCGATAGTTCTCCACAAACCTTTCAAAGAGCTCCTTTCCCTTTCCCATAGCTTACCTCCTTAAAGTTTCATCAAAGGCCGGGAGAGGAATCCCAGCCGTTTTCCTCAAGGTAGCGTTCCGCGGCTCTTTCTCCCACAAATTCCCTTATTATCTCTGCAACCTCTTCAGGGTCGTTAGATTCAAGAGCATCTAAGATGGCGTTTCCAAGTTCCTCTATCTCGTCAAGGTCTATTTCTTTGCCGTCCTCAATTACCTTTACCTCTCTTTTTAAACTCCTCTCTACTTCCCTCATAAACTCTGCTACATCTAAGAGAAAACAGGCGTAGTCTGAATCAAGGAAGTCCTCGGCTGTTAGAAAGAAAGAGTCAAAAGTGTAGCCGTTATCTGCAAGGTAAACTATTTTTTTATCGTCAACATAGAGTTTCTCTCTATCAGGTTCAAAACCGAATGTGTTTTGAGCCTTTAACGAGAGCTCTTCCTCTAAAGGAAAGTTCCTCTTTAGGGAGTTGATAAACCTCTCAAAAATCTCTTCCGGAGAGAGAGCTTTTAGTTCAGAAGGAGAGAGATAGAGGGCTGTAAGAGTGTCCTTTTTAGGAACAAACTCCCTTTCTTTTAAAACCTCTACCTCTCCGTTTTCCTTAAAGACCAGAGCAATCTCTGAATCTCCTTCTACGCTCCTTAGATTTTTCAAGGAGTGAACAAACTCCTTCTTTAAGACCTCTACCCTTTCCCTGTCCATTTCTACCTCTTAAAGCTCAAGTTCCTCTTCTTCCGAAAGTTATCTGTTTCCTACTCCGAAAGAATTTCTTAACAGGTTTACAGCTACCTCCCTCTAGATAGTTTATTCCCCCTTTCTTCTTTCAGGTGAGCTATCTTTTCCTGCTTATTTCCTGAACCCCCTCCCTCTAAGAGGTTTACCCTAAAGCAGGCCCCTCGTCATCTTCTTCAGGCGTTAAAGCCTCTTCCGGTGTGTAAATAACAACTTCGTCAGTTTCCCACTTACCGTTTACGGGATTTGGATTCTCCACGAAAACTATAAGACCGGCTTCTATAACTGATGGAAGGTGAGCAATTCCGAATTCCTCTGACAGGAAATTTCTCAATCCCCTTTTTTCTTTTTCACTAGCAGTTCTAATATCTAACTTACCTTTGAGTTCTACAACCCAGCCCAGTTCATTACAGTAAATTTCGTATTCCCCTGAAGGATAAAACTTCCCTCTTTCAGACAAGTCCCAAGAAGTTTTATTCCATTTTTTAACTTTTATAAGCTCCTCTATTTTCTTTCTTACGAGTTTTTCAATGTAGGCATCAATATCTTCGCAATCCTGAATACCTGTCCCTATCTTAACAGCAATAAACTTCTGCAAAGGGAGAGTTTCATTGTCAAATTCCCTAAGACGGGTAAAAAAGTCATTTACCTTTTCCCAGTTTTCAAGGTCTTTTTCGTCAAGTTTCTCAACCACTACTATTCCAGAAGAGCTCGCTCTATCAGAGCGATAACTTGCCTCTGCTATGTTTAACCCATACTGCTTTGCCACTTTCTTAACTGCCTCAACTGCATACCGATAAAGTTCTCCTAAATAATCAACATCTCCACCTTGGGCTACAATGTTTGCAAGCTCTCTATAAAAAGCTTCGGCAGGCTCAAGCCCTACCTCTTCCAGAGTTGATTCAAATTTTTTAATCAAATCAACCTCGGCTGTTCCCACTTTGAAATACTCTGAGAATAAGCGAGGAACCATAGGTTATCCTCCTAATTAGGTTTACCCTTTAATCTTATCACTTTTCAGGTGAAAAACTCTACACCTCAGCGAAATACTTGAGCTGTTCTTTCATAGCACTTACGGCCTCTTCGTAGGCTATCACCGAAGGGTAGTGTTTTTCCATTACGGTCTCAAGGTCTTTCCTGGTAAAGGTAGAGGTAGAAAGCCTTCTGAGCCTTCGGGCCAGTTTCAAAGCTAACCCTTTTATTTCAGCCGGCGTGTAAACAAACCTGTCCTCTCCGTGAGAGGAAGAACGGGAAAAAACTTCCTGCCAGAAAGAAGAGGCCACTCTTACGAGAGCTCTTTCAGTTGTGCCGTAATCTTTAAGGAGTTCTTTACAGGCTTTTAAAGAAAAAGACGAAAGGTAGTAATCTGCTATCTCTTCAGCCTCTTTCGTTTTGGGAAGCTGAAGGAAAAAGAGGTAGTCAAAACGCCTGAAGAACTCCGGGTTTCTCTGGACTATAGGCCTGACATCGTTGGCAGTAGTCCAGAAGAGGCAATCCCCCCTATATCCTCTATCGGTATTAAAGTCCTCTAAAAGAGTTAAGAGCCTTCCTTTTATCCTCTCGCTATCAGGGTCAGCCTCTCTAAAAACCTTGTCTATCTCGTCTATCCATACTACCGAGGGAGGGAGAACGCCGAGAAGCTCAAAAAAATTCTCCAGAGCCTCTATGGGTTTCTCGCTTTCTAAAATCCTTGAGATGTTCAGCTCCACTACTATTCTGCCCATCTCTCCGGCTGAACAGAAGCACGAATAGCTCTTACCTGTTCCGGGAATTCCGATGAGGAAAACTCCTTTAGGTCTCAAACAGCCGTCGTTAAGGGAGAGCTTTATTTCCTCAACGAACTTCTTTAAAACTGTTGCACCTTTAAGGTCTTTGAGAGTGGATGTGGGGCGAATTACTCTCACTCCGTATTTAGAGTAAAGGAGCTCTCCGTAAGAGGCAAGGCCTTCTTCCACAGCTCTTTCCTCTTCCTCAGTAAGAGGACTGGAGAGTTTTTCCTCCACTACTACAGCGAGGTTCTTCAGGTTTTCAGGGGGCCTCTCAAGGGAAAAAACCTCTACCTCTTTAAAGAGGGCATTGCTGATGAACTCCTCTGGAGAAAGAGGTTTTAAAGCCTTTCTCTCCCTCTCCCACAGATAAGGTCTGCCTATGTAAACATAGCCGGACTCCCGTTTGCAGAGCTCCCGTTTTAAACGGGCTTTGTCTTTAAAAAGCCTCCAGAGCATTTTCCCTCCATCATCAGGTTTTAAATCTGGTATTAATTTACATTGAACCAAATAAAGGTAGAGGTAGAGGTTATGGCCTTCTTTCTGGTGATTCTGTTAATAGTCGGAATGGGAGCAATTACGGCCTACCTCGGGAATCTTACAACCATCACCCCCGTAGAGGTCAGGGAAAGCGATGCCGGAAAACTCCTTGAGACCCTTAACTCCCTTTACGAAAAAGAGTTTTACAGGGATACAGTTGTTTTCTCGGGAACTCTTCAGGATTTCTGCCGTCAGCACGGACTTAACTGCCGTGATTACAAGGGAGAATGGCGTTGGGTTAAAGAAGAGAAACTGTCTCCCTCGGGACTTTTCAGCTACTACATAATAAAGATTTACGACGCCGCCGGAAGGGAACTGGGGAGAGTCTCAGGAGAGAAATACTGGAGCTCCTATCTAACGAGGATAGAAACCAACCAGAACGCTATCTGTAAAGCCCTTATTGACTACTACCGTGATATGGTCAGGGTTTACTCCTACCCTCTCAACTGGTATGCGAAAAACGGAGCATCCTGTACCTACGATGGAGGAGTTGACTCTCTCCAATTCGGAGGAGCCCGTATAGAGAAAGAGGTTAACTGCTCAGAAGGGTGGAGAGATTTAAAAAGGGAAGCTGGAAACCTCGGCTCAATAGTAGGAGGAAAGTGGAGGTGGCCCACAGGAACTCTTCAGTATGACAACGGGAACGAAATCTACACCTACGGCTATCCTTGCTACGGTGCCACTACTGTTGACGGACAAGTCCTAACAGGAAACCAGCCTCCCTACGCCGTGGCTTTCAGACTTTGGATTAAGACAGGATACTATCAGGTATGTTGCGGGTATTAATATGGAACCATCCCCCCTTAGGGGGATGGTTCCGAGAGTTCCCCTACGGAGAAGGGCTTTCTCCTTCGTCAAGAACTTGCTCAACTATTTCTTCAGCTCTTTCGGCAACCTTTTCAAAAGGCTCTGGGAGAACGCACATAAAGCCCGTCTGGTGGAAGAAGCTCGCCTCTTCCCTCAAAGGCTCAAGGTCAATCTCGTCAGCCCTTGGAGAAAAAGAATTCCTTGTTATAGAGGTGTGCTGAGGGTTTCTGATGTTCCTCTGAATTACCAGGTCAAAGGCGTCCTTTCCAAACTCCTGCATCATAACTTGTATGGGAATTCCCACAGGGTCAAGAATTACCTTCAGGCCGTCTATCTCCTTTCTTTCCACACTACTAAGAGCTTTTCTAAGCTGAAGTTCTTCCTCCAGCCTTTCCACTATCGCCTTGCCCAGGGTTTTTAGACCTTCCGGAGTTTTCCCCAGACTTTTGACCACCAGCTCTTCAAGAAGGAAAGAACCGACAGGATTAATTCCCGTAATCTCCTCTACCTTTTTAGCACCGAACCTGTCCTTGTAGTCAATAAACTCAAGGCTCTCCTTGAGAAGAGGACTCTTTTCAATCAGTTGATAGTATTCGGGGAACTCGTGCCTTAGAACCAGAACCAGGGAACAAGGCAGGTCAGCGTTCTGATGGTGGTCGTAGTTCTTTTTCTCCGGAGAGTAATCCTTGCCGACATCAACCAGAATGATTGAAGGGTCGTTTTTATACTTTTCCAATTCGGGACTTTGGGGGCTAATAAATTCTATCTCTGCCCCCGGATACTTCTGGCTCAGTAGAGCCACGGCCAGTATATCGTCTGCGTGCCCCGGCCTCTGGTGGGTGATGATTTTCCTTACCATACTACACCTCCTTTTAAGGTTTATTCTCTAAAACTCAATTTCAGGGCCGTACTCTTCTTCCTCATTCGGTTCAAAAGTTTCCCTTCTTAACGGGTGAGCAAGATAGAATCTTTCAAACTCACTACGCAGGTTCTCTAATAGTTCCGGAACAGTAGCTCCTTCCTCAAAACGCTCTTTAAAAAAGCAGTAATACTTCCCCCCTAAAGCTTTAAACGGGTTTAAAACCTTAAACCCTAAAGGAATTCCCTGCACCACCTCATACAGAAGAGGAGAACTCTCTCCCTTCAAAAGAGGAGGAGAGATTTTCCAAAGGGAAAGCCCCTTCCGGGTATCTTCAAGAGCAAGGAGGCTGAAGCGAGTTTCAATAAAAACTCCACAGGAAGAATTAATCGGAAGCCTCTGATAACGTTCGGCTTCCCTGATTCCCATAAGGCGTGCCTGCTGCAAGAGAAATTGCGACAGAACCTCGTCATAGAAAGGAATTTCTTTTACAGGAAGAGAATCTCTTACAAGAGAGGGCCTTTCCACAAGAGGAAAGAGAAGTTCAAAATCACTTTCAAAATCACCAACCGGCCTTTCTTCAACTACATCTGCTCTCTCCACAAAGAAAAGAGCAGACGTTTGAAGCTCCCCGGCCTTTTCCTCATCTGTGTAGGGAACCTCTTCCTCTGTTATAAGACCGAGAGTAAGTGCCCTTGTAAGGTTGGGAAGAAAAAGACCGTTATCAGAATAAACCCTCTTCTCCCTAAGGTCATAAAACTCAAGGCCGAGCTTTGATAGTTCCGAAACAAGACAGGCCGCCTTTTCCGCCGGAGTTTCCCTCTTTCCAGCTTTTCCTTCAAGAAATTCCAAGAACTCTTCAAGCGAATACAACTTTCTTACCAGGTCGGGTTCTCCATTCCTCTCCTCTACCGTATAATAAGCGAGTTCTTTTAGGTCGGGAAAAGTATAATACTTTTTCTCCCGTATAGCACTCACAACTCTCTCCGTCTCCGGTAAGCTTTAACTCCACTCCTATTATATAACCTTTTCAACCTATCAGGTGAAACTTTTCCCGAAGTTTACCTCTTTCTTTTCCTGCCGGCAAACTTTCTCCCCTTGCTCCTCTTCTTTCCCTTCCCTGCAACCGAATCAAGCCACTTAGACATCTCCCTCTTATCTTTTAGAGCCTTTTCCGGAATTTCAATTCCCTTTTCCTGTGCAATGCTTTTAGCAAACTTTAGTTGAGCCTGAGTCGGGAGCTCAGGAGGGAGCTTTTGAGCCTCTTTTGAGAGCTCCTCTATCACTTCCTTGCAGTAGGAGTAATCTTTCCTGAGCCTCTTTTCGTCAACCTCTTTTCCGAACTTTTTAGCTAAAGAAAGGGCGTATTTAATCATCTTTTGACTCGGCTTTCTGGAAAGGTAAGAAAAGTCCTCTCCCTCAAGCTCTTTAATTGAAACCTGAGTGAGTTTCTTTATTCCCTCTAAAAACTCCTTAAAGCCTCTGTCCTTATCTACTCTCCCAAAGGCTATTTCTGATAGGAGTTTTTCCCACCTTGCTGTCTCTTCCGGAGAGGCAAAGGAGAGGCTCTTTATCCTTTCAGCAAGTTTTAACCCTTCCGGAGTAGGGATAAGTTTTCCCTTTACCCTCTTTAAGTAG
>Ga0256837_1000817_pt1 | contig 23906 bp, 25 predicted proteins | sample 4562384metaG_FD_185976 | JGI IMG/M metagenome (GOLD analysis project Ga0256837, IMG submission 185976) | Hydrothermal vent microbial communities from Guaymas Basin, Mexico - 4561-384 | ecosystem: Environmental > Aquatic > Marine > Hydrothermal vents | place: Mexico: Guaymas Basin | collected...
TAAAGGCAGCACAAGGATCATTAAGTGTTGATAATGGCAGACTCGAATCTGATGTTGTTTCGGCAGGAGGTATAGGAGTGTATCCGCCTCCACCTCCACCTCCACAGCCTGTAAACAGGGCAATTGATGCAATGCTTGATAAGATAAGCGATGTTTTTAGATTTCTCATTTTAGATTTCCTCTTTTTCTCTTTTATGGTTTTATTTTAGTAGAATTTTTGGAAATTTGCAAGTAGAGGTTGAAGGAGATGTGGATGGAAAAACCACTAGGAATACCCTAGTAGTTTTATTAAATTAATAAGTATATCTAATATTTGTTCCAGACAAAGGAATCACTTTTTTTGGAATAAATGTGTAATACACATTAAATCTCCCTGCATATGCACCATTGAGAATAAGGTAGGAATATGACTTCGCTGAATTATGCCATATTGTCTCATCAGAACTATTCCAAAAATATACTCTGCCACGCGAAAAATTGTAATATGTTCTATTATTGGTATTTATCCACGCAGAGTAAGGGATTACCTTAACATACTTTTTCATTTTTCCAAGAATACAGCTTTTCCCCTTAGCATCGGTATATTTTCTTGTTAAACTCACACTTCCATACATGTTCTTGACAACATCATCAAAATTAGATGCTCCACATGTTGCAGGAACACCGTACTTTGGTTTCGTTGATACTGATGGAGATTTAGAAACACCTGAAGCTTTTGATGGAGATGCAACTTTTATAGTAATAATATTACTTATCGTTGAACTACTAGGTTTCGCGGTTGACAACTTAGTGCCACTGCCGTAGATTCTAGTTGTTCCGTCCATCATTGCTGTAGCTGTTTTTGCTGTTGATGTTACCCCTTCCTTTCCAGACAAAACCGCCGAAGAAAGACTACTTAATGGATCAGAATCCTCAACTTCTACTGATTCTGTCGAAACAACAGTGAGACCGGAGCGAGGATGCATTACTGTGCTATTTGTCGCAGTGCCAACAATTGCAGTTTGAATACTCTCTTTTGCTTTTGTTACACTACTCCATGGATTTTTAACATCAAATGCACACAGACTTGCCGACGACAGCATTGTTGCAATGATTGACGAGATGATAATTTTATCATTCATATTATTCCCTTATGATAATTTGAAAGATTTTAATACAAACATAATTAAAACAGAATAAAGATTTTTTTTCAAAAAGTTGTGTTTTTTGGAAGTGTTTTAAAAGTGATAAAAAAAGGTATTTTTTTTCATTAAAATTTCCTCGATTTTTTTAATGATTCGAGGAAACAAAATAGCTATTTACAGCTTTGGGAGTAAGAGATAGCAATAAACGAATCTGCTGAAGAATTGGATTTGTTTGTAAAATAGAAATATTCAATTGCTTTAGAGTTGGGCTTGTAAGTATATTTTAATTGAGTATTTCCAGCAACAACAGTTGACTCTAATTTTGAATCATCCCAAACTTGACCGCCATACCCAGCACTACACACATACCAATTTATAGCATCATCTTCAATTCTTAAATCTGTTTGGAATGTTGTAACTAACGATTCTGTTCCCGGTTCTTTAAGACTTGACTCTGATATATTAGCACTAATTTCTGCTGTTGCGGCTGTACATTTTATCTTGGGAACAACAAGACATCTGTATTTAACAGATTGACCACCAATTGTATAGCTATTGCTACTTAGTTGTGATGTGGCCTGTTTTATGACTCCATATGCTGAAGATTTAGCAGCATTGCTAATGTTGTCATACGACTGCGGAACAATATAAACACCAGCAGATAACGATGCTGATAAAAACAATCCGCAAAATCCAATTATTTTTTTCATTGTTTTATTTCTCCTTTTACAATTTGTTCATAAAACTTCATCATCTCCACAGGAGGATCAATCTCCCCTGAGCATTCAGCCCTATACAAAATAGACACTATATTTGTTGCTTCTTGTTCCTCAGCGGAAGAAGCAAACTGTTTAGCAACCGTAATAGCATTTTCCAGTCTATCAACATTTGACAATTGATATACTAAAAAAAGCCATCTCTCCAGTGTTGTTTTTTTGATTTTATAATTCAAAAACTCAACTTCTCCAATACTCACACAACCTTCATTGTTCATAAAACTCTCCATTTATAAATAAAAAATAAATAATAATTCTATAATTAAAACAGAATATTTACTTTTTAACAAAAAAATCCTGACACTATAACAAAAAAAACATTATAAAGTCACTAAAAAATCACTTTATTTTGAATCTTCTTTAATTGTGCCTACACTTGCTCTTCTCATCTCCTCTACAGTAATTCGGCCTTCAGATACCTCTTTGTGCAAAGATTTTGAAAAGGTAATACTTGTTTTTAAGGTTCCTCCAACAATTGCACGACTTACCTCTTTAGTGTCTCCTTTTGAAATATGTGACCTAAAGACAACATCAGGAATAATAATGTCGTAAACAGGAACGATTTCACCTTTTTGATTAGTAAGTAATTTATGAGCCACAATAGCATGTAGCGAGTTAGCTAAGAGTTCTGGCTCATCTTTTGTTATTCCCATTAGCAATGATAGTGCCTCAAGAGACGACGAAGCATGAATAGTGCTTAAAACCAAGTGTCCTCTTGCGGCAGTGTCAATCATTTCTCGAATTTCTTCCCTGTCTCTTGCCTCGCCTATAACAACAAGAGACGGATTGTTTCTTAAAAGGTGCCTCTTAATACTTCCGAACTCTGTTAGGCTATCTGTCTTTTTAATATCTACACCAATTTCATATTGTCTAATTGGTGCTTTTGTGGCTGTATAGCGATATTCAATCGGGTTTTCATAAGTTGCTATAGCACCAGTTATTCTCTCTGCAAAAAATCCAACCTCAGAAGCGATCCCTGTAGTTTTACCACTACCTGTTGGGCCAACATGGAGGATCAATCCTCCATTCTTGATACTACCAACATCCACAATACCACGAGGCGTGCTTACTGTATTTTTACCGAGCATATTCTCTATGAAATCTCTATAAAATTTAGGATACCTCATCTGCTCCATCTCAGGAATATTGAATGTTAAATATCTAATAGACATCCCAACACCACTATCATCGTGACTATAACTTACTCTAAAAATACCAAGACCTAGGATAAAAAAAGAAAACTCATGCATGGAGCCAGCTTTTAAGTCGTCTTCGCTTTGGATTCTAATAAATTTTTTAGCGATTTCGTTGATTTGTGTCCTCTTTGGAACTACACCACGAGGAAACTCAGTAGAAATAAAAGGCACATATGTTTTCAGTGGTGCAACTTGCACAACTTTATCTTCTCTGATAAGAATGTCAGATATTTTATATCCTTTATTAATCCACTCTTCTTTTAAAGCAAATATAAATTTCATGAACCATATATTTTCTTCACCTAAATAAACAGCAAACTCTGATGCTGTTTCTTCTGCTGTTGTCTTTGCAAACTTACTTTGAATCTCTTTTTGTTCCATATTTTTTCCTTTGTTTTAAAATGAGATATAACTTCTTCCATAGGAAGGAGCATCGATTGTTTTATCTTTATATGTATCTATATAGAGAGCACTCACATAAGGAGGCCTCATGATATTGAAATAATTGTCCTGTGCAACAACCGGAGCAGCGACAGTACATGTGGATATGTCATTATTTGTACACTGTGACATAAATGGATAATAAGTGATTTGATTTCCAAACCCATCAACAAAAAAGCTCATATCTCCTGACAATAAATTTGATGATAGTTTTCTAGGATAAAGGCCCGCACTAGAAAGAGTACTTCTCCAAATATTGTCAGTTTCAAGATTTCCACATTTTGTTGCTCCGGCCTTATCGCACACAGCTCCCACTGCCTGCAACGGATCATCCCCGAATGACTCCCAAAACCAAGGGACAAACTCATCATCAATGCTATTGAGTCCTTTATCTGGTGCATTTAAAACCTCAACTGTCATTACTGTATTTTGAAAAGTTTTCAGTATGTTTTTGATGTGATTTATCTTGTCTATAGATTTTATTCTTAGCACATCATACACATCAATAAAACTAAAATTAAAAGTTTGATTTCTTACGGCACCATCATTGTCTTTTCTTGAAACAGTTAACTTAACAATTGGAGGAACAAGAGGATCTATATCAGCACCGACAGCATGCGCAGTGGCAATATCACCAGAGCCAAGATCATATTTTATGTCCCTTATGGTAGGACACAGCAAATCAATTTCGGTTGCAGTTCTACTATCAAGTTGACAGTATGGAGAAAAAGCATTTAAAATACTGTTCGCAAGATTGTTTCCTTCTGCTGCCGTTAATGATCCAAAGTCAATGGTGTATCTCATTTTATCATTAGATAAAAATGTCGGAAATACAGATGTAGCAGAACAAGAAGCATGAGACCATCCCCACGAAGATTGTCCATCTGATGTTATGTTTGAACAAACAGGAGAGAAGGAATCAACAATCTGAGTCATTACTGTTTTTGTCCCATTTTCAAATGTTCTAAAGAAATCTCTTTCTTTTTGAAGCTGCATTGTTCTTTTTGTGCTAATCGTTCCAGTAACAGCAGTGCCAAGCAAAACACCAAGTATTGCTATCGACAGTGCGGTTTCTATTATTGTTATTCCGCTTCTGTGCATCTTTCTTCCTCTATAACTCATCTAATATCCTTTGTTTTAAAAAGAATAAGAGTTCCATTAAAAAGTCCATTTGATAAGTTGGTTTTTTTGAAATAGACTGGGCATTTCTTAAGTAAATACTCAGCTCTTTTTATAAACATGGAAGCCTCCATATTAAAAAATTTAAACTCTATCTCTTTTTCTTTTCTCGTAAAAGTAAAGTTTTTATATGGAGAAAAAGTATTTGCTTGTCTAAGGCACTCCTCAGAGAGCAATAGATCTGGTTTTGTTTTTTTAGGAAAATATTTAGTAATCTTTTGGCTCGACTTTTGAAATATTCCATCTTTTTGAAAAGTAAACCCGACAGAAGGATATGACTGTTCGTATGTAATATTTGTTTTTACCTCAAGTGCTCCATCGATCATTCTAGGGTTTATATAATAGTGACTTCCATCCTCCCTCATTTTTGGTGCCTCTGGAGATAAAGTCGTCATCTTTCCTTGCTTAAACACAACAATTTTTTTCTTATTTTTATCTGTCAGTTCATTAGAAGATATCTCTTTGATTTCTTCGTTCATCCATTTTATCAATTCTATTGAAAACTCTCTCTTTAGAATGTTTGCTGACTCTAAAGACAATGGCTTGTGAGGTGGTGGAGGTGGTGGAGGTGGCGGTGGAGCATCGTCAAATAATAACTCATACATTACAAACATTAAAACCAACATAGCAAACGACATAATCGCAACAATAACCACTGTATCGTTCTTAGCATATTGTTTTTTAAGAAATTGCCAGTCCTCTTCAATTTCAAAAACACTATCTCCACCAAAATGATAATCAATAATATCAAGGACTGCTTTATCCTCAAAGAGAGCACTCACGGATATAATATAATCATCATTCAGCTTGTCGATAAGTATCATCTCTTTTGACTCATCATCTACATAAAAAGCTCTTTCTTTTTTCTCCATTGACATGTATAAACAATAGAATACTATCTGGTCTCTTAATTTTGAAACTGGTACTTTACTGTTCTCAAAAATATTTCCCGATGCCAGTATCTTTTCCCCATCAAATGTAATCTTTTCTTTGAAGCTTCCCCTTACCTTCTCCTCCTTTTTTTCTATCTCCTCTTCTTTTTTCTTTTTTCTTTTTTCTTGTTTAGATAATTTTATATTCTCTTCATCCTCAAACAAAGAAAGGTTTATTTTTCCGAGTGGGGTTATATCTATTGACAAATCAAATCCCTTCTATTTAAACATGATTATTTGTTTATTAGTAACTACAGATTTTTCATCTATTTTTACAACATGCTCTTTATTGTTAATTTTGCTTCCCTTGAGCAGGAGTCCAATATTTGTCAGAGCTTTACATTTGTCATTAGAACAAAGAATCCCAGAAATTTCAATAGGTTTCTCTATGGCAGCAATAGGAGGAATATTTATTTTATTCTTTTGAACAACTTCTCTATCCCCTGTTCCTATTTTTAGATTAGTGCTATGAGAAAAAACTTTTCTTTTATGGCCAGACACTTTTGCTTTTTTTTGCATTTTTGCATTTTTTTTCAATATTTTTTTCTTATCTTCCTTTTTTTTTCTTTTCATTTCTTCGAGTTTTTTTTGCTGTGCAAACCCAATAAAAAGCAAATCTATTTCTCTATCAGAAAGTGCTGTTTTATTAATATCAGAAGTTTTATTAATATCAACAGAGACAATGTTTTGTGTCCCGTTGACATCCTCAGAGGCAGCAAACAATCCAGTCGACACTATTGATGCAGCAAGCAATACATTAACAAAAACCATCTAGTACTCCTGTATTCTGTTGAGTGATATAATAATTAAAAGCTGAGAAGCCTTGCTTTCATCACCAATCTTTCCAAACAATCTCTCTGTATTGTAAAGATCCATATCTATTAATCCTGGAATTCCTGATTTATTAATATTGCTACTTCTTAAATTGAATCCAGTCAAGACAATCGATTCGCCCATGTTCATTCTTACTGGGGCCTGAATCTCATTCTCTGAAATCTGAGGTAATTTAAGTTCCCCTTGAGCCGTATTAAATACCTTATCACCAAGATATTCAGAAATCAAGATATCTGTAGAAAGATTAACAACCTCGTTGTGTTCTGAAAGCTGAGGAAGAAGATTTACAATTATCCCAGAATCAGCAAATTTTGCCTCAACATTGGCTTCTGTGGTAGCAGTTGTTGATGTTGTTGTTGTTGTAATATAAGGTATTTTGTCAACAGCTCTGAAAGTGGAAAGGATACCATTTCTTGTTTTTATCTTGTATTCTCTCACTACACTTGCATTTCCTATCGTCTGAAGTGCATTAAACACTTGTGCTGTCCCATCTTCTTTTGTTGCTTGAAATAAAAAACCAGATGCAATATCACTGGCTCCACTGTCCCCAGTCGCCAAATCTATAGTTCTTCCTCCACCAAGAGCATTTGATAGAGTTGTGCTAATATTAACACCAGTACTAACATCATTGCTCATTTCTAATCTCACAATCGACAGAGACATCTCCATTGGTGCTTGTTTCATAATTTCAGTCTGGATTATCCTCTTAATTGTTTTGACTGATCTCGGGTGGTCCATTACAGAAATATACCCCATTGAGGAGATGTTAATTTTTCCTGATTCTGTAAGAAAGTTTTTAAGATATAATAAAAAACCTTTTTTTCCATTAGATTTAACATTAACACTGGCACCGCCTGAACCTCCAGAGCCCTCACCGAGTGTTTGACCTGAAGTGTATTCATATGAAAAATAAGAAGGCACTTCAATATTGTCAAACATATAGTCTTTCACAAGAAATCTTTCCCTTCCGAGATCTTTTGCATCAAAATTTATTGAATCAAGGAATGAATAAAAAGCCTCTTTCTCATCACACCCATCATAAAAAAGAGAAACTTTCTTAATTGGAAGTTTGGTTGATCTTGTGTCGTTGAGCAGTTTCATTTCTTTGTTTTTTAAAGAATAATATTTTGTATCGAACTGAAAACTGTAACCGTACTGCTCTGAAAAATATTTAAACACATCTATAGGATCTGAATCTTTTAGCGAAATGTGCACAGTATGTTTCTCACCAAGCTTACATATCTTGTTGGCATGTGACACCTCTAGTATGTCTCTGTTTACAACTTGCAGGGAATTTCTTCTGTATCTATACAATACACCAGTTTGTTGATAAACCTCTTCAATAAACTCGCCAAGAGTACCATTAAAATCAACTGTCACTTTATAATCAAGAGATGGCACAAAGCTTCCATCATATCTTAAATCAAGAGATTCAGCAACACTTTTCATTACAGAATAAACACTTGCTTTATAAAAGCTTACTTCAACTCTTCTATCAATCAAATCATATGCATCATTTCTATATTTTGCATGTTTTCCATTGAGTGTTTTTTTATACGATTCAATAGAATTAAGATTTCCAGAAATAGTATTATTCAGAGCTTTAGGTGTAGCTGGAGAACACCCGATGGCACCAAAAAGCACAAATGCTATAACTGCTGATACTTTTATTTTGTTTTTCATATTCAAACCTTTTTTTATTTTATTTTATCCATGATGTCATCACTTGTATCAACAACACCATTTTTCAACAATTCTATAAATGTCTCTAATTTATTAACACCAATTCCTCTTTCACATGCCTCTCTTTCTACTGCATACTTTAACGGTGTTGTTGGTTTGTCAACCAACCACTCCATAAAGTCAACATTTGGAGCAAAATATTCATATACTGGGGCTCGCCCTTTAAATCCACTATTCATGCATGAATCACACCCATCCCCTTTTTTGTAAAATGTTATCTCTCCCGCATCTTCAAAAAGTTTTTTTAGTGGTTGTTTGTAAACATATGGGAGATAGCTTTCTGATTTCTTCAGAGTAGATATGCATTCTTTTTCTTTGTCCTCAACTTTACAATCATCACATAGCTTATCAACAAGAACCTGATTAATTGAAAACAGAATAAGAGGAATTGATAACCTCGATGAAATATTAAAAATCTGCTCAAAGCTAGCATATATAGAAAAGGCACTTGTTAAGTGAGCTGTTGAAAAAACAAGTTGGCCAGCTTCAGACATCTCAATAATGGAATCTGTCAATTCTTTTTCGTTTCTCATTTCTCCAATATACACTGCATCAGGATCAGAACGCTTTATTAACTTTGTATACTCTTTAAACCCCTGTTTATCCTTGCCTTCCTTATCTGACTTTGGTTCATAAACTTGATGCTGTGTCGTGTTTGGATGTATAATTTGATACTCAATTGGATCCTCTACAGTGATAATTCTCTTTTGTTTATCTAACCCTGCAACCATATTAGAAATAAAAGTTGATTTTCCAGAGCCAGTTATTCCTGATGCCACAACGAGACCGTTTTTTCTTCTGCTAACTTCGTCTATTTTTTTTACCAGCTTACTACCATATCCCATAGATGAAAAATCAGGATTTGATAATTTCTCTCTCTTTAAGATTCTTGCTGTTAGACACATGTGTGTAAGTTTTCCATCTGGCATAAAAGCTAGCCTAACATCGACACCATCTAGCCCAACATTTGCATAAGAAACTTTCGCATCTTGTCCAAGGAAATGAACGTCTGTATTGAATTTACCTTTTGTAAACTCAGCAGCTTCAATCTTTACACCTTTCAAGAATTCAAACCCATCTTCTGAGCGCATTAAGTATTTCTGCTGCTTCTCAAGTCTTCCAGATATTCTAAAAAAGACATTGTAATACTCATCACCAAATGTAATATGGATGTCGCTCACACCATCTTTATATGCATGCGAAACAATATCTTCAAATTTAAAATCGATAGACCTGCTCTTTTTTTCTAAAGGATTTGTATCATTATTTTTGATAAGATTTTGAAACTTCATATACTCATCATATTTAACAATCAGTTGAAGCTTTTTTGATTTTATACTTGGAATCCAGCAAACATCAACTTCGCTGTTCCCATATAAAAACCTTACTTTATTTTTATTGTCTTTATCTTTTTCGATTTTAATCTTGGAAATGCTCTCTAAGATAGCACCATGCTCCAGAGCAGAAGAATACAACTTATGAATAACTCTTGATGTCTGAGAATATGAAAGGTACCCCATTTGATCAAGCATCTCGACAATATGTTTGCCTAGCTTATTTTTTTGCTCTGATGCCTCCTCATATTTTTCTCTTCCTACAATTTTTTCTTTAATGAGGAACACAAGTTCGTTCCACTCTTTTCCGTGAACAACCTTGGAGATATCCCTTATTGGCCATGCTTCTTTTAATTTTTCTTCAAACATCACTGCTATAACCTTACCAAATTAATATATCCGCATGGATCGGAATTTTCATCATCAAGAGATGTTAGGTCATACAAGTACCCTTTTGAAATAACAAATCTTGAGGGAAGGCTTTGTTGAAAAAGCCCTCTCCCAAAATCATCTTGTGTTGAGCAAGAAAAACTAAGAGATGATGTTCCTGTTGATGTACTATCAAGGGAACCAATTGTCCCAGATGTTCCAACAAAACTCCACACATAGCTTGCTTTATCCCATCCACTACAACCGTTGTCATGAGCAATCGTACTCACACTTCTGCATGAGCGAATCAAAGCCGTCTCGATTGTTTCAATATCTTTCTTTTGAGAGTTATCAGAAAAATCAACATATCTTCTAGCAAGTGTTGCTTTTGACGATTGGGTAAAAGATGAGGTAGTCTCCGAGAAGTTACCATTTTTTAATTTCATTTTATCTATTTGCTGGCTAGGTATCTCAAGATACCCAAAAACCAACACTGAAAAAATAGAGATTATCATAAACATATATGTCATCTTATCTACACCTCGTCAAAAAACATTATTTACTAGTGACACACAACATTTGCAAGTGTAAAAGTCACAACAGATCCCGCAACGGTTGCTACCCAAGGAGTCTTAGCTGAAGATGTTTTTGATGCTGCGATTGCTGCAACAGTAGGATCAGAGAAACTGTTTGTAACAACAGTAATTGTTTGGTCAGAACCATCAGCACAATCATATGTCCAATCAGCAACATCTTGAGAGTTTGTTGCACCGCCAAGTTCATTTTCGATCACTGCTGTTGCACTAATTTTAGCTGCTGCTGCAACAGGATAAACACCACCATTTGAGTTTCTCACTCTCTCTAAACTATCAATAACAGAAGATATTTGACTAAATGCTGCATCACCTTTCATTGGGATATATACTTTTTTATATCCAGCGATTGCCATAGCAATAAGAACTGTTGCAACAACAATAACAAGCGACAACTCAATAATTGTCATACCGGCTCTTGAGCCATTTTTTCCAGTAGATCTTTGTTTTTTTATCATTTTTTTCCTTTTTTTGTTTTTTGTTTTTTTTACAGACTAGATGTCTCGACAGACTTGCTTGCTATTTTTTCATATCACCCTCCCATAAGACTTAAGGTTAATGTCATCACGTTAGCCATCACACTCATCGCTAAAACAAGAGGGATAGCAGTTAAGATAACGGTAATATTACTTATTACCTCTGACACAGACTTATTTAAGTCGTCAATATTGTTAAGTCTTGATTGTAATATTCTGTCTATTGATGTATCAAATTCTCCGATTGACATTGCAATCTTCATATCTGCACCCTCATAAACATCAATAAATTTATTTTCCTTCAATAAAAGGATTAAGCCTTCCGCATCATTTCGCTTTTTTATACTCTTTATACTAAACTGTTTCACAAGAACAGGGATTGCATCAACTGCCGAATATCCAATTTTAAACATTATTGATGATGTAGAGAGTGCTAACATAGAATTCAACTTACTAAACACACCTCTTAATAGTGGCATCTTCTCTGGGATAAACCCAAGAAAGTAAACAAACACCACAAGTAGCGCTCCTGTTATTGTAAGGAAATTGTTTATTATTATCATTGATATTTCACTAAGGCCTTCACCCATTGTAGATAGAGTTTTAAACTTATCGACAACAACAGAAAAGACCAAAGATAAAACAACATAAATCCCAATCGGAGATTTTAAACTTGATTTAATAGAGCGAAGATACTTTTCTGAAATATCTTTTATTGGAGCATAATTTTCAAGTATTTTTCCTGCTGGAATACTCTTCTCTTCAGCAACCATTAAAAGTTTTAAAATATCTTTGTCTAAAAACTCTTTATATACATCCCATCTTTTTCTGCCGGCTTTTAATTTTTTTGATAGAGTCATTAACTGAAAAGAAACTTTCTTTCTATCTCTTTTAACCTCTCTTGAATAATTATCTAGCATCTCAAAAACAGCAACACCACTAGACATAGATAAAATCTCTGCTCTTAGAATAATTGATGCTATTTCTTTTTTATTAGGGACATAGTTAAACATTACTGCACCTTACTTGTTTTTCACTCTAACAAGATATGTGTTATTGTCTTTTTTCATTTCTAAGCGCATTGATGTTCTTTGTTCTATGTATGCTGCCAAGGATTTGTAATTATCTATATAAACTCCTCTGTTTGTAGGAATATTCCCATTTCCCTCTACTAGATAATATTTATTTTCTTTTTTACCTAGCTTTTTAAGAAAAGATTTTATAGTGATGGGATTTGAAATACTAATCCCTTTTTTTTCAATATTCTTTTTGCTTTTCACTACAACAACAGGAAGAGAAGTTTTGCTCTGAACAATTTCTACAATTTTTGGAAGATCTCTTCTGTATTTATTTTTTGATATTCTTATTTTGTAATCAGTTGTCGACTCTATATATCCAGACAAAGATGAAAAAGAAGCAATCTTAAACTTACTGTTTTTTGGAATTTTTGGATCAATAGAAGTTTTAGATAACATATAATAGTTTCCATCAACATATTGGAGTCTGTTTAAGACTTCTGAAAGAGCCATTTTTTGCTTTAGCGAAATTGATTTCACCTCTGTGTTTTCGCTTGATGGAAGATAGTTGGACTGAGAAGCACATCCATTAAAAAGGAAAGATACTCCAAGTAAACCAGCTACTACTACAATGGTTTTAGTTTTCATTTTCAAGAACCTTTATAATGTTATTTATTTTTCTAACTGTTGGATGCTTTAAGTCATCACAAATTGACATTGCATCAATTTTCTTACTTACAGCCTCTCTTTTGAAAACAGCTTCGGAAAATTCTTCAGAATATACTCTCATGCTTATTTTTGATGTTCTAATTAACTGAGACTCAATTTTTAATATATCAATTGATGTTAGGTCTGGATTAGATAAAAACGAAAAATCTCTTTTTGAAACCAAAGATAAATAATCCTCTTTTTTCGCCTTTGTGGTTTTTGCTGGTTCTTTTGTTTTCACAATAGGATCCTCATAAGTTCCTTTTGATTTTAAATACTCTGCAATAATCTTACTACTTCTTATTTCGGACTTACTTATTATATTTTTTTCAGGCGGAGTAACGGCAACTCCTGCACATCCTGAGATTACCACTGTCAAAAAAAGAAGTAAAAGGGATTTGTTTTTCATCTTATTTCCTATTTTTTAGAGGCGACAAATAGTGCTTATACACAAAACCACCAAAACTAGGAATATAGCACCATTTAGTACTATCAGCATCGCATATTGCACCAACTCGTGTCCCCTTTGAAAGAACAGCCAACTTCTCTGATCGTTTCGTTCTATTTTTTCTTACAACAAGATTTACAATTGTTTTATAAGACTGCTTTGTAAACAGATTACCCTTTGCTTTCGCTCCAGAGCCAACAACAACATCAGCATTTGAGCGATTTTTTTCATTCTTAATTGAGCCAAGTTCTTTTTCAAGAAGAGATACTTTTTTATAGATAACCTTTATGGCTCTTTTATCTTTTTCCGCTAAAACTCTTGCATCATAAGACTGTCCAGAAATACTGTCAACTCTTTTATTTAAGGCTGAAATATCACTTTGCAGCCCTTCTACAGCACGAATTAAATTATCAATATTTACGGAGTCTGATGCAGAAAGTGTACTTCCTGCTATCGACAGACACAGACATGTTGAAATAATATATTTTTTCACATTTTCCCCTTTCTAATAGTGTTTTATTTCAGAACTTTCAATTTCAAGAAGCTCTGTCATAACACCATCCACTTCGTTGTTCATTTTTACAACATCCTGAACATGCTCTTTGGTTGTGTTTGTGTTTTGAGTGTTTTTACTGATTGTTTCTAATTTTCTCTTTAGAATCTCATTTTGATTCTGCAAAGAACTAATTGCTGAATCGTATCGCTTTAAAGTTGCTTGAATCTCTTTAAATTTAGCATCTGTGCTTATAGTTGAAGCATCATTTTTTTTATTTTTTTCCATCTTTATTAAAGAACTTTCTAGCTTCATTTGCTTAAAAGATAGATTTTTCAAATCCTCGATTATTGCATTTTGATTAAGTTTAAGTTTGATTTCTGTTCCAGCTAATGTCTTTACGGAGCCGGCAAGATTTTTAACAGAAATTGATAAATTTTCCATATCACTTCCAGCAAACAATGATGTTGATATTCCGATAAGTAGCATTGACATTTTTAATGTTTTTTTCATTTTTTTTCCTCGTTGTTAATTTCTCTTTCTGCAATAGAAGAGGTTGAAAACTTAAAAAGAATTTTCTCTTTTTTATTTCTCTTGTTTAGTTTTCTATGTCCTTTAAAAATACCAAGAGTTCCATATGCAACACTGTAATCCCTCTTGATATAATCAAACACAACATTTGCCGAATCATCCAATATCTTTTTTACAGTCTCAGCATCAATATTATTACGATATCCAACTATTGTGCAAAAATCTGCAAACGGGAGTTTTTGTTTTTTCACAAATCCTCCTGTCTAAGCATCTCTTTTTGGAGTTTTTCAATCTCCATGTTTGTTTCTTCTATAATCTGTTTTGTACGTGCCTCTTTATTTTGCTCAGCTATGGCTTTCTTGCCGTAAACAAAAACTTCAAGACTTTTAATTTCTTTCGGAACGGAAACAGGCTCTCTAATAAAGTGAGTACCTATATAGTTTAATGTCTCTTTGTTTTGTTTCTTCAGGGTAGCTATTTCATCCTTGAGCGACTCGACTTTCAAAGACAATGCTTTGTTTTCCGAGCTGACTTTTCTTAAAATTGATATAGCACTAGAAATACTAGCCTGAAGCTTAGCAAACTGAACAAGACTTATGTAGGATTCTTTTTTTAGAATCGTTTTTTCATTTTTAACATGAATAGTATTGTTTTCATAAGCACTAGCAATCAAAGAGCTAGTAATCAAAACAGTACAAACTATTGCAATCTTTTTTTTGATGGAAAATCCTTCATTGACTCAAATTGTAAAAAATGAGATAATTTAAAATTACCATAATATTACCATAATAAGATTTAAAAAAGAAGAAAAAAAAGAACATTTTTGAAAATGTTCTAAAAAATAGGTATTTTATTGGATTTTTAAATCAATTGGATTTGATTATCCTGGAGTGATGTTCCACTTGTTGTCGTGTTTTTCAATATATAATCCTATATTATCTTTAATAACCACAGGCTCACCTTTGAGGGCAGATTTTACAATATCTCGAAGATAGATATCATCTGGGATAATTCCATAGTTTTTTAATACTAAGTGACAAGAGTTTTTCCATATTGTAAATTTGCACCCAGACTTAAACTGATTACACCCAAAGGCCTTAGAATTCTCTAAAATTTTCCCTTTTTTGCACTCAGGGCAAACTCCTAAATATTTCTTATCATCATTTTCTATGTGGTCAGAGATGAATTCCGACATAAGTTTTCCATTCTCGTAACACTCTTCTTTTATGATAACTTTTTTTCTAATTGCTATTTGTTTAGCTATCTTTATTTGTGCTTCGCTTGGAGGATACACTCTCTCTTCTTTTTCAATATAACCTATTTCTTTTTTCAACTCTTCTATTTTCTCGTGATACTCATACAAAACACTTATGTCATCTTCGTTGTTTTCTCTATCTTTTTCAAGAGCCTCAACAAACTCCTTAACTCCATCGATACTGTTTAACCAAGAGCAATACCGTGTCACCCATTCATCAACAACATCTCCTAGCTTTTTCAGATGTATAACACCATTAATTCTTATAACTAGGCCTTTTTCTTCTAGCGATGGAACTATCCCTGACAATGAGGATGGTCTAGCAATCCCTAAGCTTTCTAATGTTGTAATAAATCGACCTTCTCCATATCTGTGCGGGGCTCTTGTTTTTGTGGAGATTGGTGCTATCTCTAACACTTGTACTGTATCAAGAACATTAAGACGAGGAAGTTTTATTTCTTTATACTTATACTCTTCTCCTTCAGTCATAGCAGAAGGCTCTAGTAATTCCCCTTTGTTTTTAAGCCACCCTAACATTTTCTTTTCTGTGCCATCAGATCCAGACTGAGTAATTATAGAATTTGCTCTCAACTCAAAGATATTGCCTCCAGCATCAATCTTCATTGTTGACCTATCATAAATGGCATCAACCATTTGTGTACTTATTGTTCTATACCATATCAACTCATACAACATTTTCATCTTGCTTGTTATGTTAAAACCAAATTGTTTTTTAGCAAAATCTACTATATTTTTAGGGCTCGCTTTTTCTTCAATAATTGAAACTAGAATGGCTTCATGAGACTCTTGGGAATTGTTTCTTTTTTTGTATTTTCTCTTAGTATCATATATATCATCGGCATCCTCTGTTTCATAGAGATAATCTAGTATTTTCTCAAAGGATGCTTCAGATATCTCATTTGAGTCAGTTCTGTGATAGGTAATTAAACCATTCTCATGAAGAGATTGTGCCATTGACATCGTTTCTTTAGCACTGAAGCCAAAAACGGAAAAAGCTGCACTTTGAAGTGTTGCTGTATATAATGGTTCTGGTGGTGCTTCGTTTTCTTGTTTAGGAATAAAGCCGGCAACCTTATGCCTAGATGTACTTATTTGTCGAAGGAATAATTCTAAAGCCATCTGATCATCTCTATTTGTTTTTAAAAACCTCTTTGTGTGCAAGTGCTCAAAAGAAACTGTTCCTTTTAAATATCTAATTTTTATTCTTATATATTCTTCTGGTTCAAACTCTTTAATGATTCTGTCATTTTCTGCGATAAGATGTAATGCTGGCGATATTGATCTCCCCACAGCTAAAGATGGAGGATAATTAATTTGTTTTTTTTCGAAGTCAAAACGAAGCACATCCGATATGCCGTAGCCTTCATCTCTATCAATATATCTTCTACTGCATGCAACTTTATATTTAGCCCTATCAATCTCTCTTGGATTGTTAAGGCTGTGCTGTATTGCCTCTGATGTAATGGAGTTAAAGGCTATTCTTTTGTATATACTTGTAGCTTCGAGTGCTTCTACGAGATCGTAAGCTATCTTCTCGCCTTCAATGTCATCATCCGTTGCAATATAAACATTATCATATGAATGAATGCTTTTCTTAAGTTTATCAACAAAATCTTTTTTACCTTTGTTATATACCCATTGTGCCTCAAATCCAGAGTCGCTAAAGTTTAAAGCATTTTTTTTAGTTAGCTCTTTGATATACCCACCAGATGCAACAATATTCCATGAGTCTTGACTAAAAGATTTTACAATTTTCAATATTGTTTTTGCTTTTACTGGCGATTCAACAATCATAAGATTTTTCAAGAAGCACTCCTTATATTTATGATAGTAAAGAGTTAAAAAATCTTTGGACTAATCCAACTTTTTCCTCTTCCTCTTCCTCTTCCTCTTGTGCTAGTTCCAATATAGGAGGAAAAAGAATCTTTCTAGTTTCCTCTGAGATATCATCAATTCCTATCTCTCCTCTTTCATAGATAAACTTTTCTACTGATGCGAGCATACTACAATCATTTTCATCTTTAAAAGAAAGAATCTGTGCAGCCTCATGTTTTTTAATATTTAATTTTTTCATCAATGCAAAAACCTCAGGGCCATTATCGGGATTAGTAAAAAGATAAAAAGTGAATTTATTTGTGATGATTCTATTTATTGTAAAACCTTCAGTCGTGTAAATCATCATCTCTGAATATTGCCCACTTACAGTTCGAAGAGAAACAATTGAATTTTTAAGTGTTTCATCTTCTGGAAGCTTTTTATCTCTCATCATTCTATCAACAACATCCTCTGACTGCTTGAAGAATATTTTATATGTTGAGTTATTGTACAATGCTTCTAATTCTGGAGATGAAAAATATTGGTCAATATCTTGTGAGATCGCAACCCCTGCTCCATTATACTTATTAATTGTTCTCCATATTCGGACTAAAAACATAACAAAGATAGGGTTTTCTAAAAGTGCCCAAGCTTCATCGATATAGAGAAGTTTTTCTATATCTTGTTTTGATTTATCGTAATATTCTGAAACGATTGCTTGAGTGAGTGCCATAAGAACAATAGAAAATAATTCGCCTTTTTCTTTTAGGGCAGCTAAACCCACACCAATAAAGTTACTTCCCGAAAAATACACATTTCTTTTTCCATTGAAAAATTCGTAATACAATCCGCCTCTGATTGCATATGGCTCAAGAGATGTTACAGCATCTCTTAATCTACTATCATCAATACCTAACCCTTTAAGTTCCTTATAGATAAGATCAAGATTCGTATACACTTCCGCCATCCCTGCTTCTCTTCCAGCTTCAGAAAATGCTGCACGAAGTGCTTTTAAAACATACGAAGACATAACTGCAACATTTGGATCTTTTATCTGACTTTCATCAGCATCCAATTTCCAGTTAATCATCAATCCAACAAGAGGAACGATAAGATAAAGAGATTCAGGATCAATGTTTCCATTTGGTAGTATTTTAATGTCTGTAAAGAAATTTAAACATTTTTTAGAATCTTTTTCATCAAATCTTATATACTCACCACCAAGAGCATCGGCAATTTCCGATAGTGTTTCATCCAGCTCAACAAAAACAACTTTTCTTCCGCAGGCAATATCTTGGGATATTTTATTTGAAACCATATATGTTTTACCACTTCTTGTTCCAGCAGCAATAACCATATTGTTTCCAGTTCTACCTTTCTCAAAATTATCAAAAAATTGAATTTGGCACTGTCTATCAAACGTCATCATTCCTTTCTCTGGTGTGCCCATGCTTCCACTTGCTGCAAACAATGGTGCAATTGCCCCGTTGTTGGATTTAAGCATTGTTGCAAATCTCTTTGAAGCATTTTTATATTTTGGTTCAAACACCATAGGAAGAGAAAAAAAATAAACCATCATTGCAATTTCTGTTTCTTGCTGTAAAATCCACCCAGATTTCTCAAAATCACTCTTTAGACTCTCTATATTTTCATGAAGTTTATTAAGGTTTGAATCAGATATCACGATAGAAAACTGACTTTTCAATACAACATCACCCTTAGATTCAAGTCTTGATATTATGTCGGATGATTCTTCTGAGACCTCTGCAATTTTAGGAAAGTATGTTTTTATTTTATCCCCAAACAGGTTTGTTTGATACCTATTTGCTTGAGCTTTTGAAACTTGAATTTTTTTAAGTTTTTCCTTGTCTTCGATTACAATTTTCAAAGAAACATAATAAGGGCATGAGAGATGATTTTTCGCACTTCTTCCACTTATATCAAAAAACAGATTTTGAGTTCCAATAATATTAAATTTTGAAGGATACTTCTTTGTTGTTAACACGGAAGTGTAATATGTGTCTTTATTTCTGGAATGATGTTCTATAATTGATTCATCTTGCTCATTAAAAGAGATTTCATCTTCACTCGATAGGAACTGATTATAAATACTGGTGTGTTCGTCATGTTCCATGTCCCATTCGCCATATTTCTGAGGACTTATCATCTCGTTGAAACATGATAGGAAATCATCTTTTTCCATGAATTGAGCGGATAATGTTCCAAGTTTACCTTTTGTGATATTTGCATATTTTATTATTTCTTCATCACGAATCTCTTCGTTGTCTTTGTTTAGTGGAGGAATAACAATAGTTACAAGAGTTCTGTAGTTTCTCGGTCTTGCATCAACCAGAGGAGTCGACAAAAGAGATTTGTTTCTATGGGAAATAACCCAATCTCCATTTTTTTCTATCAACTCTTTTGCAGCTTCGGGATTCGTTAGGTATTTTGGATGAGAGTGACCTTCCTTGTGCTTTTCAACTATCTTATCAATATTTCTCGATGGAAGGAATGTAATCTCAACAGCAGTATTAGCAGGGTAATCAAATCCAAGTGCAGATGTAATAGTTTCATGCTCATTTAGCCCTGCAAAAGAACTTGGGAACACCTCAATGGCAAAACCTCTGTATCCATTTCGACAAAAATATACAACAATGCCATCAATCTCTGCACAGTCCTCCATCGTAATAAAATCCGAAACTGTTTCGCGTTCCAAAAATGCTTGTAAATTCTCTTGTGTCATTGACATGGCTATTTACCATCTCTTAAAAACTCTTCAATGTCTGGAGATATACTTTCCGGTACAGATTTGATTTTTTCGTTAGTCCAGACTGGATGAGCAGGAAGAACAGTGATTGTTTTCTCGCTTACAACATCGCCATTACTTGTAAGATGGGGAGCAAACCAAATCACTCTTTCTTTGGCATAGTGAACATCTAAATTACCATTATAAATATACGACACTTCTTTGTCAAAAGGAGCCTGATATCCGGATAATTTTTTATTATCTTGCTTGTCTGGAACCTTTTCTGTATTCATTACTGTAGAGCACCCAGAAAACAAAAGAGAAAAAACAAAAACTACACTACTAATACAAACCTTACTCATTGTCATCACCTCTTAGTTTTAAATTTTTCTGATATTTATCATTTTCTTCTGAGATTTTTTCCTTGTAATTATCTTCAGAGTAATATCTTCCTTTTATATAGACAAGCTTTGGATAAGAGATTGAATCTATTTTATCTTTGTTTTTATCTATATAAAAAGGATCAGCACAAACACCGGCCTGTTTAATTTCCTCCACATCAGGACAATCAGTTAGAGAACTACATCCAGAGAAAAATGCGACTGTACAAAGTGTTGTGATTACCAATGTTTTGCTCTTCATTATTCTTTACCTCTTCTAGCTTTAGACAACTTCATTGTTGGCTTATTAAACTTTTTTAATTGTTTTTCTGTTGCTGTATATTCAAACGGTGTATTAATAAAAACACTTCTGTATGGAATAGGCTTCATCTCTGCATCTGTCGAGAAAAATATTGTTACTCTTCTTCCTGCTTTTATTGAAATTACTGGCATTATTGTTTTAGCAAGCTCCATGTAATAACTCGCCAATCCACCAAGTCCACCTGATGCACCTTGGGCAAATCCTTCCCCAAAAGACTGAGCAGGACTACCACTTGTGTCGCCAGTGATACCAACATATGTAGGAACATTACTGAAGGCATTAGCAACACCCTGAAGAAATCCAGCCATTATTGATTTATACAAAAGAGCAGCAGAAACATCTTCTTTAACTCCTGGCATTCCTAAAAGATTATCTTCACCCATCACATAAGCATTAATCCCATCGCCTTTTGTGTCAGATTCATATCTAAGTGTTCCTGATGGATCTGTACATGACAATTTAACAATATGAATCATTACTCTTTCTGAATTCCCATTCCCTTTTGCGGATCCTATTGCTATACAGTTTTCTAAACTTTGAGATCCGTTATTTGAAACAAGTGATTTACTTCCAATTTTAAAAAACACAGGATATGTATCTCCGGGACTAGTTGCTTGCCCTGCTTGAACTGGTGCTTTTACACCATTAAGAGAAATTGCATCAAGTGCACCTATTCTCAACATTAAAGGGATTTCTTTTTTATTTTCGCTGTCATCTTCACCGCCATCTTCAGAATCAGATATGATGTTTCTATTAACTATTTTTACTTTTCCATCTGATTCTGAAGCAGAAAAGAAAGAATACATAACAACAGGCTTCTCTTCTATTTTTGGCTCTGCTTTCTTATCTTTTAAATTGAGAGGTGATTGTTTCTTTTTTGTATCAATGTTAACCATACTTAATGGTGGCAATTTTATACCATTGTAAGTGTTGCTTTTTTTTATTTTTTCTTCAAGAGTGAGCATTTTCTTAACAATAGAGTCTTCAACCATTTTTATTTTTTTTGCATTCTCCTCTTCTTTCTTCTGCTGAACACTCTTAAGAGATTTATTTTCTTCACTAAGCTTATCTAGTTGAGATTTAAGCTCATTTAGTTCAGCCATTCTGCTTTTATCTTTAAGTTCAAGCTCCTTTTGCTTTTTCTGATTTTTTTTAATCATATCTTTTGCATCATTTATTTTGTTTTCGATTGCAGCTTGCTTATCTAGTGCTAAAACAGAGTTGTCTGTTACTTTTACACTTTTCTTTGAAAGCATAATTTCTTGCTCTTTCTTCTTTAGTTTTTGCTCCGCTTGCCAACCAATAAATTTAAAAACAATCACAATAAAAAAAATTACAAAACCAGAAATGATAATAATTTTCTTAGGCTTATTCTTTAACTCTTCCATTGTCATGGGCTTTTTTTGTTTATTTGCCATCTGAAGCCTTTATGGGATTTCTAAACACATACACCCATGTGCTCCAGTTGTATTCCAGCACACCATTGCCATTTCCAAACAAATTAGCAATTACTGATTCATCACCTGAAAAATCATTGTTGATTCGAAGATCATATCTCCCTAATGTTCTATTAGTTACTTTGTAATAATCGACATCAAAACCACTTGATTTATATCTTGAGATATGGTTTATTTCTATCCCATCTTTAACATCGATAGTACCGACTTTCTCTTCATAATATCCACTACCCGTGAAAACACCGTCTATTGAGATATTTCTCACAAAAGAAACTATCTTATCATCTTTTGTATCACTGCACTCCAAATTTGTATCAACACTAACACCTGGGGATGCCTTTAGATCAAAGGTTTTTGCACTCTTGTTTTTTCCTCTGTTAAAAGTAAGGTATATTGGCTTGTCTCCTCCATATACGAGCATTTTTAAAGGAAGCATAGAAGTAACAAAATATATACTCTTATCTTTAAATTTAACATCTACAGCTTTTCTATTCCCAAACACTTCTATATCTTTGTCACTTTTAATTTTAAAAGGAAAGTTGAGCAAGATCAACTCTCCTTTTTTTATATAGAGAGAATTTCCTTCTTTACTCAGTAACACATCCTTGGCTTGTAGTGAAGCTATAACAGACAAGCAAGCTGCAAAAGCAATTATCTTTTTTTTCATCTTAGAAATCCTTCTCTTTCTTTTTCATCATTTGACGTTTTTCATAATTTGACTGTCTATTCTTTTTTCTAAGTTTTTCTTTTTCTTTTTCCATTGCAATCTCTTCATCTCTTTTCAGTGCAATATCTTTATCTTTTTTAGCCTTACTTATTCCAATATAATCAAAATCAAAACTCTCAATATATGGTGTATAATCATCGATTTTAATAATAATTGGTATCTTGTAGGGTTTATTGTCTATAACTTTAATACTTCCCACTGTTCTTGTAAGTAATCCAGTAAACACAACTTTTGCTCTTGAGCCTTTTAGAAATGTCTCAGTTTTTTGAATAATAAATTTCTGATTAACTTTCTCGTTAACGATAAACTGAATGTTCTTTTTAATTTCATCAAATGTAGCTGAATATGTGTATGGGAGAATTGAAGGAAGAATTGCATTTATCTTTTTTTCTGCATTCATATAGTTATAATTGGCCACTGTCGTAACAAACCCCTTTGCTACAAGCTCAAAATAAGGTCCACTTGCTGCATATTTTGTTACAGAATATCCACCGCTTGTAATATTGGATGGAACCATTACTGTAATATTTTTATTCATTGCTGCACTCGAAACAGCATTGACAAGAAAAACTGTCAAAAACATAAAAAAAACCAACACAACTAAAAGAACTTTTATTGCGAGTTCTAAATTTTTAACTCTACTAACATACTTATTGTTAAATATGGAAACATAATTCCTAAACATTGAATAGTTAAGTCTGTCAAAAAAAGCAGCTATTGCAATAAAAAAACTATTTTTATTCTCTTTTTGCTTCTTCACTTTTGTGTTTTTTTCTATATCTTCTGTGGTCTGATCCAGAGACTCAGGGTTTTCTTGTTCATTCATGACTTACTGGCCTTTTAATTTTTTCGTGAAATGTTGAGGAGCAATATTGTAATCTTTTGTGTATTTATTATATTGATTTTCAACAATTGAATTCTTAGGGTGATACAAGCCAAGCTTGTAGAAAAAATGGTATATATAACCATTTGGTTTATTTTTTTTAAATT
>Ga0256837_1000818_pt1 | contig 23902 bp, 25 predicted proteins | sample 4562384metaG_FD_185976 | JGI IMG/M metagenome (GOLD analysis project Ga0256837, IMG submission 185976) | Hydrothermal vent microbial communities from Guaymas Basin, Mexico - 4561-384 | ecosystem: Environmental > Aquatic > Marine > Hydrothermal vents | place: Mexico: Guaymas Basin | collected...
TTTTTATTGCAATATTATTTTTTTCGAATTTAATTTTATAATATTAGATATATAGAATATAGATTATAAATATTATCCTAAGCTATTTTCTTATCATCATATAAAAATCATTTATGATTTAAATCAAGAATGATTTTTTATTGCAATATTATTTTTTTCGAATTTAATTTTATAATATTAGATATATAGAATATAGATTATAGATATTATCCTAAGCTATTTTCTTATCATCATATAAAAATCATTTATGATTTAAATCAAAAATGATTTTTTATTGCATTATTATTTTTTTCGAATTTAATTTTATAATATTAGATATATAGAATATAGATTATAGATATTATCCTAAGCTATTTTCTTATCATCATATAAAAATCATTTATGATTTAAATCAAGAATGATTTTTTATTGCAATATTATTTTTTTCGAATTTAATTTTATAATATTAGAGATATAGAATATAGATTATAGATATTATCCTAAGCTATTTTCTTATCATCATATAAAAATCATTTGTGATTTAAATCAAGAATGATTTTTTATTGCATTATTATTTTTTTCGAATTTAATTTTATAATATTAGATATATAGAATATAGAATATAGATTATGGATATTATCCTAAGATATTTTCTTATTATCATATAAAAATCATTTATGATTTAAATCAAGAATGATTTTTTATTGCATTATTATTTATTGGAGATATAGATATTACACTAAGCTTATTTTGAATCATCATATAAAAATCATTCTTGATTTAAATCAAGAATGATTTTTTATTGCAATAATTTTTTTTTCGAATTTAATTTTAGATATTAGACACCTCGCTATTTTATATGCTATTATATTCTAACAAATTTGTAGAATATTATAAAGGAAATTTAATGAACTTAACAGATAAACAAAAAGAAATATTAGAATCTACAAATTTACCATTGTTATTGTTATTAGAATCTGAAGAAATAAATTCAGATGATGAAGCATTGCCTGATGAAGAGCCACCATCAGAAGAAGAGGTATCTGAACAACAAGAGGAAGAAATGGAACAACCTCCAACTGAAGAAGAGGCTTTTGGATTTGAAATCGGAGCAGCAGAAGATAAATTTTTACAATTTACATTATATGATAAACTAGTTGCTTTATCTGGAAAGATTGAAATATTATTAGATTCTATAAAAAATAGTAAATCTGATAATGAGATAATTGATAAACTAGAACATTATCAACAATATCTAAATGTATTAAATGAATTAATATTTAGTATGAGTACTACAACAGTTTATAAAATACTAGGACAAATTGATTTGGAATTAGTTGATTTATTAACAGAGTATAATAATAAATTAGAGAAGGAAAAAGAAACTAATGATAACAGTTAATATAAATGATGAAAAATATAATGTAAATCCATCATCAATTGATATAGGAACATATCAAAAACATGGATTAAATCCAGATGCTAGACGCCCTGTTGATTATTTAAGATCAGTAACTAAAACATTTTCAACTTTTAGAGATACATCAGCAGTAGATTCAATAACTTCTTATGTTAGTGGATTTGAAATAGAAGCAAAAACTGATAAAGTTACAGAAACGATCGATTGGATTGATGTATCATCTGATTATAATATATTTAAAATAAAAGCTGGTACAGCAATTATAGATAATCAACTAATTAATTTATATGAAAATACAGTTTATTATTTTAAAGCTGTCGATTTTGTAGCAAATACAAAATATGCTATTATATTATCGTATAGCTATCTATCTGATCAAAAAAATAATGTTGCTGAAATACAATTTGTATCATATGATTCTCTTGTATTTTCAAATGAAGACGATTTATCATCAGCAGTTTATTATGATATAAATAATCCATATGACACAAGAGATCCTGATTCATTTGGAGGAAAACCATCTTTAGTATTTGGAACATTCTCTATAAATTCAACATATGAAGTTGTTCAAAGTATTCAACCATATATAACAGATGATGATACTTCTGTTGAATTAAAAGGAATTGATCCACAGTTTCTTTCTCGTTTATATATGCAAAATCATAAATTATTATTTAAACATTTTGGAGATCAAATTAAAGCAACTTATGCTACAATGGGATTAACATCCGCTAATTATTTTACAGTAAATGTTGATTCATTATATCAGATTGGTGATACACAGATTGATTTAAGATCTGGTGATTTTTGTTATCTAGATGATGAGACAAAAAAATATAAAAGAAGTGTAGCATCAAGAAATAAATTTAGTCAAGTAATTGGTTTATATTTATTTGAAGTATCTGAAGGAGTTCACCTTATATATACATCTGGAAATATTAATATTGATGCAGCTAAATATGGATTACCAGATAATCATCAATTATTAAATATGCAAGTAGGTCAACACTATTTTCTAGAAGATGATTGTTCATTATTTGATACTGAAAACCAATACAGAACAATAGATAATTATGATTTACCAGATAGCTCTGGTAGAATATCAACTAGATATTATACAGGAGCTGTTCAAATAGGCTATTCTGTAACTGTTAATAATCTATTGATTAATATTAATCATTCTAATGAAATCTCAACAACTAATCTATTAGAAATGTTTGGTAATTTTAATGAATATCAGAAAGAATATATATCAAATTCAGATGTTATATCAGCATCTGATAATATAAATAAATTGAATGATCAAAATATTTATATACAAAACAAAATAGATAATATTACAACATATAATGGATTGGATACTGTATCTTCTAATATATCAACTTATATTGCTACATTTACATCTGCGGATGCTAATATATCAGAATTATTTGTATATTTCTTATATGAATTATTGCGTCAAAAGCTATATGATTTTGACACAATTTCAATACATAATTCTATTGTGGATACATCATTATTTAAACATATAATTGATAATGTAGAATTTACATATACAGATTTTACAGCAGAACAAAAATCATTAACAGTTGATATATTAAATAATAATAATAATTTAAAGGATTTGTCTGGATTAATAGCTGGTAATATAACTATCATAGATACTTTAATAACTACAATTACAACATCATTAAATGTTTTTGTTACTAACTTTGATGATGATGAAGCAGCATTGTATTTATCAATTAATCAAAAACAGCTACAAATCAATCGATATGCTAGAGGAGATAATCCAGATGATATTGATAAATTTGAAAATAAAAACTTTATAGATAATACTCTAACAGATTTCTCTACTGAAATATCTGATTTAGTAACTGAGATTGATGAATTGGTTGCTAATCGAGAAACACTTAAAGTTTCATATACTGGAGAAGTTGCTCAAATAGAAAATCTTAATATGATGAAAGATGCACTTAATTTGCAATTTATAGAATTGGAAAAATTAATATTAAAAAATAAGAATTTATTAAATAATTATAACATAGAAGTATTATCGAATAATACTGATATTATTAATTTTACTACTCAAAAAGAAAATGCATCTAAAAATATAATGAATGATGATACAAAGCGATTGGATATATTCTTAATGGATGAACATCAAAGAACTATTTTTAATTATACATATTTAACTGATAGATTACGAAAAAGATTATTTAATAAAGAAACGATTAGTACAAATTTATTATATGCTAAGTCAAATTATGAAGTTATAAATGCTAATCCATCTTCAAGTATATTAGATAAAATTGCAGCTCGTGAGGAAGTTAGTAGAAACCAAAATGAATTATTATCAAATGATAATTATATTACATTATATACTGAAGAATATAATAAAATTAGAATTGATAAATTTGGAATATTACCTATTAAAAAAGGAGATGAGGCATTTGATGATGGAGGTCTAGCAAATGAACAATTAGGAACATATAGATACGGTTGTGATGATTTCAAGACAACTTATGGTGGAAATGCTAGTAATTTAATGGCTCCAACATGTGGTCCATTTATAAATGAGAATCCACTTGTATCGATAGAGATGGATTCAGATTTTACATTAGTAGAAATTGTTAATTCTGGTCATACTCGAAATGATTCTACTTCTGTAAATTATGTTGATCAACCACAACATGGGACTACTAAAATAATAGCTGGATTAATTTATTATAAACCTAATGTAGGATACTCTGGTCCAGATCATTTTGGTTTTAGTATTATAGATCCTTCAGGAAATTATGCAATTGGACAATTATATGTTAATATAATTGATATTTAATTATGTCATTAATGTTAAACTATGAAAGAATTGTTAAGAATTTAACGAAGGCAATTCTAAACGGGACTATAACATCATATAATTCTGCCAGATTAGGATTATTAAATAAGGAAGAATTATTTCGTGAATTTCAAGAAGTTTTTGATTTAAAAATAGTTAGAAAAAAACAAAATATTATATATAATGAAGATGATCAAATATTAGGATTAGTATTTGAATCAAAACCAATTTATATAATATCTATTAATGTGAGAGGTATTGGAGATCTAATATTATCAGATTTATTACATCAAAATATAAGTTCTCAAAATATTCTATATTTTGATATTCAATCAAATGATAATAAATCGGGTACAAATGCTCCTGATGGTTGGATAAATAAAAATACAATTGCAACTATAGAATATGTTTCATATAATATAGAATATTCTGATGATTCCGATATAGGATTATAATATGAAATTTATAGATGTAGAATATAATAATGTTTCAGAGAATGTATTAGCTGAAACATTATTATTTCAAAATACCGCAGATAGTTTGGTATTATTATCTAATATGAATAATAAATTATCAGCTAGTAATAATCTAAACGATGCTTTAAAAGTAATTGATAATCTTGAGGATATGGATATTACATCATCATATGATGATGTAACATATAAAAATATTAATCATCTTGTATTTAACAATGTTGAATTAGTGGGAGAAAATAAATTAAAAATAAATAATCCTGCTGATGAGAATTTAGATGCTATTAATAATATTGTAAATAATCTAAATGATCAGATAGTTATATACGAGGGAGATGAAGCAATGTCCCATACATTTATTCATAATCTTGATACAGAATTCTTCACAATGTCTATATTTGTAAAGAATGTTATAGGTTGGCAGAATAATATAGTACCAGTTACAATAATAGATCAAAATACAATTAGAGTTGATCTTCATGAGCCTAAGAAAATTAGAATGATATTAAATAAAATAGATAATATCTCTAAAACATATGGAACATAATTAAAAGGAAATTAAAATGGCAAAAACAATACTACAGGAAATTGCAACTTATAATGCAGAGCAGTTTAACTCTGCTAAACTGCTTTATAATTTTCAAGATATTAAAAATTCAATATCAGAATATTATAACAATCAAACTGATAAGATGAATAGTTTATTATTAAACTATAAAATAGAGACTAATAATTTAAAAGGATATTTTAAAAAATATTCGATTGATAATGATATTATGATTAATAATGTGTTGAGTCGAGTAGATGCCTTATCAAATTTTACAAATAATGAGATAAGTAATCTAATCTTTAATCAAGGTGTATTGGGAAAAGAATTAAAAAGAAATGATCAAATAATATTAGATCACATTACCCATCAGCAATTAAATAAATTAGAGTATTATCAAGGTCCTGTAAAATCAACAGAATTAGATTCTATTTCTGGATTTCATAATAACTATAGCGAAGAGTCAGAAACAAGTACTCGAACATGGTTATATATAATTGATAAAACATTATATTATGCTGATACATCTATATTAGAACTTACTTCTGATAATAAAGTTCTAGTTGGAGATACAACTAATAATCAAGTTGAAATGTCAGGTTCACTTTCATTACCTAAGAATATTAATATTACAAATGGTATGTTAGATATTGTATCAGATGCATCTGATACAATATCAATTCAAACAACAAAAGGTATTTCAATAGGAGGAGATATATCAACCTCAGGAAATATTACAGGAGTTGATATTACAGGAACTGGAAATATTTCAGGAGTTGATATTACAAGTTCTGGTTTAATAACATCTGGTGCAGGATTGTTAGTAAAAACAGTAGGTGTTAAAATAACAGCAGGTGGAATTTCTATAACAGATGGAGATATTAACTTAGCTGGTGATATAACAACCACAGATGGAGGTTTATCAGCAGCTACCCTTGATTTAACATCTACAGCAACTATGAAAAATATTACAACTACAGGATTAGTATATTCTGGCGATATAAAACCAGTTACTGATAACACTAGTTCAATTACAACAAATTCAACTTTCTTTGGAAAATCATTAGAAATTACAGGAGATGATACAACTTCAAATTATAATAAAATAGAAGGAATGTTATCAATAACAAAAGATTTTAGAGCTGGTTCAAGTGGTGATACCTCAAGTAATCATACAATAGAGGGTAATGGTCTTTCTATAATAACTAATAATTTATATGCCTCTAATACAGATGCAGCATTTAAAGATGTAACTGTTGAAGGAGATTTAATATTAAATAATCCGATAGCACTTGAGATATTAACACTTTCTGGAAAATTTGAAGATAAAACATATGGTCTATCATGTGCAGGGGCTTTAATATCAGGAACACTTATTGATACAGAATCTGGTACAAATAAAGTTACAACAGGAGAATTGATATCAACAAAAGTAACTACGGATAGTATTAGTTTGATAGATGATGATACATCTGTTAAAATATCTTCAGCTGGAACGATTTCAACAACAGGTTTAATAAAATCAAGCGGGAATATAGAAGCAGTTGGAAATCTTAAATGTGAGACACTTACAGTTACAGAAGGTATTTCTATACCTATTGATTCTGATAATATAAATACTGCTGATTTAACTGTAACTAACTCAATGGATGTTGAATGTGATTCAACATTTAAAGAGATTACCGCTGAACAATTTAATATTGAAGGTGATGCAACATCTTATTATAACTCAGCTTTTAAGGTTAAATCAGGTGAAGTTGTTAATAATCTAACAGTTAAAACACTTACAATATCAGATGGAGCATTATCGACTAATATAACAGGAAATATATCAACAGAAGATTTTGAATCAAAAGGAACTTTCTCACATACTGGTACTGAGGTGGCAACCTTTAATAAATCAAAATCAACTACAGGTGAGATTGTAACACTAACAAGTGCAACTGCAAATATTGGTAAACTTGGTAAAACTTTATCTGCAGATTCTCAAACATTAGCAGATCTTCATCTAGTAACTGGTGGTAGTACATTAGCTATGAATTTTACAGATAATACAATATCAGGTGGTTCAACTTTTACAGCTGATATATTTGATGGAGAAGCAACGTCAGCACAGTATGCCGATTTAGCTGAACAATATTTTACTGATAAAGAATATGTACCAGGCACTGTATTATCAATTGGAATTGAAACAGAAACTACATTATATGATCCATGTCTTCCATATGCAGGTGTAGTATCATCTCATCCTGGTCTAATGTTAAATTCAAAATTACCAGATGGAACTTATATAGCATTAACAGGAAGAGTACCTGTATTAACATATCAAGATATTAAAAGAGGTATGTATATTTATCCAGATTTAGATAACAGAGGATATTGTATAGGATTATCTCAAAAAGATTCAGATAGAGATTTTATAGGTATATCCATTACACCAACAGATAAATTAACTAACATGGTTGAGGTAAAGGTATAATGAATCAAATAAGAACATATCATTATATTATATCAGAATTATGTAATCTCGATTGTTCTTATTGTAATGTAAATACTTTTAATTCTGTATATCAATCAGATGATGATTTCTATAAATTTTATCAAACTATTGAATCAGATAATTTTAAATTTGATATATTTGGAGGAGAACCATTTCTACATTTAGATCAAGTTGAATTTATTATATCAGTTTTAGAAGATGATGATAGATGCAAATCAATTGCAATTCCTACAAATGGTACAATATATAATAAAAGAATTCTAGCAATTATTAATCATCCAAAAGTATCTGTATCTATATCATATGATGGTATAAATCAATTATCATATAGAGGTTTATGTCTTGCTCCTGAAATGAAAAAATTGATGGGTAATAAAATCAAATCAGTTCATTGTATGATAACTGGTTCGATGTATGATAACCAAGATAGTAATTCAAATATGCTTATTAGAAATCATAATCTAAAAATTAATAATATGACTCTGATAAGAGATAATAATTCATGGACTATTCAACAAGCTGATAAATTTTTAAATGATTTAAAATCTTATATAAAAGTTATATTTGCTTTTGGATATAATACAATGAATGAAATACCATCACTAATAAGAATTTATTTAAGCTCATATTTAAATTATGCGATATTTAAAGTTCCTCAATCTGATTGTGGTATAGGAGATACATATCAAACAATTTTAGCAGATTCAACAGTAACTGATTGTGAAAGATTTTCTAGAAATGATATTATATATACAGAAGATTTAAAGAACTCTGTATTATCAGAATGTAAAACATGTAATATAAAAAATTATTGTAATAAAGGCTGTATTTATGAACAAATTGTTAATACAAAACCAATGCATGAATTATGTTATATATATAAAGGTATCTACCTTATAATAAAAGATTATTTTATTATAGAGCCTATTAAATTTCAAGAAGTGGTTGAGTTATTTATAAAGGAAAAATATGGAAGATAATACAATACAAGAATTATTAAATACAAATGAAGATTTATCATATGAAGATAAGATAATACATATTAAAAAAGGTTTATCATCTTTGCAATTAGCAGCTTTGTATTTTAACAAAGCTGGATTACATACAACTCATGATTTATTAATGGAGCAAGTTAATGAAATGGTTAATGAATTAAACAATTCTAAGCCAGATAATAAATTAAATGAAAATAAATTAAAAGATCTTGATTATTATAATATATTGAAAGGTATATTAGGAGCTAATGATGAATAATTATACATTTGAAGTAACTACAACACAAAAATGTGATATGGCATGTACATATTGTTTTGAAGGAGATGAGTTAAAAAATTCATCTAAGCCAATTGATTATGATATCATTATGGATAATATAGAGAAGCTTTTAATAGATGAAACATTCATGTCTAGATTTGATGGTATTGTATTAAACTTTTGGGGTGGAGAACCTACTCTAAATTATAAAATGATTAAATATTTCTTTTCTCGTTTCAGAGGAAGAGTTAATTATTTTTTCTATACAAATGGATATGATTATTCTAAATTAAGTAATATCATTAATTACTTTGATGCTTTAGGTCTAGACTCTGAAAAGCTTCGTTTTCAGATTTCATATGATGGTATTTATGATACACAGAGAATTGATCATTCTGGAAATCAAACAAGTAAGCAAGTTTTATTTAACATTAATGAACTAAAAAAGAATTATCCAGAAATTAATATAACTACTAAGTCAACTTTATCAGTTAATCAATTACCAATATTAAATAAAATAATAAATCATTTTAAAGATATAGGACTAAGTTATTCTCCAACTTTAGAATATACTCAATATTATGATATTACTCCTTCGATGTTAGATACAATTAGAAAACAATTCTTATTAGTTGCTAAAAATGAAATCGAATATTATAAAGAAAATAAAAAGTTTAATTTTGGATGGTTTGAATCAGGAGAACATGCAATATGTTCAGCTGGAATGAACATGTCTAATTTAGATCTTGAAGGCAATTTAACTATTTGTCACGGAGCATTGTACTCTGATAATAAAGAAGTTTTTGAGATTGGCAAAATAACTAATTTTGTAGAATCTGTTAATGAATCATATTTAAAACATAAAGATATTTTAGAAATCCCATTGATGTGTCAGAATTGTGTAGCAACTGTTTGTTACCAATGTCCGATTGTAAATTACGATTCTTCTAATAAACTTGAATATAAAAATAAATTACATGATCCCAAATTAGATTTATGTGATGTATATAAAGAGTTTGGTAAAATTCATAGAGTTGTATCAGATATGATAAAGGATATCTAATGGCTGCTGTTAATAGTTTAACAACATTTGCTAGAATTAAAACTAACACGTATCAATTGATGACAAATAAAAAGTCAGATGCTACCAGTGATAAATTTGAAAATAAAAAATCAAGTAGTAGTGCAGCTCCTCGAAAATATAATTATCAAATAATAAGAAAAGGTGGTTGTGTAAAACATTTTAGAGCATGTACAACTCACTTTGATAAATTAAATGATGTTACAGCAGGTTCATTAATATATAAAGATGAAATGAATAGTTTAATTGGTGTTGCTAATACAGTGTACCAATCATTTTCTCGTTTAGGCTCAGATGTTAAACAAGGTTCAATTTCAATATATTATAAACCCAAATCAAATAGTTCAAATAAAAGTAGACAATTTGATGCTGCTCATGATACTCTTAACATTTCAGATTTAAGAGGTCCATATTATCTAGCAAAAGATATAGATTCATCTTCAGTTACACCATCAAGTACAAATGTATTAACTGCTAAATTTATGAATGATATTGCAGATAATATATATAATCATAGTAGAGAATGTATGTGTAATAGTGATTGTCAATGTAATGCTGTGTGTGCATGTAATAATGATTGCCAGTGTAATTATACTTAATAATAAAAATTTAAAGGAAATAAAATGAAAATATATGAAATGTTAGAATATGTAGAAAATAAAGAAAATGCTGATTTATATAATATTATAACAGTAACGAATGTTGAGACTAAGCTCTTTTCACCTGAACGAAAATTTATAGGATGTACTATTGTTGCTTCTGAAATAGTAAAAGAAGCTTTAAATAATAATAAAACTGTTAGTATATTAAAAGAAATTTCGAATGTAGAAGTTACTCCTCGTGATCTTATTATTGAAAAAACAGATACTGATTTATTATCGAAAGATGTATTACATGCTAAGGCTAATCAATTATTAACTCATCAACAAGCTTCTATTAGTGGATTAATGATGTATGATTATATTAATATTAATAATTATTTAGCAGATAAGGGATATTTTATTCATGATGAAAACAGAGAAGATATGTATATGTCTATACTTGAGACAGAAGATGAAGATTTAATTGATCAATTAGAAATTTATTTAGCAGCTAGAGATGAAATTTCAAGAGCTGCTCATTTTAGAAAAATGTATTCTACATTCACAACGCAATTAAATAAATCAACTCCTGTTGAAGGAAATGAATTATATATTAAATTTCATAAAGAATTTATGGAAAGACTTCGATAATGAAAAATGCAATTGTATATTTAAGCAAATCAAATAAATTAATAAATGGATCTTTATTCTATGCATTTGAATATTATTTATATTTAAAACAATTTTATAATGCATTAGAATTTTTAGTTATTGTAGATGATGAATCATTGGATGTTATAAAGAAAATCATGTTGGATAAATATCATGATGGATTATTTAACGAGAATGAAATATGTAATGTAAATATATTAAAATTAAGAAATTATGATAATATTATTACATTTGATTCTAATACATTTATGAATATTAGACCATTGACAAAAGCATTTTTAATTTCATATGCAAATGAAGATATTTTATATGAAAATAGTAATTGTAAATTATTTAATTATTATGATTATCAGAAAGCTGTAGATGCTATCAAAACTCCTCTTAGATTAGGATTACAATTTCAAAAAAGATATTTATTTGATGATGGTAAATTATTTTATTCATTTCCAAAAAAACATTTAGTTAATATTGAAATTCCAGATGAAGCATTAACTAAAAATGATATGCTTCATCATAAAAAATTATTTAAATCAATTAGTCATGTTACATATATTCACACTGGATTAGATAAAAATAATAGAATTATTGTTGAAGGATTCTATCATAATAAAGTAGTTAAGTTTATAGAGGAATCTAAAATTATTGATTCTGCAGTTTTAAGATTTAATGATATTAATATTAATTATGATAATATTAAAAATTATACAATTTCTGATGATTGTCTTATGATTCAATATATTAAGGATAAATTAAATGATTAAAATTCTTAAATCACATGATTTGTATTTAACATATTCATGGAGTCGTATTAATCAAGGTATATGTGGACACACATATGAAGTTATAGATTACTATTTATTATTAAAAGATATATATAAAGTTGCTATTTTAATACAAGAAGATATGACTCCTGAAATATTTGAAGCAGCAATTAGAAGTAAATATGATTTATCAGATAATATAATATGTAATATATTAGAAAATTTAATAATTGTTGATAGACCTAAATTGTTAAAAGGTTCTAATATACTAGTTACTGATGGTAGAATAGAACATATGTTAATATTTGATAATGTATTTTTATTTGGATGTGCTGAGGATACTTTATTATCTGATGATAAAATATTAAAAAAAGGATATAATTTATTAGCAGATAATAGAGTATATCCAGATAGAAAAAATATAATTAATTATGTTAAAAAAATAAATTTTAATGATATGCCATCAATTGATAAATTTGATAATAAAGTTTTATTATATGGTACAGAAGATTCTAGATTAATCACAAAAGAAATGTTAGATGATATATTAATTAAATACCCAGATGATAAATTTGTATTAGTTAGTAATTACACAGTTCATGAATCTGATAGAATTGAATGTCTTCGACCTCCTATTGCTAATTTTCATACTAAATTTAATAAATATTTATATACTCCAACTTTAAGACATAGTGATTGTTCAAGTAGATTATTAGCAGAATGTCAATCATATGATAAAGAAATTGAATATTATAATATAGACTATTTAGATAATGATCCAGGATTATATAATAGAATTGATGATATTAATAATTTAACAAGATTATCTTTAACATCTGATGATATGATAATAGAAATATTTAATTATCTTAATAAAAATCATTTATGATTTAAATCATCTTTGCTTTAAAAAAGGAAATGTAATGTTACATAATTTAATTGCTACTGCTAAGAAATTGGATAAACTATATGAATTATCTAATATATCTAGACTAGGTAGGTTGTTTACAGGATTTGAATGCAATACCAAATGTAATTTTTGTTATTATAAAACAAGACTGAATGAGTCTGATACATATGATACAATTTTAAAACGAATTGATATATTAGATAATTTAGATTATATAGATGATATAGAATTCTCAGGCGGAGAATCTACTATACATAATAATTTTATAGATATGTTATCTTATTCAAAAAATAAATTTAATAAAATATCTGTTATTACAAATGGATCAATGTTATTTAAGAAGACCTTTTTTCGTAAATGTGTTGAAGCAGGATTAAATAGTATATTGTTTTCTGTTCATGGAGATGAATTATCTCATAATAATGCAACTCAATCAATTTCATATAAAAGAATTCTAAAAGCGATATCAAATGCTCAATCATTTAATATTCCGATTAGGATTAATACAACATTAACTGGTAGAATTAATATTGATGAATATATAGATTTTTTAATTAAACATAATGTATCCCAACTAAATCTATTACCTGTAAATTCATGGGTAGATAATATATCAACAATTGAATATGGATCATTACAAATCGATAATATAATAGATATTATATCTTATAAATTACCTAATTGTGAAATTAATGTTAGATACATTCCATATTGTTTTATAAAAAATAATGAATATGTTCGTTCAAGTTTTGATCAAATTGAAACAGATGATTGGAATCTATTAACATCTGGTATAGAAGATTGTAGTATACCAACTAAACCATTACAAATAGATTATTTTAATGAAGTAATCAAAAATAGAGAACCATTATACAAATCAAATGAATGTATAAAGTGTAAACTATATTATAAATGTGATGGTATAGATGATTTTTCTATTGATGCTAGACAATTAATTAAACCTATTTTGGATTTGAAATGACGTTAACAATTTTAATATTAACTCATAATAGACCCAAACTATTTGATAGATGTTTATCATCTATTATTAAAGCATATGATATCTACTTAGCTGATAAATTAATCGATGATAAAATATCATTAATGATTTATATCAACAATGATTCTTTATGCTTGGATAATTATAATGAGATATATAATAATATAATTGATATTAAATATAGCTATTATAAAGATGATAACTTAGGTAATATTTATAAATATTTATTTAATTTATCATCAGGTCATATTATATATATAGAAGATGATGATTATTTATCTAAAAACTTCTTTTATAATATAGATCTATCATATGATACAAACTTCTTAAAATTTAAATTAACTTCTCTATTAGAGACCATACAAGTTAATAAAGATTTTAAACTCCCCTCTTATAACTCTCATTTTCAACTTTCTCAACTACTTTTCAAAAAAGAATTAATTACAAATTTTCCAGATAATAATGATCTAGATAATGATTGGAATTTATATATAATGCTAAAACAAATTACTAATATACATCTAGTTAATAAAATATGTTTCGTTCAGACTCAAGATGGACAAGATAATATATCAGATATTAGATATAATAAGGATTTAAGATGGCCGATCAAGAAAAAGAATTTGCTCCAAACATAGAAGATTATAGCATTCAGCATGGTATTGGACATAAAAAAGATAGATTATATGTCCATTGGGATATAACCACTAGATGTGAATATAGATGTAGCTACTGCTATGCACAAAAACAATATGAAGGTAAATGGAATCTGCCTGGACCTTGGAAAAAACAACAAGAAGTATTAGATGAAATGTCTAAATCTACATTACCAATTTTCTTAGGACTTCTTGGAGGTGAGCCAACCAGTCATCATAGATATGAAGCATTTTTAGATAAGGTTGAGGAAAGTATATTTAATCATGAAGATTCTCGATTATATATAACTTCTAATGGAGCTAAGGATTTTTCAAATCATCGAAAATCAAATGGTAAAATGTATATGTTATGGAGTTACCATCCTGAATATATGTCTGATGCAATATATCATAAATTTCTTAGTAATGTTCTTATAATGAGATCAAAAGGATATAAAACTAAAGTTAATATAATGTTACATCCTGATAGACAATATTGGGAAAGAATTAAAGATACAATAACATATTTTAGTTTATTAAATAGTGTAGAAGTTCATCCTCATTTTATATATGAGACTCAACATAAACAAGTAGATTATTCTGATGAATTTTATAAAGAGTTTAGCTACTTAGATAAAATTCACTATAAAGAATTTGTCTTTGAAGATTCAAATGGTACAGTTGATCATTATTCTGACATAGAAGTATTTCGACAAGGTTTAAATAAATTTACTGGTTGGAAATGTCATAATAATAATTATGAGATAGGTTTAGATTGTCGAATTCATAGATTTTGTGTTGAATCTCCACATGATATAACTTATAATTATTTTAAAGATATTAAGGCTATCGAACCAGTTATATGTCCTCATGATTTTTGTAGCTGTGATGGATTATTAAAAATTAGAAAGGAGTTAAATTGAGAGTTGATGAAAAAGATGAATTGAGAATTGAGATTAGAATTACTGAATTATGTAATTATAATTGTAGTTATTGTGACTCGATGAACTCGATGAATAGTCCTGATAAATTTAATTTTGTAGATTTTAAATTAATGTTAGATAAATTAGATAAAAAACTTAGCTTTTTTGTATATGGTGGAGAACCAACTTTAAATAAAGAAATTTATAAAATTGTTGAATTGCTATATAAATATTCTGATAATGTAATTATACAAACCAATGGATCTCAACCATCTGTTATTAATAAATTATGCCTTTCACATCCAAATATTAAAATTAATTATTCTTTTCATCGAGAGTTTGTAAAATATACAGAATTGTCAAAAATAATTAATACAAATAAAAAAAACTTAAATGAAATCACAGTTCTTCAGGGAACTGATATAAAAATTTATAAAAGATTAAAGTTAATATATGGAGACAATACTCAATTTAGTTCAATTTTAAATCCAAAACTATTTGACACAGTGGAAGCTGATAATATATTTATTAAAAATATATTAGAGTATAGTAATAAATATATGGAAGATATACAATACGATGATCAATTTAAAATATTAGATAATGGTTTATCTAAATATAAAAATTGGATAACTGGTAAAATATCATATGGTTCAGATTGTAATGTTGAATTTAATAATTTACATATTCAAGATAATAAAGTATACAATTGTTTTAATAGTATGATGTCAGATTATAATGGGATACAATTTAAGATGTATCATCATAATCCATCTGTAATTCAATGCCCACATCAAAAATGTTATTTTGATATTAGTAATCAAGTAGGAGATTTAAATGAGTAAAATCAATAATAGACGAGTGAATGAAGATTATGGAAGTATCTATAGACTCCAGCAATTTAAATTAAAAAAAGAAATATTAGAGAATCCAAATATCATATTAGATGGTGAATTAATTCTCATTGATAAAAAACGATTGGTATATAAAGATAATAGTCGATATTATAAAAGTTACATTAGATTTAAAAATTCTATATGGCATTCTGGAAATCCTAATGATTTTAGTTCAGATGATAATAAATCACGATGGTTAGAAGCTGATAATATGATAAGATTTAAAAAAGAGATTAACGACTTAGGATTAAAATATAATATTGATATTAGTGAAATTAAAGATGGTGTAATACATGATTCAACTGAGAACAAGAGAGATAGTGATAAAGCTGGTAGAGATAATAAAGATTTAAATACTGAGAAATTATTAATTTCCCTTAAAAGTAAACATATTATTTATTCATATAAAGAAAAAAATATATTGATAAGTGATATCGCAAAAGAAAAGGTTTTGACTCAGCAAGAATTTATAAATTTACCGGCTGCTGTAATTGATGAATTTTATGATTATGTAGAGGAGATAAATAATATATCAGATGATGATCTTTCTGTGTGGCCAATTTCACCTCATGAAAATATCGTTATATGTAATGGGAGTATTAAATTAATAGATTTAAAAATATTAACACCGTGTCCTTTTATTCCGAGACTATATAGAAACATAATCTCAATGGACGATACAAATATGATTTTTCGTCCAATTTATAATTATGATATAGATGTTGAATTAATACGTATATTAAATAAAACTAATTTATTTAATAATAATAAATTAATAATGGGTTATAAAAAGGATGAAAATATTAAAAATAGATTAGTTGATATTTTCAATATTTAATGATTTTTATAATTAGCATTGATGTAAATCCTGCAGAGGAAAATTATCAAGAACTTGCAGTATTATTAGCATATAGTTTAAAAATGAGTCAGATAAGTAATTATCGATTAATATGTGGTTTATTTACAAATAGAAAACCCTCTGATCATATAATAAAATTATTAAAAAGATATAATGTTGAAATAGTAACAGATTTAAAATTTACATTTCACAACAGAGAGGTTCCTTATTATCTTAGACATTATACTAGTTATTATTTTTCTAAGATATATAATAATTTTATGTATCTAGATTTAGATGTTCTTGTTTTAAAGCCTCTGGATGATATTTATAAAAAGGACATTATGTATTTAGAGAAAATTCCAGATGATATTATACTCAAAGAAGTTAAATATGTTCCAGGAATTGATAAATTAAAATATCCTATTTATTATAATTGGTATCAAATGATTAACCAGTATAATAGATTTTTATATGATATGGATTATAATCTATTTTTAAAACATAAAGAATGTGATTTAGAAATTTCAAGAAGAATTGATAAATATAAAAATATTATTAACACAGTTCCTCAAACAAAGGGAGCTTATTATCCAAAACATAAATTAGATAATAGTTATTTATTTCATTATGATGGATTTATAAACTCAGGAACTTTATATAAACTAGAAGAATATGATCCATTGTATTATAAAAAAATAAAATTATTTTTAAAACATATTTTAAAAATTGAATTGAAAAATGATAAATTATACTGGAGAGATTATGAATAATACCAAAAAGCATAAGTTATATAAAAAATTCTCATTTCCAATAAATATTAATGAGATATTTATAAAGCATACAATAGATATAGAATTTTTTAAATTGTATAGTTATTTAATTAAAGAGGTGTATGTTAGTCCTAATTTTTTAGGATTTTCGATTAATGATCAAAATGGATCAGAAAATGATAAATTCTCTGATCCATTAAGTAAAGAAATTATGATTTTTTTAAAAAAATTAAAGACATTTAATATACAAATCTCTTTAATTTTTAATGATACATTTCATATTGAAAATTATACACTTACATCCGAAACTATAAAAGTTTTATATGATAACACATGGATAGATAATTTAATAGTGCCTGGAGATGAATGGTTAATATTAAAAGATCAATTTTTTATCAAAAACTCAGTTATCCAGATACCAACTTTTAATGAAATCAAATCAGGAAATTATGATGAATATGATGAAATATACATTCATGATGAGATAATTCAGAATCATGATAAATATAAAGAATTAAAAGATAATAAGAATTATAAATTTGGAGTAGTTGTCAATTTAGAGGATTGTGTTACACACTGCAAATTTAAAAATAAACACTATCGTGATGTAAATAGTAATGGATTTGATTCATTCATTCAATATTGTCCTACTCCTAGATCAAATGAAATTGAGATGTTCTTAAAAAGAAATTGCATTCCTCCTTTTTTATCAGAGTATTTATATTATGCAGATGTTATTAATACTTATAAATTACAAGGAAGAAGTTCATCTGGAGAATTTACTGACATTCTTGATATTATTAAGAATGTTCATTATAATAATAATATATTAATAAAAGATAGTATTAAAATTAAACAAAAATTATCACCTATTGATTTATATAAATGGATGAGAACTAAAAGAAACTGTTCGGGAGATTGTCCTAATTGTCCTCCTGATATCAATTGTGATAAATATTTAATAAATGGAGTACATGATGAGTTTATTTGATAAATATATAAATATAGATTCCTCAAATTTTGTTAATTTTATAGGAGGTGAATTTAAACGACAAGAATTTACTTCAATTATATCAACTGAATATACTAACAAGTTTGTTATCGAATTTAAACCAACTGATAATTGTAATTTTTCATGTAGTTATTGTTGTTTCCATGATAATACTACCAAGCACCTTAGCGATGAACTTTTTAGTAATTATTTAAAAGTTCTGAGCGGTATGGAGATAAATGAAAAGGAAATCTTTTTATTTGTGTATGGTGGTGAACCAACACTACATCCTAAATTAGCAGATTTGATTATATCAATTGTAAATTTATTTAAAGATAAAAAAGTTAATGTATTGATACAATCAAATGGTTTATATTATAAACAATCTGATTATATTAAACTACATGAAAAATTATCTATATATGATATTGATTATGTGTGGTCTTTTAGTTTTCATCATGAACATACTAAAATATTTAAAATAGTTAATATTATAAAATACTTAATGAGTATTGATAGATTTGAAGTATTAACTTATATGATAAATAAGAAAAATATTAAAATGGATATTAGAAATTTAAATATTTTTAAGACTCTTGGAATAGATGTGTATGTTCGAACTATATTACAAGAATCTGCTTATTTTAAGAAGAGTGAATACTCTCATTTAATTTCAAGTACACCAGATGAAACCCCTTATATTATTGAAAAGAATAATAAATTAACTAAACTAAGTTTTGAAAATCTTAGCATGGGTGGATTTTTAAATTTTAAAGATTATTACTGTACAGCAGGAAATAATACAATATTATTATCAAGTTCAGGTAAAATATATAGATGTGATATGGATGCATTATACGATAAAAATCCAATGTATGATGTTAATATATCATTAGATGCAATAAATAGTAATTGTTGTAAATGTGAACATACTTTTTGTAGCATATATTATAGTGATAAATTTGAAAAGGAAATTGATTATGATAAAAAGATTATTAATAATTCCAGATGATGTAATAATTTATATATCCAATGTTCAATCATTGGATATTAAAGAAAATATAAAGGACTTTTTAATAGATTCTTTAGTTGATGATAATATGAAATCTCATCCATTTTATGATTTTTATTTAGATTATCCATATAAATATAACTTCTTTGATTTTAGTCAAAGACATTTTATTGATTATCAACTTGAAGTTAATAAAAAAGGATTTACTCAAAAAGAATTGAACTTGTTTACATGGGAATATAATTTTATAAATAAAAGAGAAAATAAACATATTAAACTCAAATTAAAAAATAATGAATATTATAAATATCTTGAAAGATTAGAAAATTATAAAGCTTATGAAGTATTTGATAAATTTATTATAACAGATAGAAAGATAGTAACTGCTCCAGACGAATTGGTAAAAGATCCTGATTTTGTAAAACGATTTGTAGATGAAATTTTTAGTTACAGTAGAGAAGGCTTATGGGTAAATTCATTTAATAATTATAGTATTAGATATGATAAAGATTCAGATGATGTTTTTGTATATGATCCTGATACATTTTTTATATTTAAAGAAGATGAAGCATTGCAACATATTAAAACAGAAGTTGATTTTGTAGCAGCTTATAAAAGATATAAAATTAATCCAAAAGATATTATATATAGATTAAAATATAGCACTTTAACAAAAGAAGCTGCTGAATTTTTATATTATAGTTACTGGTTTAATAATACAATATCTGATCATATTATGAAATATCATTAGGAGATATAATGATAATTGAAGTACCATATTTTAAATATTTAACACATTATAAGTTATGGAAATTTAAAAATAAAAAAATAGTAGAAAAATACAAAATAGATTTCAAGGTGTATGATGGTATTCCAAATTCTCCTTGGAATGGAGGCAGAACCCCAGAAAATATAATGCCTGTAAAAGGAATATCTGTTAGTTTCTCTTTAACAAACGTTAATATAGATAATTATTATGATGAAGTGAGTCATCAGATATTAAAAGAATATAATATAGTAGGTAATAGTATTATCATTAGTGATTTAAAATTATGTGCTATGCTACAAGATATGTATTCCAATTATACATTTATTTATAGTATAACAGCTATGAAATTAAATACATTAGACAAAGATGGTGTTCAGGATATGTTAACTAGATATACCAAAATTGAACCATTGGTTGATTATATAGTTCCTCGAGTTGAAATAATGGAACATCCAGATTTATTACATATAATAAATATGAAGCAATATCTAATATTGTATAGTTATGAATGTGTTTATTGTCCATTTTATAATGAGCATTATAATTTTGTAAATGCAAATCAGGAAATGAAAGGATGTTGGTTTAAAACTCCTAAATTATTTGACGAGACTCCATTTAACAAAGATGATTACGATTATCAATATAATGATTCAAGAATATTTTTTTCCAATATGGATTATTTTAAATACAATAAAGTAGCTGGTTTTAAAATAGGAAGAAATGAGCAATCATGGGAAAAAATGACTAATGAGATAAATGATATAATACTTAAAATTGAAAGAGATGAAAGAGAGGAATATAATGAATACGATAAATGATACAAAAAAATTAATACAATATTCAATAGATAATGATTTGGCTCATATGCCATCTGCATTATCACAATATAGTTACTTAAAATATTTACTACCATTATTTAATTATGATAAAATAAATATAGTAATTGGAAAACCTTTTGGAGCTCAAGCATATTATTTAATATGGAAAGACATTGGTTTAATACTACCTGATCAAGTATTATCATATGGTGTAAAACATAGTGAATTAGATTTTGTATCATATGGTGAAGAAACATTAGGAAATGCTTTAGGTATTGCATCTGGTATTGCTATCGCATCTGATAAAAAAACATATGTTAATTTATCAGATGGTGCAATGCAGATGGGACCTACATTAGAAGCTATTCAATTTATAGGAGCTAATCAGCAGAATATATTAGTAACTATAGATTGTAATGGTCAACAACTTACAGGATCAACATATGATATATTAGGACAAACTATATTAAATCATCAAAATACATTTAATAATAATCATTTTAAAACTTTTATTATTACAGAAAACGATTTAAATATTGACTATCTAATTTATTTATTATCTCTTACCGGACCAGTTTGTATTTTATTTAAGACATATAAGGGACAAGGTGTTGTAGAGATGAAAAATGATCCAGTTGGATATCATTATAAAAAATTAAGGAATATAGATGAGATTACTTTTAGCTAATTATATGAAAGACACTGAGTATTTATTACATGCTGATATGTTTAATATAGATAAATTTCCAACTTCAGCTAAGGTGATTAATGTTGGTTTAGGAGAAAGTAATTTATTAAATATTGCAGGTGGAATTGCATCAGAAAACAATATAGTTTATATCTATGGAGTTGCTGGTTTTATTATACATAGATTAGAACAATTAAAATTTAGCTGTAGAGATTTTGGAGCTACCATAGGTAAAATTATTATATGTAATGCTGGTCGAATAGGTTACGAGAAAATGGGAGATGGTCATAAACTTGAAGATGATCAAGCCATATGTAAAATGCTTAATATAGATTTTTATAAACCTGATACATTAAAAGGTTTTCGATCAATATTAAATGAAATAGATACATATCAGAATGGTATTTATTATATTAATTTAGGAAAAGATTTTGAAAGATAAAATATTAATAACTGGTTCAACTGGATATTTAGGCAAGCATATAATGAATTATATCGATGCTGAATTTATTATAGTACATGAAAGATTTAATGATTTAAATATATTTGATTATTCTGATTTAAATATTGATTATGTTTTTCATATAGGTGGTCCTAATAAAGTTATGGGACACGATAATGAAATGTATAGTTCAATTGTAGATGGCACTAATAAAATTATTGATTTATCTATTTTATTAGATGCTAAACTTGTATATTTTTCAACTATGGGAATTTATAATGTATCTAATATATATGAAAGATATAAATTAGAAGCAACTTTAAATATAATTAATAAATCTAATTCATATAAAATATTATTAGTTCCTCGAGTATATTCATCTGATCGATCAGATGGATTAATTGGTAGATTAAAAGTTAAATTAGTTAATAGAGGAGATTTTTTAAAAAAGATTATATATTCAGATTTAGATGATTTCTTATATAGAGTTAGTTCATGTTATAAATTAGATACAAAAATAGATAGATTTAATAATGTTAAATCATCAATATTAGATATTAAATTAAAGTACACAATAGATTAATCTATTGTGTACTTTCTTGTGGCTTGATTTGAAGAATTTTGATTATGCAATAAAAATCATTCTTGATTTAAATCATTTATGATTTTTATATAATGATTCAAAATAAGCTTAGGACAATATCTATATTCTATATCTCTAATAAATAATAATACAATAAAAATCATTCTTGATTTAAATCATAAATGATTTTTATATAATGATTCAAAATAAGCTTAGATGTAATATCCATATTCTATATCTCTAATAAATAATAATGCAATAAAAATCATTCTTGATTTAAAGCCAAAATGATTTTTATATAATGATTCAAAATTAGCTTAGGACAATATCTATATTCTATATCTCTAATAAATAATAGTGCAATAAAAAATCATTCTTGATTTAAATCATAAATGATTTTTATATGATGATAAGAAAATAGCTTAGGATAATATCTATATTCTATATTCTATATCTCTAATAAATAATAGTGCAATAAAAAATCATTCTTGATTAAAAGCCAGAATGATTTTTATAT
>Ga0256837_1000820_pt1 | contig 23859 bp, 21 predicted proteins | sample 4562384metaG_FD_185976 | JGI IMG/M metagenome (GOLD analysis project Ga0256837, IMG submission 185976) | Hydrothermal vent microbial communities from Guaymas Basin, Mexico - 4561-384 | ecosystem: Environmental > Aquatic > Marine > Hydrothermal vents | place: Mexico: Guaymas Basin | collected...
CTGTATATGTTTTGACTTATCCGCAAAATTAATATGCCCACCCTTAATTGGCAATAAATTAGCAATTGCCTTTAATAAAGTCGATTTGCCCGATCCACTTTGACCAACTAAGCCTAGAATTTCTCCATATTTGATATCCAAATCAATATTAGACACTACATCGACATCTTTATTAGATTTAAAAATAGAAAGTTTTGTGTTTTGATAAGCGACTGAAACATTAGATATATTTAAAATAACATTATTATTACTTAACGGTAAAACCTTACTAGGAGCATCAATACGCGCTACAGCCTGCAACAATGCCTTTGTATATTTATGACAAGGGGCGCTATAGATATCCGGAACGTTTGCTTCTTCAATCACATTGCCATCCTTTAAAACTACAACACGATTGCATAATTCTGCAACTATACCTAAATCATGGGTAATTAAAACAACTCCCATCTGCTGATTTTTAATTCTCTTAGCAAATAACTTTAAAATTTGTTTTTGGGTTATGACATCTAAAGCAGTTGTTGGTTCATCGGCTATTAAAATTTTTGGTTGAGCTGCCAAAGCAATAGCAATAACCACCCTTTGACGCATACCACCAGAAAACTGATGAGGATAAGATTGTAAAGCCTGATGTGGATTAGCTATCTCAACCTGTTGTAATAATTCAATAGCTTGCTGTGTTGCCTGTGCTTTATCGACCCCATGACATAATAAAGGTTCCATAATCTGAAAGCCTATAGTTAAGTACGGATTTAAACTTGTCATTGGGTCTTGAAACACCATAGCCATTTCTAAACCGCGTATCTGAGACCATTGAGTTTCTGAATAGTTCAAGATATTATGATTTTTTTGATATAAATCTATATATCCAGACACCTTTGCATTATTGCCTAGCAAGCCCATCATTGCCAATCCTGCACTGGTTTTGCCTGAACCAGACTCACCAACCAAAGCAACAACTTCTCCGGCTATCAAACTAAAATTTAAATTTTTTAAAGCCTCTACATAACCAAATAAGGACTTATATCGAATATTTAAATTTTTAATATCTAAAATATTAGTCATTATACTTTTGTTTTTGGATCAAAGGCATCACGCAATCCATCTCCTAAGGCATTCAAACCAAAAAGGGTAAACACCATAGCTAAAGATGGAAATAATAATAACCAATATTTTTGTCCTGACTCACCTAAGGCTAAACTTCCTTGATGCACCAAAGAACCCCAAGAATCCAAAGTAGTTCCCTGATATTGCACCGGCAAACCTATAAAGGCTAAAAATGATTCTTCTAAAATAACCGTGGGAACCATCAGAGTAGTAAACACTATAACTGTGCCCAAAGTATGTGGAACTATATGTTTGTACAAAATCTTAAAAACACTTGCTCCAGAAAGTTTGGCAGCTTGTATATAATCTTGATTAATTAAACTTAAAACTTGCCCTCTAACAATGCGAGCCATAGTAAGCCACTGCACCAATCCTAACGCAAGAAAAAGCAATAAAATATTGCGATCAAAAATCACCATCAATAACAAAACCAAAAAAATAAATGGCAAAGCATATAAAATATCAACCAAACCCATCATTAATTTATCTATCAAGCCACCCATATATGCAGCTGTCGTTCCGTACAAAACACCAATAATTAACGATACCAATGTAGCTACAATTCCAACTAATAAAGATACCCGACCGCCAAGCATTATACGTTGCAATAAATCTCTACCAAGCTCATCTGTACCAAGTAAATGTATAATCGTTTTTAATTTATTGTTATGCTTGATATAAATAATATTTTCTGCTTTTAATGTTATTGTTGTAGAATTAGCTGTTTGCAGGTTTTTAACAATCCCTGTTTTATCTATATCAAAATGCGTAATATGCGTTGCAAAAGATTTTTTTTGACGCACTATCAAAACTCTTTGGTGAGGTTTAAATAATCCAACTGGTGGCTTTTGACCTACGATAATCAGATTATTATTTAATTTAATCTTATTTAAATGTTTGGCATCTTTTTGATATTGTATGCTTTTAACTTTGCCACGACGCAAAACTATACGAATTTCTTGTATTTGTTGCTTTTGCCATTTAATTTCAACTTTACCTTCATCTAAAGTTAAACCTCTTGGTTTTTTATTTGCCGTTAACATAACCTGTGATGCACTATCTGGATGAGAAAACAATGGTGGGCGCGCCCCAAAAAACAAACGTATAGTGCTGGCATCATCAGCAAAAATATATGGACCAAAAACACAAAAAATAATCATAAACAAAACTAAAACACCACCAAATAAAGATAATTTATTTTTATACAAACGCATAAACGCCATTTGAGTAGGTGATATTGAATGCATTAATATTCTCTCACTCGTGGGTCTAAGACTGCATACATAAAATTAGAAATTAAATTACAAATAACAATAAAGACTCCATAAACAATAACTGTCCCCATTACTAAAAAATAATCTCGGTTTAACGCTGACTGAACAAACTCTCGTCCTAAGCCCGGTATGGCAAAAATTTGTTCAACAACCAAAGAGCCTGTGGTTATAGATGCAATAGCTGGCCCCAAATAACTAACTACTGGCAAAATACCACCACGCAAAGCATGAATAGTAATAAGCTTAAATGGTCTTACCCCTTTAGATTTAGCCGTACGAATAAAATCCTGATTCAATACTTCCAACATACCAGAACGCATTAACCTTGCAAAACGAGAGGCAAACGGTAAAGCTAAAGTTAAAGAAGGTAAAAACAAATGCCATATATCCCCATAGCCAGCCACTGGCAACCAATGTAAATAGCGTGCAAAAAAAGTTTGCAATAAAGGTCCAAATACAAAAGCCGGCAAAGAAATACCTATAACGGATAATCCCATACACCAATAATCTACGCCAGAATTAGGATATAAAGAAGATACTATCCCCGCAGAACAGCCTATCAATAATGCCAATACAATAGCTATAGCTCCCAAAAACAAAGATGGGGGCAAGTGTGTAACTATGATCTCACTAACTGGTTTGTTTTTTTGCTTTAAAGACACTCCTAAATCACCGCTTAAAGCATTTTGCATATAAATTTTATATTGCGTCAAAATAGGTTTATCAAAATGATAACGCTTATTAAGAGCATCTGTAACAGAAACATCTAGCGCCTGATCTTGAGAAAACGGCCCTCCCGGTGCTAATCTAATCATCAAAAACGTAACTGTTGCCAATATAAAAAGCACTGTTACAGCATAGATAATCTTAGCAAAAAAAAAACGCATTTTAATTTGTCTTGTCCAAATAAATATATTTCATTGGGTGAATATCACGAATGTTTTCATACCAACCCATTACATATTCACGCAACATACCTTGATTAACGTATCGATAAATCGGCAATATTGGTGGGTCTGTTTTTACCAACAGTAACTCCATCTGCTGAAATAATTGTAAACGCTTTTTTGGATTTGTTTCTGTTTGAGCCTGATTTAATAATTTATTATATTTTGAATTATTCCACCCCGTACGGTTATTACTGTCATTGCCCCTAAAAATAGAAAAAAAAGTAGATGGGTCACCGTAATCACCTATCCAGCTAGAACGTGCCACCTGATAATGTAATTTTTTTGTTTCACTTAAATAAACTTTCCATTCCTGATTGCGACTAATCACATCGATACCCAAAACTTGTTTCCACTGACTAGCTATGGTCTCTGCGATTTGCTTGTGGGATTCGCTCGTATTGTATAATATTTCTATTGGTGGCAATTTTTTACCAACTGCCCCATAACCTGATTTTTTTAACTCTTGGCGAGCTTTTGTAGGATTGTAATAACAACCTTCAACGGGATGATATCCTGCCACAGGAGGACAAAAAGAGCTAACAGCCTTTTGACCACCCTTTAATAAATTTTTTGTTATTGACTGTCTATCAGTTGCATAAATTAAAGCGCGTCTAAAGTGTACATTATCAAATGGTTTTTTTGTAATATTAAATCTGTAAAAATAAGTGCCTAAATAAGGCGATACATAATAGTCAGGATTCAGCTTAATCTCATCAATTTGTTGGGTTGGAATTGCTGGCAACCAGTCAATACTACCTTCTAAAAACATTTTATATGCCGTATTAATATCGTCATATGCCAAGGCCACCACCTTGTCTAATTTTACATTTTTTGCATCCCAATAATGTCTATTCTTAATTAAAATTATACTTTGTCGTGAATTCCACTGATCTAAGGTAAAAGCTCCATTCGTAACCAAATTTTTAGGTTGCGTCCATTTAGTTTTATACTTATCCAATAAATCTATGCGGATAGGATAAAATGCCACAAAAGCCATCAAGTCCAAAAAGTAAGAACATGGCTTTGACAATTTAACCTTTAAAGTTAATGGGTCTTTAGCATAAATACCAACTTTAGAAAAACTATTTATTTTACCCTTATAAAATTTTTGGGCATTGTCGATTATAAAAAACAAATTTACATAACTAGCGGCTGTAGCAACTGTTAAAGCTCTCTGCCATGACAATACAAAATCATAAGCTGTTACTGGAGTTCCATCACTCCATTTTGCATTAGGGTTTATATAAAAAGTATAATGTAAGCCATCTTGAGATATTTTCCATGATTTAGCAACACCTGCTTGAGGTGTTAAATTTTTTGGGTTATAACTCAATAAGCCCTCATATAAAGCCTCTGCCAAGCGCATTTCACTTAAGCCAGAAATCAACTGCGGATCTAAGGTATCTGGCTCAGCGCCATTATTAAAAACAAATTTAGACTGTGCATTAATTGTTGTCGATAACAACAATAAAACAAATAATATATAAATACGCATATTTACTCCATTTACAAAAGCACTATCAATAGTGCTTAAAATTTATTCCAAGGCTGATGGTTTGGAAATGATGTTGTAAAAATTAAATGTTCTTTAGTAGTTGGATGCACAAAAGCTAACTCTGTTGCCCATAGGGCTATTTGTTCTCCAGCAACACCTTTTCCATATCTATTATCACCCCATAATGGTGTATGTCTACTAGCAAATTGAACCCTTATCTGATGCGACCTACCTGTTTGCAATCTAATTTTAACTAAATTTAAATTTTGTTTTTTAGCGACTACTGTATAACTTAATCTAGCCTCTTTATAACCTTGTTCCAACGCTCGGTTATTTTTAGACGATTTAAATACACTAACCATATTGCGTTTACAATCTTTTTTTAAAAAATCAAATAATTTATCTTTTGGTCTCAGCGTGCCATTAATGATTGCATGATATATTTTAGAAAATTTGTGTGTTCTAATTTGCTCACTCAAACGTGATGCCGACTTAGAAGTACGCGCAAAAACCATAACCCCGCCTACAGGTCTATCTAAACGATGTACCAAACCTAAAAAAACATTGCCTTTTTTATTATGCCTTTTAGCTATGCCAGCTTTTAAAATAGTTAATAAATCAATATCACCAGTATCATCACTTTGCACCAATATATTAGGAGGCTTAACAACGACTAAAAGGTGATTATCTTCAAATAATATCTCGATATGATCCATATCGCAAAATCTACTGCGATTCCCAACGACCAAATACACCACAAGGCAAAATTAAATCTCGTTGAGAATGCGGTATCCCAATTTCTCCAGATGTTGCTATACCTTTAAAAGATTTTAATTCAATATCTAATAAATTTTGTAATACTCTTGGAGCTAAACCAGCAGTATAGCCATTAATTAAAAAGAAAAGTGGTTTTTGAGTTAAAATTTCTTTACAAGCCTTAATCAATGGATACAAGTTTTTTTCTATCTTCCACGTTTCACCATTTGAACCACGTCCATAAGATGGTGGATCCATAATAATAGCATCATAAAAACTTTCACGACGTTTTTCTCGCTGTACAAACTTTAAAACATCATCTGTAATAAAACGTGCTTTACGATTACCTAAATTAGATTCTTTTAAGTTTTCTTTTGCCCAATTAACCATACCCTTGGCAGCATCCACATGACAAACTTCTGCCCCGGCACTCACTGCCGAAACTGTAGCACCGCCTGTATATGCAAATAAATTCAAAACTCTAATAGGTCGTTTAGCTGCTTTAATTTTATTTGCACACCAAAGCCAATTAGCTGCCTGCTCTGGAAACAACCCCATATGTTTAAAATCTGTAGGCTTTATTAAAAAGGTTAAATCATGCCAATTTATTTTCCATTGACGAGGATAATTCTCTAGCCCTTCCCAATGCCCACCACCAGTATTAGAACGTAAATACCGAGCTTTTGCCTGTTTCCATAATTTTTTATTTGCTGGAGCCCATAAAACTTGTGGATCGGGACGTCTAACAATACATTCTGACCATCGCTCCAGACGTTCACCATTGCCAGAATCAATTAGCTCATAATCTTGCCATGTATCGGCTAATAACTCATTACTCATCATATTTCCTTCGCGCTAAAGCTAATGATTTGCCAAAAGATGCTTCCCATTTAGGAACTCGTGTTTTTATATCCTCTATCTTTTTTTTAAATGATTCTTCTAAATCAATATCGTAATGATTGCAAATTTCTATCAATGAAAGTAATACATCTGCAATTTCACCAGAAAGTTTTGTAGTGGAAGATTCTTGCTTATATATTTCAATTTGCATAATCTCATTTGCCAACTCGCCGACTTCTTCACTAAGCCCTATAAAAGCACCCAAACGAGGATGCATTACATTTTTTAATAAATCAGCAGATAATTTTTGAGCATCAGAAATTTTCATAATAAATAATTATATGTATATTCTACACAAATCCCGTAATTTATCCGGTACAGCCAAAATCTTACCCTGCAAAGATAAACAACCCAAAACTACATTGCCAGTAGCAAGCTTTTCATCGTTTTGATTATAAACTGTATGTGAAAATTTTATTTTTGTGCGTGAATGAACATCTACCTGTGTACATATTTTAATCAAATCATCATATTTAGCCGATTTATGATATTTGCAATCTGCACTTACAACTGGCAACAAATAACCGTCTTCTTCACAATTAAAATAAGACCAACCTGCATCGCGTAATAATTCTGTGCGAGCCATTTCAAACCATTTTATATAATTAGCATAATACACTATGCCCATTTGGTCTGTATCACAATAATAAACACGTAATGTAAACTCGTGTAACATATTAAGATAAAATTAATTTTGCAAAACGTTTTTTGCCAGCCTGAATAATCATACCATCAACAATGGTAATTTGTGCCTTATCATCAGCACATTTAACATCATCAAATTTAACAGCGCCTTGCTTAATCAAACGCCTACGTTCACCGCCAGATGAACCAAAACCACAAGCCTCTAAAACAGCCACTATCCACATTTGACCATTTTCTAATTGTGCCTCTACAATCGCAACCTCTGGCATATCGCTTGGTTTATTGCCAGAAGCAAAAACAGAATTAAACTCTGCCTCTTCACGGATAGCGTCTTCTTCGCTGTGATATTGTGTAACTATATATTTACCTAATATCGACTTGCTTTCTTTTGGATGTTTCTCTCCAGCCAACCATCTATCAACCTCAGACATATCATAGTCAGTTAATAATTCGAAATATGTGCGCATCAAATGATCTGGTATTGACATTATTTTTCCATACATATTTTTAGGTGTATCATCTACTCCTATGTAATTACCTAGACTTTTAGACATCTTTTGTACACCATCTAAACCTGGCAATATTGGCAAACAAAGAGCTGCCTGCTGAGACATTTTGGCATTACTTTGTAAATCACGCCCCACTAAAATATTAAACCTTTGGTCTGTCCCTCCTAACTCAATATCTGCTTTAATATTGACCGAGTCTAACCCTTGCATAAGAGGGTAAAAAAACTCATGCAATGAGATTGGAGTATGGTTTTTATATCGTTTATTAAAATCATCACGCTCTAACATTTGTGCAACAGTCATTTGTGATGCCAATTTCATAACCTCGCCAAAACGCATATCCTCAAACCACTGACCATTGTAAACTACCTCTAATTTATCGCGATCTAAAATCTTACTAACCTGATCTAAATAAGAACTAGCATTTTGTAATACGGTTTTATGTGTTAAAGCCTCACGGGTAGAGGACTTTCCCGTAGGATCACCTACCACTGCGGTATAATCACCAATAATCAGCACCGCTTGATGACCTAAGTCTTGAAATTGACGTAATTTACGCAATACAACTGTAAACCCTAAATGAATATCAGGACTAGTGGGGTCAACACCTAACTTAACCCGCAGTGGGGTTTGTGTTTCAACACTTTTTTTTAATTTAGCGTCAAACTCTTTCTCAGGAAAGATATCAATGGCTCCACGTTTAATTGTTTTTATTTGTTTTTCAAGACTTGGTTCCATCTTTTTTTCCTTCTTTTTCTTTAGATAATAAATCTTTACTTCTTTTAGCGCTCTCTTTTTTAGCTATTTCTTCTTTCTTGGCAGCAGCCAATTTAGCCTCTAAACGCTCGGTTATATCTTCATTATTGATTAAAGCTTCAACATCAATTGCTTCTAAGGTTTCATACTTTAACAATGCCTGTGCAATACGATGCATTTCATCTTGATGAGAATTAATAATTTCACGAGCCTTATCTAAGCCAGCATGAATAATATTGCGTATTTCATCATCTATATGTTTTAATGTCTGTTCAGAAAAACTTTGCTTAGGACCTGAATTACCAAAAGCATCTTGCTGATTTGGATCTTCATAAGCAACTGGTCCCATATCTGACATTCCCCAAGCAGTAACCATTTTACGGGCAATTGTCGTAGCCTGTTGAATATCATTAACTGCACCAGCACCTATATCATCACAAAAAGTTTCTTCGGCGACACGTCCTCCAAATGCTACAGAAATATCACCCATACATCTTGATTTACTACGATCATATCTATCATGCTGAGGCAAATACATAGCCATACCCAAAGCGCGTCCTCGTGGCATAATTGTTACCTTATGCAATGGATCAACCTCTGGCAAAAAGAAAGCCAAAATTGCATGACCAGCTTCATGATAAGCGGTCATACTTTTATCCTTATCATTCATAACCTTAGAGCGTTTTTGTTTACCCCAACAAACCTTATCACGGGCTTCTTCTAAATGTTTCATATGCACATGCGTGCAATCGGCAAATGCAGCTATAACAGCGGCTTCGTTAAGCAAGTTTTCTAACTCTGCACCAGAAAATCCCGGTGTACCACGAGCTATAACCATTAAATCCACATTAGCCTCTAATTTGATTTTTTTAGCATGTACTTTTAAAATTTGCTCTCGACCTTTAATGTCTGGTAAATCAACATAGACTTGCCTATCAAAACGTCCTGGTCTCAACAGAGCTGAATCCAACACATCTGGGCGATTAGTTGCCGCAATGATAATAATACCTGAATTATCTTCAAAACCATCCATCTCTACTAAAATGGCATTTAAAGTTTGCTCGCGTTCATCATTGCCACCACCTAAACCATTGCCACGTTTACGCCCTATGGCATCAATTTCATCTAAAAATATAATACATGGCGAATTAGCCTTGGCTTGATTAAATAAATCTCTAACACGTGAAGCGCCAACACCCACAAACATTTCAACAAAATCAGAGCCTGATATACTAAAAAAAGGACGTCCTGCCTCACCAGCTATAGCTTTGGCAAGCAATGTTTTACCTGTTCCGGGAGGCCCTACTAATAAAACACCCTTTGGTAGGCGACCACCTATTTCTGAAAATTTTTCTGGAACCTTTAAAAATTCTACCAATTCTTGCACTTCTTCGCGAGCCTCTTCTATGCCAGCCACATCATCAAAAGTTTTTGTCAATTTATCCTTATCAATCATCCTAGCTTTAGAACGACCGATACTCATAATACCGCCCGGCCCACCTTGACGCATCTGACGGAATAAAAAGAAATAAAAGAATCCAAAAATCAACAGCCATGGGATTAAACTCATCAACATATTTTCCCAAGCAGAAGTTTCAGCATCGACATCAAAACCGCTTGATTTATCACGCAATAATTTTAAAGTTTTTTCATCATAAGGTGTAATGGTTGCCTTAAAATCACGCAATTTCTCATCACCCATAGTAATCTTACCCGTCACTGTTGAACCAGATAATACAGCGTCAGAAATTTGATTGTTTTCTAAAGCCTTGATTAACTCTTGAGTAGTCAACGGATGAGCATCTTTAATCGCTTTATTATCTACAAAAGTAGCTATAATAAAGTAAATAAATATAGCTATAAAAGCTATAAACATAAAATTGACTCCACGTTTTGGTTCTTTAGATGAACCTCCTGAATTATCAGACATCTTTGGGGGCTTAGGGGAATTATCTGTACTCATTTTTTTACCTTTCTACCATACTGGAAATAATGCATGGATTAGTTTAACTACCATATCATCTACTGCAGCCCTTTGGGCTGCTAGTTCCGCTCCACCATTGGCAGCAAATGTTTCTTCGCCACTAATAGTCTTACGCCATATTTGTTTATTATTAATATCGTGCATAATAAAATCTACTGTTATGTTAATTCTAAATTCTGCACTGCGAGCATCATCATTACTGCGCAATGAATTGCGTGAATACCCAACAATCTTACCGCTTAATACAGGCACTCCAACCTCTTGATTAACTATATTTAAAGGGGCTTTAGCAGCTAATTGGCGGATAATTTCTCGTCTGACAATAGGGGTCAACTCATTCTCAAAAGTTGCATTATCAACAATATCAATTGCCAAATTACTGCGTTGGCTACCAGATGGAATGGTATGTGTGTACCGACAACCAGACGCTAAAAATAACATTACAATTAAACCTAAATAAATTCTCATTTAACTACCTTTAACAAATCAATTTGTTTTTTAGCTTCTTGTGCTTCCGCGCTATTAGGAAATTTTTTAATAATTTTTTGATAATAAATAATAGCCGCTTTAGGTTTAGAAATACGTTTGTAATAATCTGCCGTAGATTTCAATCTCAATAAAGCTTTCTTGTTTATGTCATTAATTGTTTGTTTTATTTCTTGGCGTTCTTTTTCATCGCTGAGAGTTGCCTCATAAATAGTTAAATTTTCAATAGCTTGACGTAAAGGTTTTTTATTGTAGTCGGCACCTTTGTTCATTGCCTGAAAGACTATACTTTTTCTAAATCTTGCCTTAGTTGCCCAAGTAGTATCCATATAATGATCTATAACTAAATTATAAGCATCAATAGCCGCATCATAATCTTCAATATCTTCATAAATTAATGCAATTTCAAATTGAGCTCTAGCTCCAAAAGCTCCAAAAGGATCTTGTTTAATGATTTTTTCGTAAATTGTAATAGCATCTTCCTTGGCTGGGATAATTTTCCAACTAGTTAATGGCAAAGCGCGTTTAGCTCCTAATTGATATGATTTAGCAATATCAAATTGATGTGCAAATGCCTCTTTAACAAAAGATGACTCCGGATAATTTTTGATGTATTTTTCAAAAGCACTAAAAGCCTTCCATAAATCTTTATTTTTTAATAGTGCAACAGCTTCATAATACATAGATTTTTCAACCAATCTAGAATCGGGATAATATTTTTGCAATAAACTAAAACCACTTGCAGCTTTTTTATACTTATGCGCTTCTAATGCATCATAAGCATTTGTATACTGCTCCATATCTGTACTTGCCACACTTTCCCAATCTTTACTCCAACCAGTTTCGGGCAACCAAGTAAACAATGCCCAAGCTGATTGACTACTTGCCAATAAAACACTTATAATTAATAACTTACGAAGCATACAGGTACTCCAAGGGATATTCCCTACTAAAATCAATATCAATATGTAAAGAGTCTAATAGAAGATCTCTCACATAAGCTAAAATCGCCGAAATTTGTTCGACCGTTAATTTTAGCGTATTTACACGCAAAATAGAATTGTTAATCATATAATTTAAAGTGGATTGCATCCAGTTTCTTGATGAAATCATTGAATAGATTCCAATTTTGTTCAACATAGACACTAAAAACCATGGTAAAATTTCATTTTTTTCATATTTCGATACACATTTTAAAGTTTCAGATAAAAGATTAAAAAAATTATCATCTGCATTATTCAATACCGTAACCTGATTTACCACATTTAAAATATTGGCCATCAGATAAATTTGTCGCAATGATTGACGTATTGTATAAAATTCTTCATAAAGTTCAAAATTAGTCAACAATTGTACTTCCGTATGATCTTTTGCTATATATTCCACAAAACCCAAATAACCATAATCGATACGACTTACAGAGTGCGAATAACGCCTAACCCCTTTAGCCATCAATACTTGTTTACCAAAATTTTTAGTGTACATTGTAATAATAGAAGAACTATTTTGATAATTACATTTACGCAATACTATTGCCTCAGAACTGTGTTTGTTTGACATCAATCAATTATTAACTTTTTCATGATTGGTAATAATTTCTATTCTCAATCTCTCTATTTTACGCTCACTAGCTTTTAACACTAAATAAGATACTCCTGCAAATTCAAAAGAATCTCCAGGACGAGGGATTTTTTCCATCTTTGTAGTTACAAAACCTGCTATAGTTTCATACTCTCCATCTTCGTCTATTTCTATATTCAAACTTTTATTAACATCATTAATACTTGCCTCAGCAGCAACCTCATACAAATTAGGACCTATACGCGTAATAAGACCAGATTCATCGTTTTTATCATACTCATCTTGAATTTCACCAACTATTTCTTCTAAAATATCTTCAATAGTAATCAGCCCCGCAGTACCACCGTATTCATCAAGAACTATGCCTAAATGAGTTTTTTCTTTTCTAAAATGCTCCAAAAGTTCTGCTATGCGTTTGGATTCTGGCATAAAAAAAGGTTTACGCATAATCTCTGCAATAGTTGCATTAGATCCCTTATGTAGATGTAAAAGCAAATCCTTGCCATATAACACGCCAACTATATTATCCATATCATCTTCATAAACAGGTATGCGAGAATGACCATGCTCTAGTACAAATGCTCTTGCTTCTTCCATAGTTGAGTGTATATCAATACCTCTAATATTTGTACGGGGAGTCATAACCTCACCAACCTGAGTTTCATCCAAGTCAAATATACCGCGAATCATCTCACGCTCACTCTCTTCGATATTGCCTTCTAATTCACTGTCTTCCACCATACTTAAAATAGCATTTTCAGCCTCGGTTTCATCATCTTCTTTAGACGGTAAAATACGCTCATCTAATAAAACAACAAAAAAAGTTATAGGGTAGGTTATCCACATCAACACACGAGCATAACTAATATAAAATAACACAATTCCTTCAGAATAATGACGCACTATGGGGCGCAAAAAAGCCTTGATAATATATAATATGCCAAAAAAACTAACTACATATAACCATAAAGCCTTACTATGCAAATTGGCGGCAAATAAAGACAACGCCAAAATATGGTACAGATATACCGAATATTGGTAATGATCTTCACGATGTAAAATATGATTAGCAAACTCTTCACCTTTTTCAGTAATACCGCGTTTAATAGCTAAACGCTCTAATTTAGATACAGAAAAATGTCTAAATGCGTATTCCATCATACCAAAATAAATCACTGCTATTGCACTAACAGCCAAATTAATCATAAATATTTTCTCCATTATATTCCCAGTAAAGCTGAGATAGCCTGTTCGGGCTTATATTGAAATTTAACCCTATGCGGACCAGCCGGCACTAATATTGCGCTAAAAGCATAATTTGCCCTCATTAACTCCACTGCTTTGCCATCAACAGTAGCCACCCAACCTGGACTATATTGATCTGCCAGAGTTAAAATTTGTACCTGAGAAGAAACTATATCCACCAATATATCAGTAGGTGTGTAATTCCTAATTAATAATTTATCCGTAACCCCTTGTACATCATTATAATCTAAATAAGCTGATTGCTTAGGTAAACGGTCTAACAAAACTACTTTGTTCAATTCTAAAGGCTCTTCCAACAACATTCTTAATTGCTTAGCGATTGGCATCACACTATATTCTTTCATCAAACTCAATCGCCCCATCGCTTGTTGATTTTCATATAGACCTATACCGCCTAACTTATCTAAACGCTTAAAATCATTAGGCATATAATCACCTAAGCCTATAAAATATTTAACATTTGCAAAATTAAGCAACTGACGAAATCTGCTTAAAACATCTTTATCAAAAGTGCCCGCCATTTCTGGTTTCAACGATACAATCCCCAACTCTTTAAATAAAACTGCAAAACTCTTAGGTGTACTTATGGAATTAGTATTTAATGTTGGCACGCCTGAAAAACGTAACTTTTGCAAATATGAATAAGATGCATTAAAAACAATGCTACGTGAAAAATCAGATTTTACATAACCACTAATTAAAGGTACATCGCCTTGGATTTCTTTAAACGTTTTTAAGCTATTTTTATTCCACATTATTCTATATATACCTAAATCGATAATCGTCAATAAAACAATGCCTGTATAGACCCAACCTTTTTTAGGGCGCTTACGCATAACAAAAACAGCTAGTGAAAATATTAAAAGCGAACTTAAAGCATACACAAACCATATATTAGAAAAATTCATAATCTGATTTAAATTATCTAGCCATTGATCTACTTGTCTTTGGTAATATGCCGTAGAACGAGACGTATCAACATTTATTTGACCTTGTAAAATCATTAACGCAACGCTACGTACAGCATTATACCCCAACCTTACCAACATAAAAAAAGATAATGTAGCCAATAAAATCGTAGCACTAAACCAAAAATGCATATTAGAAGCTCTAATTGCAAACTTGCGATCTAAATAACCTCTATCAAACAAATTTTGCAACCCCTTAGACGATAGCCAAGCCATAGAAAAACTACTACAAAATATAATATCGCCTATATTATGGATACAATCAAACAATCCTAATGCCACAACAAACATACTAATCGCAGAAATTGTGTGTAATTTAATCAATTTACTGTGTTTTTTAGATGCCAACGCACAAAACATGAAAAATATTGATGCGCCACCAATATAAAACCCCGAACCTTTAAACAAAGGTTCAAAACAAGGCAACCAAAGCGAAATAACGGCCAAGAGATTAACTCCATACCTAAAATATAAATCTTTACCCAAAATTAAGACAGCAGAATCATCAAGGTATAGAAAATAAAAAAGAATTTTAGGCGCCACAAATACTAATGCTAAAGCCAATGCCACCACAAAACTAACCACCAACTTCCGCATTCTCTGACGATGCATATACCCATCGATTAAAACAACTACACCACTACTTATCGACGATAAAATAGCTAAACGCATATCGCCACCTATAAATTGCAAAGCAAATACTACCGATAAATAAAAAATATATTCAAGACGCATTCGCAACAGCATATAGCGCATAATAATCAAACTTAAAGGATAATAACTAAAAATTAACAAACGATTTATATCAAAATCATTTCCAATTAACACGCCTCCCAAAGATAATACAACCGTCATATACAAAGCGGCAGTCTTTCTTAATTTGGTTAAAAACGCATAACTATATACCGACCAGCAAAAAATAATAAGATGAGATAATATTAAGACAATATAGCTAATTTGCTTACTAAATAATAAATGACAAATATAATAAATAGGATTCCATCCTATTCCTCCGCTAGCTAATTCAGGAACCCCCAACCCCTCTAAAGGGTTAAACCACGGCAATGTCGTAAAGTCTATTCCATACCCCAACCAAGCCCATTGTCGCAAATCAAAATATGCATATTGACCTGTCAACAAAGGTATATAAAAAAATGCAAGCAATAAAATTAAAGACAGCAAATAACTGCCATAACATTGAGTTTTCATAAAGACGATATAACCATTAGATAACTTTTAATTTTAGCCTTAGTTAAAAGATTTGCAAGACTTGTCCTTGCAAATCTTTTAATCTATCTTACTCTATTACCATGAAAAACTCACCTCTTTACGACAAAGCCATAGAAATTGTTCAACAAATCAAAAATGCTGGTGGAGACGCACTATTTGCTGGAGGAGCAGTGCGCGATATGTTATTAGGCAAACAAATTAATGATATAGATATCGCTACATCATTAACACCGCAACAAATACAAAAAATATTCCCAAACACCGTCCCCGTAGGCATCGCCTTTGGAGTAATAATAGTTATTTTAGATAAGTACCATTTTGAAGTTGCAACTTTTCGTAATGACGGCGCATATATAGACGGCAGGCATCCAACTACAATCAATTTTTCTTCACGCATAGAAGATGCAAACAGACGCGATTTTACAATCAATGCCATGTATTTTGACCCAATAACCAATACTTTATATGACGATGTAAATGGCAAAAAAGACTTGCACGACAAAGTAATTCGCACCGTTGGTAATGCAAAAAATCGCTTTCAAGAAGACGCTTTACGCCTAATGCGCGCCTGCAGATTTGCAGCTAAATTAGACTTTAAAATAGCACCAAATACGCAAACAGCTATGAAGCAAACAGCGCCAAATATAGCCAATATTTCTCCAGAACGCATCGGTGAAGAACTAATTAAAATTTTAACTTCAGATCACCCTAATAACGGCATACAATTATTATTTGACACAAAAATACTACAATACATATTGCCCGAGGTCTGTGCCATGAGAGGCGTCGAACAACCCCCAGAATTTCACCCTGAAGGCGATGTATGGACACACACACTAGAACTTCTAAAGCTTTTACAACACTTGCCAAATTCAAAAGAGTTGGCTCTTGCATGTTTATTTCACGATATTGGTAAACCAAAAACGCAAGTATTTGCTGACAGAATCAGATTTAATAATCATGAAACTGTTGGCGCAAAAATTACCGATCGTATATGCAAACGATTAAAATTTTCAACTAAAACAAGAGAGTGCATAGTACACTTAGTACAAACACACCTATATTTTATACCTGTACAAAAAATGAAAACATCGACATTGAAAAAATTTATTTGGCAAGATAAATTTGAATTAATGATGCAACTACATTGGGCAGACTGCATGGCCTCTCATAAAGATTTGAGTTGTTATAATTTTTGCAAAGATAAGTTAAAAGAATTTGGAACAGAACAGAAATATTTTAAACCATTTTTGCAAGGTCGCGACTTAATCAACATAGGCTTAAAACCAGGGCGACACTTTACACCTATCTTGAACAAAGCTCAAGAATTGCAACTGGAAGGTTTATTTAAAGATAAGGAATCTGCAATTAAGTGGCTAAAACAAGCTACCGACGTTTATTAGAAATAAAATTTGCCATTATATTAAACGTGTCATCTGCAATCTGCCTTACTTTTGATACCTTAGCTACCTTATGAATGTCCCACAATTTCCAATTTTCACTAATTTTAAATACATCTGCAAACCTAATATCAAAAACTCCATTAGACTTATCAACCCAAGGGTTGATAATAATTTCTAAAACAGTTCCAACACCTAACATATCATCCACAACAATGGTAAGATTAGAGTTATTGATATCCACCACTGTCGCTTCTGCGTTGTGCGAAATATTTAATTTATATGTACAAGGAAATCTAAGACCTTCCTCAATATAAGCCGCACCAGAAGTAATGTCGTCAACTAAAAATTTTACACCAACCTTGTAGATAACCCCCATCACTCTAACCCACATAACTCTACCTTCACGCACTTGTGTACTGCCATCTACATCAAACGCAAACTCTAATACACTTTCTTTTTTAAGGGGGTAACGAGTCGACATACACAATCCAGAACTAGATATATCCTCTAAAGTCCCTTGAAAAATACTGTCCTCTTCATCCGATGAAATGGTACAAGTAACAGATACGGCACTACGTTTAATCGAGAAACGTGGCGTATCTCGCATTACTCCGCAATCTGCTACCTGAGACTCATCCAGGTTTAACCCTGTTCCCCCACCCATATATTTAACGTACCTTAGATGGTTGGGCAAAAGAGACTTTCTCTATCGCCGCCTTAGAACACGCATTTAAAGTCATAACCACATATTTAAAACTAACTCGCCCTTCCGGGGCTATAATGACAGGAGCATCATCCATTACATTAGTAAGCTGTCTTAATTTTTGAAATAATCCATCAAAAGTATCAATAGGAAAGTTATTTACAAAAATTCTTGGACGACCACCTGATTCTTTAATTTCTATATTAATGTTTTCACTTGGTTCGTCTTTTTTAGACGAACTACTACCCATATTTTTAGGCAAATTAGCATCTAAAGCACGATTTGACGTTTTTGCCTTTGTCGCAACCATAAAAAATACTAATAATAAAAATACAACATCAATCATAGGTGTTAAATCTAGTTCGTCCTCTTCTACCTTTTGTTCTTCAATTGCCATATAACTCCTTATCAATCAGGTACTGGTAGACCCGTAGCAGGATCAATCGGTTTTGTACCAAAGGATAATTTCCAAATTTTATTTTTCTGACACTGATACATAATTTGAGCAATATCCACATATCTAGCTCTACCGTCTGCTCGCAATAATACAGCACGTTTAGAAAAACCATCCGCTCCTTGAGAAACTTTGGCTTCAATCTGTAAAAGGCGATCTAAAGCTTTAGTACCCCATTTTTTATTGGCAGACCATACTGCACCATCACGATCAACATTGAGAACTAACCTTCCTGGTGGTGGTCGATCATCAACGCGGGCTTGGGATGCCAAAGGTAAAATAATACCCTCATGTAATTGCATCTTCGAAATTTCATTTACTACCATAAAAAAGATAAGCAACAGAAAAACCACATCAATCATTGGCGTCATATCCATTGTTACTTCTTCAAAGGTTGCATCACTTGCGGCCATTTAATATTATTCCTCTGGACGAAAACGATCTAATAATTCTGTAGTAATTGTTCCACCTTCCATTATAACCTTTACTACACGGTTTCTCAGCCAAGTGTATAAAGTTACTGTAGGAATAGCCACAACTAACCCCAAACAAGTCGTAACCAACGCCATAGAAATACCGCCAGCCATTTCTGCTGGTTTTGGATTAGGGTTAGTTGCAATTACATTAAATGAACCAATCATACCTGTAACCGTTCCAAAAAGACCAATCATAGGTGCCATATTGCCGATTAATGAAAGCCAACCAATTTTTTGATGTATCATAGTGGCCTCTTGTGTTCCTATTTCATCCACGGCTGAAACCATTGCATCATATCCTAAATCAGCTTTTGATAAACCTGCACCAATTATTCTAGTAAAAAAACAATCTTCCGCTTGGCATAAGTCAATTGCGTCTTCAATATTTTCATCATCTAACATTGTTTCTAGTTCACCAACTAATTCTGGTGGAACTAACTTTTCACGTTTTAAGTTAATAAAATTTTCAATACCCAAAGTCATGGCAACAATTGAAAGGAAAATTAAAAAGAAACCGATTGTTCCACCACCAGCTATAGAATCCCACAAACTAGTATCTCCTACCTCAACCTCTTCAGCAGCAGCAGCCGCCTCTTGAGCAAAAGCCAAGCCTTGATCATAAAACACATAGATCAGGACTGCTACTACTAAAACCTTTAACACTCTACTCATCAAAATCTCCTTGAAGTAATTATTTACCTTTTTTAATTTTTAATGCCCACTCTGATTTAGGAGCACGTTTTAAAATCTCTTTATTTAAAGCCTTAGCTCTTGCCTTAGCAGATTTTTCTTTAGCTGACAGAGCCAAAAAACATTTTGCAGCATAAAATTTTGCCCTTATAGACTCCGTAGAATAAGGATACAATACAAAAACTCGTAAATATCTCCAGCGTGCTTCTTCGATTAAAGCATCTTTTTCTTTACCTGTTTTAGTTTTTGCTTCTTCAAAGTAACAATCACCCAATGTATTTAATGCTTCTGGCTTTACTGTTTTAGGGCATTTAGCCATAAAATCTTCTATTTTTTTTCTGGCCTTGGCAAAATCTTTATTAAAAATTAAAGCCTGTGCCATACCTAACTGCGCTCGAGTATAAATATTGGGATAGGCTCGTTTAGTGCTAGAACTCACTCGTCTAAAAAGTTTAGAAGCTTCTTTATACTTTTTGGATGCCATCATGATTCTAGCTTCAGCTAACTCACCTAATTTTCGATAATATTCCATTTTTTTAGCTGATTTGCCTGAGTTAAACTTTTTAAGTAATTGTTTGGCTTTAGCTATATCAGCTTTTTTTATAGCACAGTCTACCATACCTAACTGTGCCTCTGCCAACCAACGAGTCGAACTATTGCTATCAATTAATTTTTGATACATTGAAAGCGCTTTATCATATTCCTCTGCATGAAAATAAGATAATGCAGCATAGTACATACCATAATCCTTCGCCCAAAAATAAGGCTTAGATGGTAACTTAGACGCTTTTATATAATAACTGGCTGCTTTAACATAATAACCACCCTGAAAAGCACGTTGCCCCTGCACTATTTGTGTAGGCTTTTTTTCAAAATCAATTTTAGCAATTTTGTCTAACGGTTTTGTCTGCGGTTGACCTGCAATCATATAAGTGATTTTTGACCAATCAACCTTTACAACTTTAACTCGCATTTCAGAAGCATCACGAAACAAAACTATATCAGCAGCATTAGCAACTGATCCTGTTAACAATAAGCCTACTAAACCAATAAAAAAAGCTTTCATTTATTTACTCCTTTACCTTAGCAGCCAATTGAGCTGCAAGTTTTTTAATAGAATCCGGTGTACTCGAACCTGCATTAATAATCACAAACTGTAAAATTTTATAACCCTCTTTAATACGCGCAACATCACCTGTCGCCTCCATACAAATAGCCAAATCAGCAGTGGCATTAAACCACTCCTTAGTATTAGGCTTATAAGAACCACGCAAAGTGTGATATAATTCAATCGCTTTTTCCCAATCTTTATTTTCTTTATATAAATCCGCCAATGCTTTTTTTGTTACAGGATCAATCTTATAATATTTATCAAGCTCAACCAAAACAGCCAAAGCTTTATCCCAATATTTAGCTGAAGCATAAGCGCCTGCTAGTTTTTCTTTTAAAGTCATAATATGCTGACGCTTCGATATTTCAGGCTCAAGTTCAGCTAAAACCTCAAACATCTTTTTATTTTTATCATTTTTCTTTTTAAACTTACCGCCAGGCACATATTTATTACCCTTACGTGTATATCCTATTTTTAACGCAAGACCATAATTTATTGGTTCTTCTGTCCATTTATTTGCAGGAGCAGAAAAATCACTTTTATCAATTAAGTAATCAGCAAATTTTTTATAATTTTTTGTTTCCATACCCTTGTTCAAACGGCGATCGGTAATCGGATACATAATACGCTTTTCATCTAAAGTTCCAAAAGGACCTAACAAATCTAAAACCTTTTTATAACAAGTAATAGCTTTGTCATAATCCCCAACTTGATGTAAAAACATATCACCTAAAACTTCCACCAAAGCAATATGTGTTTTATAATTCTTATGCAACTTTTTACCAGATTCTAATAGAGACCAATAACTATCTGCGGCTTTAATTGCCGCTGCCTTAGCCTTAGCCTCATCACCCGCCTTCTTAGCTTTTAAATATTCTTTTCGAAAAGCCTCAGCTACAATACCTTGAAATAAAGGAATATATTTATGATTTGGTTTGATTTTTTTTAACAATTTCAAGTTCTTATACAACGCATAATGATTTTTAGATTTATGATTAATTATCATCAAAGCCAATAAAGCTTTTAATTTACCAGCGGGAAAATACTTAGCGTCATTTAAATAAATATTATAATCTTTCACTGCTGCTTTATTATTGCCCATGGTTTGATAAACATCACCGCGATTAAGATAACATTGCGCTTTATAAGATTGCAGTTCCGCTTGTTTTTTAGAAGGGGTAGTAGATAGTTTTGTATTAATCAATTTAATATAATCAGAAAAGCCCTTTAATGCTTTTTGACATTGAGATTCATACTGTTTCCACTTAAATTTTTTACCTTTTTTTGAACGTGTTTTCTGAATAATTTTCCACGCCTGCTCTATCACCTTAAACTGACTCTTTAAATAATAAGGACTATCTTTAGATACCTTTGAATATTTCTCAACAGCATCTGCATAACGCTTATCTGACTCTGCAATAGTAGCTAATTTATAATTAGGATCTCCGCTTAATTCATCCTCGGGTTTTGCCCCCATTTCTTTCTCTACCGCTCTAGCATACTGAGCTTTATCAGAACTTGATTTAGTTTCTGAAAATGTTTGTCCAAAAAAGGCTTTAGCATAACCAATCCATTTTAATGCTCTATCATCCTTAGGATAAGTATCAAATAAATATTCAAATATAATAGCTGCTTCTCGTTTTCGTTTTAATTGATAATAGCAAGCCCCTAAATTATCAAATAATTCCTTAGAATTTAAACGGCGTTCTTTTGGTGTAGCAACTATAAAAGCTTCTTCAAAAGATGCCAATGCAGCAGCATAGTTATTTTTCAATCTATATCCAGCACCTTCACTCATTAACAAATCCATACTTTTACCTAAATCTTGATTTGCTTTTAAAATATCAGCGATACTATTTCTTGCGGCGCCTGCACCCAATTTACCCTTTGCAATCACTTGTAAAATATCTAATGCTTTTTTGATATTTTCTGTCTTTTTAGTTTGCACTAATAATTCTGAATAAAAGAAAGCTATACGTATACCAGCTGCATTGCTAGACCAAGACTGAAAATCATCAATATATTTTTGACAAGTTTTAATAGCACCATCTAAATCTTTTAAATTTTTTTGTTTTTCAGCAAATAAATAATAACCCTGATTAATAACATTTTCCGTATATGGAGTAATATCAACATCTACTAGACTATTAAATAGTTCCTCCGCTTTATCTAAATTTTTTAAATCCAAATTACCCAAAGCACCAAACAAAAGCCCCCAACATTCCACAGGTGAGCCTTCATACTCAAACTGAAATTCCTCTGCTTTAGATACTAACTCTTCTGTTAATCGACGTTTATTATAACGATCACCATCAATGCGAACCGGCGTGCTTACCAAATCACTTAAATAATAATAACTCCATAACAAATTTAATTTAGAGTAAAACTTTTTAATCTGTAACTTTTGAAATTCTGCTTTTTGCTTTTTATTTAACTTTTCATTTTCTTCTAAGGCAGTTATTTTATCCAAAATCTTTTCTAAAGATTTTGGCAAATTATTGACGATTTGCACATAAATATGTTGCGCTTTTTTGCGTAAAGACTTTATTTGTTTAATATCACCATGTTTCTTCTCCAACTCACGTGCTTCATCAATCATTGCCTGTGCTTCATCTTTTTGCAAACGCGACAACTTAAACTGAATCTCAGCATATTGAGAATCATTTTTATCCGCTGTTGCTAAAAAAGCACTATATGCTTTACTGGCCTTTTGCAATAATTCTTTTTTCTTAGCTTTATCACGCTCTTTTTTAGACATCGCCTCATAAATAGAGCCCAATCCCAAACGTCCTTTAGTAATTTCCTCTTTAGATAAGCTACTATTTTTAGCCATAGCACTAAAATGCTGTGAAGCCAAATCAAGATAACCTAATTTACGTAATCCTTCACCAAATTGATAATCCTGCCCCGCCGTACCTATGCTTGCACTGACAAAAAAAAGTAACAAGATTAATAATTTCTTAATTTTCACCATAAACTCCAATATTAAAGTTTAGCTTCTTCTTCTTCAAAAAGAATCACACGTCCATGAACTAAGATAATAAGATTTTCATTTTCATCAACATCTGTTCTTGTGGAAAACAAACGCCCCAAAAATGGAATATTAGATAAGAAAGGT
>Ga0256837_1000821_pt1 | contig 23826 bp, 23 predicted proteins | sample 4562384metaG_FD_185976 | JGI IMG/M metagenome (GOLD analysis project Ga0256837, IMG submission 185976) | Hydrothermal vent microbial communities from Guaymas Basin, Mexico - 4561-384 | ecosystem: Environmental > Aquatic > Marine > Hydrothermal vents | place: Mexico: Guaymas Basin | collected...
CCAAAAGAGATACAAATATATGGTATAAAAAATGAATTGGTACAAGTACTATTAAACTTAATTATAAATGCAAAAGATGCGTTAGTAGAAAATAATATATCAAATGCAACAATTAATGTAAATATAAATGATGATAAATATAATACAATTATTGAAATAAAAGATAATGCTCTTGGTATATCAAAAAATATTATTAAAGAGATATTTAATCCATATTTTACAACAAAAGAGGAAAAGGGTACTGGAATAGGGCTATATTTATCAAAAACAATAATTGAAGATCATTTTAATGGAAAGATTTTAGTACAAAGTGATCAAAATGGTACTACTTTTACAATAGTATTACCAAAAAGAGTGTAATATTTCGTATGAATTTAGAAGAATATAGAAAAGAAAAAGCAAAATGTGTTACTTGGAAAAACATAGAGCCAATATATAATGCAGTCCAAGAGGCAAAAACTGTTAATTTAGAAGATATTAATTTAGAACTTGGTGATTGGGTTTCAATTAGTACGAAATCAAATATAACACAAAGTGACCATAAAAAAATATATAATGCATGTGAAAAATTAATTCCTTGGAGAAAAGGGCCATTTAAACTTTTTGATATCGAACTTGATACAGAATGGCAAAGTAATATTAAATATAATCTTATTAGACCATATTTTAATTTAAAAGATAAAATTGTAGTTGATATTGGTTGCAATAATGGATATTATATGTTTAGAATGCTTGAAGATAAACCAAAAAGATTAACTGGTTTTGATCCTAGTCCTCTTACTATGTTGCAATTTGATTTTATAAATCATTTTGCAAAGACTCCTATAATATATGAGCAATTAGGTGTAGAACATTTAGATTTTTATGAACATAAATTTGATTTTATTTTTATGCTTGGAGTTTTGTATCATAGACCAGATCCAGTAGGTACTCTTAAGAGTTTACGAAATGCATTAAATAAAAATGGTGAAATTTTAATTGATACATTTATGATAGATGGAGAAGATGAGATTTGTTTAACACCAAATGGAAGATATTCAAAAATTCCAAATATATTTTTTATACCAACAATAAATGCACTAAAAAATTGGGTAAGTCGTGCAGGATTTATAGATATAGAGATTTTAGAAACTACAATTACTACTTCAGATGAACAAAGAAAAACAGCTTGGTCATTTGATCAAAGTTTAGAAGATTTTTTAGATCCTAAAGATTCAAGTAAGACAGTTGAAGGGTACCCAGCACCTAAAAGAGTTTATTTAAAAGCTAAAAAGAAAAATTAAAAGAAATCAATAGAGCTTTCTTTTTCTTTTGTATATACTTTATATTTACTTCGTCCTTCATTTTTGGCTTCATATAAGAACATATCAGCATTTTTGATTACTTGATTTATACTATCACTATCTTGTGGATAATATGATATCCCTATACATATAGTTTTTTTAAGTACTTGTTTAGTTTGTTCATTAACAATGATATTTGTATTTGCAAATGAATCTATTATTTTTGTTGCTATTTTTATTGCTTCATCTTTTGTATGTATTTCAGTAAGTGCGACTAAAAACTCATCGCCAGTTAATCTTGCAACTATATCAAAACTATTGATATTCTCATGTATTATTTTAGCTAGTTCAACTAAAACAACATCTCCAACATCATAATCAAATTCATCAATTACAGCTTTAAAGTGATCAATTCCAATCATCAAAAATGCTATATTTGATTTATCTTTTCCAGATAAAGAAGTTGATTTTATAATATGTTCAGTTAGGTATTTTCTATTATATACATTTGTTACACTATCAATAGAAGATGACTCTATGTAATGTTTTTTTATAATACCACTTTGAATAATAGGTGATATTTGAAAAAAAGCAGCTTGAATTGTATCATAATCATCTTCAATAATCTTATGACTAACTTTTGAATTAACACTAAATGATACAATTGCATTTAGATCTGTATGGGTATTGATTATAAAATAAAAACTATTTTCATCATCTAAATAAAATGCTTCACCTTTAGAATAAATTGATTCATTAGTATTATTTTCTATATGAAATAAAGCAAAATTAATATTGTCTATATGATAATTATTTTCAAGCCATCTATATATATCTTGAGCCATCTCTTTTAAGTTTGATGAGTATTGTAATTGTTCATATAAAGTATATATTTTTTCTAGTGATTCAAGTTTATTTATATTTGTACATGATTCTTTAATAAGGTTTAAGATATTATTTTTCATTATTTATATCCCTAAAATAAATCAATAGAACTCTCTTCGTCTTTTGTATATGCCAAAATTTTACTACGCCCTTTGTTTCTAGCTTCATATAACGCTATATCTGCATATTTAATTAGTTGGTCAACTGAAGTTGAGTCATCTGGATAAATTGTACTTCCAATACATATAGTCTTTTTTAAAACTTGGTTTGTATATGAATTTACATTTACTTCACATTTTGCAAATGATTCAATAAGTTTATTAGCAACTAATAAAGAATCATCAGAACTATGAATATTTGATAAAACAATTAAAAACTCATCAGATTCTAATCTTACGACTAAATCAGATGTTCTAATATGTTTTTGCAATATTTTTGCAAGTTCAATTAAAACTTTATCTCCTATATTATAATCAAATTCATCAATAACTGCTTTAAAGTGATCAACTCCTACCATTAAAAATGCTACTTTTTGTTGTTCTCTTTGAGCTAAAGGTAAAAGTTGTTTTAAATGTTCCATTAAATATTTTCTATTATATAAACCTGTGACATGATCAACAGTTTTTACATCTTCATATTTTTGTTGAATTATCATTGCTCTTAGTGATGGAGTAATTAGATAAAACAATAAGTTGATTAGTGTCATTTCTTTTTCTAGTAATAATATATGTTCTTCATTATCAGCTTCTAAAGATATTGTTGCAGTTTCATATGAAAATATTATTAAGGATTGACTTATTAATTTAGGATTGGAATCTTCTTTGAACTCTTTACCTTTATGAAAAATAACATTAGTTAGATTTTTATCACTATTAAATGTATGAATTTTAAATGTATGAATTTTAAATGTTCTATTTAACCAATTGTATAACATCTGATAATACTCTTGAGTACAAGAAAGTGAGTTAAGTTGGTCATGTAATAAAATAATACTATTTAATATATTATTGTCAGATTCTTCTAAACTATTTAGATCAAATAACTTACTAATAAGTGTATTCATATGAGTATACCTTCGTGTTTGTTATGTTTATGTTACATTATACTAGAACTGTACTTAATATTATAAATAATTTTTCCAAGCATTTAAAGAATTGCGTTCAAGTGACAACTTTGTAACATCTCCATGTCCTGGATATATAATATAATCATTTTCCCAAGTTAGTATTTTATCTATACTATTTATCATATCTTTTGGATTAGAATATGGAAAATCTGCTCGTCCTATAGAATTTTTAAATATAAAATCACCACTAAACATAATATCTTTAAAAATTATTACACTGCACCCTGGTGTGTGTCCTGGAAATAGAAAAAATGAAAATTCAACACCATCAATGCTAAATGATTGGTCACCTTCAACTAATATATCTGGTGTACTTGGAGGTATTCCTTGCTCAAACGGATCATTTTGCAACATAAAAGCATCATCTTTTGGACAATAAATAGGTATATTTAGTTTCTCTTTTAACTCTTTATTACACCATACATGATCAAAGTGTCCATGAGTATTTAAAATTGCAACAGGATTTTTACAATTTTGTATTACCCAAGATGTAGCTCCCACTCCAGGATCTATAATAAAATCCTTATTATTAATTGTAATAATATAACAATTTGTTTGATATGGACCCATTGGCTGTATTTGTATATTCATTTAGTAACCTTGTGATAAAATAATGGTAATATTCTATCAAATAAAGAGTTAAATAATGTACCATAATGAATTAGAAAAGATTTTACTTGAACAAAATCCTAAAAATAAATTTAAGATGTTTGAATTATTTTATAATAAATTTCTAAATAATGAATATCAATTTGAAAAAGACTATAAAGCACCAATATTGAAAGAACCATCATATGTAAGTTTTTTGAATATAGTATTACCTAAAGAGATAAAAATTAGAAAATATTTTGATACAAATGAAGGAAAAATATCATTACTTCATACCATTGCTCACATTGAATATAGTGCAGTTGATTTAGCACTAGATGCAGCATTGAGATATACAAATATGCCAATTGATTATTATAAAGATTGGTTAGAAGTCGCAGCTGATGAGATTAGACATTTTAAGATGTTGGAAAATATGCTTATAGAATTAGGGAGTTTTTATGGTGCATTAAGTGTGCATACAAATTTATTTGAAGCTATGAAAAATACTCAAGATTTTATAGAAAGAATGGCAATAGTACCAAGATACTTAGAAGCAAATGGATTAGATCAAAATCCAAAAATTATAAATAAATTAAAATCTTCAAATGATAGTTTTAATAAAAAAATTTTAGATACATTACAAATTATATTAGATGAAGAGATAGATCATGTAAAAAAAGGGGATAGATGGTTTAAATATGGTTGTAATAAACAAAATTTAGATCCAGAATCTACATATTTAAATATTTTAGAGAAGTTTTACCCTGGATCTACATCAAAGCATCAAAAACTAAATTTTGATGCTAGAAAAAAAGCTGGATTTTCTTGTGAAGAGTTAAAAAAACTCTCCAATAGTAAGGATTGCTTTTAAATTTATTTAAACCAACTTTTTACTTTATCAAACATAGTTTCAAAACTTGATTCATGTGGAGTGCTTTGAATTCCAAAGCTCTCTTGTAATTTTTCAAGTAGCTCTTTTTGTTCACTATTTAAGCTTTTTGGATAAATGATTTTAATTTGAACTATTAAACTACCTTTTCCATATCCTTGTACAGATTTTACACCTTCACCTCTAAATGTAAATTGCTCTTTATCTTTAGTACCTGCAGGAATTTCTAATTCTAATTCACCTCTTAAACCTGGAATTTTAATAGTAGAACCAAGTGCAACTTGAGTAAAAAACAATGGAACTTCATAATAAATATCATTATCATGTCTTATAAAGTGCTTATCCTCTTTTACAGAGATTTGAATATATAGATCTCCTCTTGATCCATTTGGAGCAATATTACCTTTTCCACCAACTCGTATTCTATTTCCATTATCAATACCTTCTGGTATATCAACTGTAAAGCTATCTTTTATTTCTTCATATCCCTTACCATGACAATCATTACACTTATCTTTGATTGATTGACCAGTTCCATGACATTTTGGACAAGTTTGTGCAAAAGTCATAAAGCCTTGTCTCATATGTATTTGACCTTGACCATCACATGTTGGACAAGTGCTTAGTTTTCCATTTTTAGCACCAGTTCCTTTACAAGATTTACAAGCTTTTTTATATTTGTATTTTAATTCTTTTTTGCAACCAAATATTGCTTCATTAAATTCTACAGTAATATCAATAGACATATCTAAATTATAGTTATATGATTTTTGTTGTTGTCTTCTTCTATTACTACCTCCACCAAAGGCAGATCCAAACATCTCTTCAAAAACACTTCCTAAATCATCAAAGCCTCCAAAGCCACCAGCTCCACTGCTAGCACCATGACCTTCAAGTCCTGCATGTCCGTATTGATCATATAGTGCTCTTTTTTTATCATCACTTAATACTTGATATGCTTCATTTATATTTTTAAAATTCTCTTCAGCTTCTTTATCTCCTGGATTTTTATCTGGATGATATTTCATTGCTAGTTTTCTGTATGCTTTTTTAATGGTGCTTTTATCACACCCTTTTGATATTTCTAGTAATTCATAGTAGTCTATTTGTGTCAAAATTAAATCTCCTTAATTTTATAACTTATTATTTTCGCGATTTTATCTTAATTTTGATATAATTCTGCTTATGAAAAAAGGACTACAAAAATTTTACTCTTTGGTTGAAGCTTTTGAAATGCTTCCAACTATAGGAAAAAAATCAGCACTAAGATTAGCATATCATGTTGTAATGAACGATACATATTGTGGTATTAAATTAGCTCATAGTATAGAAAACGCAATTGGATCAATTATGAGATGTTCTGTTTGTCACAATATAAGTGAACATGAGATATGTGAAATATGTCTTGATGAACAAAGAGAAAAGGGTTTGTTATGCTTAGTGCAAAATGCAAAAGATATTTTTACTATTGAAGAATCTAAGCAATTTAGTGGAAGATATTTTGTTTTAGAAGAGCTTGAAGAACACTCTTTAAATAAATTAATAAATTTAATAAATGAGTATAAAATAAAAGAATTATTATTTGCTATAACTCCAAGTTTAGCGAATGATGCTTTTATATTATTTATAGAAGATAGATTATCTAAGTTTGATATAACTTTTACAAAAATAGCTCAAGGTGTACCAACTGGTGTTAGTCTTGAAAATGTTGACTTATTATCATTAAGTAAAGCTATTCAAAGTAAAGTACAAATTTAGTAAGAATAATGTATAATAATGTCAGATGAACAATAAAATAATATGTCAAAAATGTAAATTTTATTTTGTTACTTGGATACAGAATAAACCCCATGGTTGTAAAGCTTATGGGTTTAAATCTATGAAGCTTCCATCTATGGTAGTTAAACAAAGTAGTGGTATTGATTGTTCTTTATTTCAACCAAAAAATAATAGGTAAGGATTGATTTGAAATTAAACAAATATATAGATTTATTTATAGATAATCAGTCGTATATTATTAACTCTTGGAGTAAAGATAATAATTTAAACTCTATATTAAATATGCATAATGTTAAAATGGATTATTTTATAAAAAATTATGCTAGTTTAGTCTTAACACATTATTTAAATATTATTCAAGATAATGATAATATTGGTAAATGTGATGCAATTGAATCATTAATTCAATATTTAAAATTAAAAAATATAACTTCAAGTGATCTATTTTTGATTTGTAACTCTTTTTATAATACTTTTGTTAATTTTATATTTGAAAAGAATATTTTTAATAAAGATATTCTTGATGAAATAAATTTAATTCATGAAAAAAATTTTAGTGCATTATTATTATATTATACAGATTCAATAAAAGATGTTGAAATTAAACTAGATAAAATTAATGCAATGGTTGATAAATATATTATTATGTCTCAAACTGATACCAATGGTATTATTACAAATGTTTCTGATGCATTTTGTAAAATCAGTGGATATTCTAAAGAAGAGTTAATAGGAAAATCTCATAATATTGTAAGAAATCCAAATACTCCAAATGAACTTTTTGTAGATTTATGGGAAACTATAAAAAGTGGTAAAATATGGCATGGAGAGATAAGTAATAAGGCAAAAGATGGTTCAATTTATTGGGTAGATGTTACTATTGAACCTATTTTTGAAAATGATAAAATTATTGGATATAGTGCAATAAGACATGATATAACTTCAGCAAAAAAAGTTAAAGCACAGCAAGATATGATAATAGAACAATCAAAATCTGCAGCTATGGGTGAAATGATAAGTATGATAGCTCATCAATGGAGACAGCCGCTTCAAGCTGTATCCGTGTTAACTCAAAAGTTACCTTTGTTAAAGATGATTGATGGGGATATTGATGAAGAAGTTCTTAATAAAGTAGTAGATGATGTTGGATTGCAATTAGATTATATGTCAAAAACAATTGATGATTTTAGAAACTTCTTTAAACCAGATAAAGATAAACAAAAAGTAAAATTAAGTAAACTAATTATAAAAGTTGAAGAATTTTTATCATATATGTTAAAAATGGAAAAAGTAAAAATTAATTTATCTTATGAAGAAGATATAACTCTTGAATTACATTATAATGAAGTTATGCAAGTATTCATAAATATTATTAAAAATGCAGTTGATGCTATGAAAGAACATAAAATAAAAGATAGATATATAAATATTAATTTTTATAAAAAAGATAACCATGTTATAATAAACTTTGAAGATAATGCAGGTGGAATAGATGAAAGTATTTTATCTAAAATATTTGATCCTTATTTTTCTACAAAAAGTAATAAAAATGGTACAGGTTTAGGATTATATATGAGTAAAACTATTATCGAAGAACATAGTAATGGTAAATTAAGTGTAAAAAATAGTCCAAATGGAGCTACTTTTACTATAATGTTACCACTTGAAAAGGAATAAAATTGTTATATGAAGAATTAAAAATAAAATCAGCACAACTTGGATTTGAAAATCTTAATGATTTTGCAAAATATATTGGTTCATCTCCAGCTGAACTTCTTGATTGGGAAGATAAAGATGAAGTGCCGTATATAGTATCACTGGTTATTCATTTATTAAATAATGAAAAAGAACTACCAGAACATAATACTTTGGATTCATTAGTAGAAGAGTGTTTACCTTTAGCGACATTATTAGAAGAAGCTTCTAGTTTTCCTCATAAGCTAGAAGAGATGTTTGTATTGCAAAAAGAGTTAAATGATAATACAAATGGTAAGAATTGGGAATTAGGTGTTAATAAATTTGATAAAGAGATAAATTGGCTAAGATGTATTCATATGGAAGTTGCAGAATTAATAGATTCTGCTCCATGGAAACATTGGAAGAATATCACTGCTGATCCTGATATGAATAATATTCATGTAGAATTAGTTGATATTTGGCATTTCTTAATGAGTTATATCTTAAGTGAAACAAATATTCCAAGAGCAGTATCCCTAGTAAATACTCATTGTATATATGAAGCAAGTGAAGATCTTGATATTAAATTATTGATTAAAGAATCTGAAAAACTTTCATATATAGCTTTAGCTATTCAAACAGGAAATATGCCTTCTTTTTCTGGTGTTGAAAGATTTATAGATCAATTCTTTAGATGTTGTAAAATATCTGGACTTAGTTTTACGTGGCTTCAAAAATTATATATTGGTAAAAATTGTTTAAATCAATTTAGACAAGACCATGGATATAAAGAGGGAACATATATTAAACAGTGGGATGGTAAAGAAGATAATGTAGTAATGGTAGAAATACTAGATACTATGGATAGTGTTAGCTTTAATGAGTTATATGAAGCATTAAGTACTCAGTACGAAAAACTAAAGTAGGGCAGGAGAAGATAAACGTAAGTTAGTTACCTTTATCTATTTTCGTACAGATAAACGTAAGTTAGTTACCTTTATCTATACTCATCCTTGAACTCTACATATCGTCCAGCATGATCAATTAGATTTTGTACTTCTTCATCACTTAGTGTTTTTACTACTTTTGCTGGACTTCCCATAATAAGTGAATGTGGAGGGAATACTTTATTACTTGTTACAAGTGAGTGAGCTCCTACAATACTTCCTTCACCAATTACAGCACCATCAAGAATTGTAGCACTCATACCTATTAGACATCCATCTTCAATAGTACATCCATGAAGCATAACTTTATGACCAATAGTTACGTCATTTCCTATAATAGTTGGATTTCCATCACTCATATCTTCTTTTTTATAGTGAGTTACATGCACCATAGATAGATCTTGAATTGATGTTCTATCGCCAATTACAATTTTATGTACATCCCCTCTAATAACAGTTCCAAACCATATTGAGCTATCTTTTCCAATTGTTACATTTCCAATAACATCGGCACTTGGTGCAATCCAAGATTTTTCACCAATTTTGGGAAACCATTGTTTAAATTTTAATAACATTACTCTTCTCCTTGATGTTTTATAATAGTTGGTTCACTATAGTTTGGTATATCATCATAAGTAAATAAACCATAATATTTTGTAATTTTTGGATTTCCAAAATCATCATAACTATAATTATCACTTCCAGCATAAATTTTATCACCATCAAGATGGTTTTTAGGTTTATGAAATCTATTTCTAACTACATAAGTTCCTCTAAAATCTTCATCATCTGGATTTTTCCAAGTAAGTTTTACTTTTGAGTTTTCTACAGATATTTTAACATCTTCTACACTTTGAAGTGGAAACTTTCTTTTATGAATATATTTAACGACAAGCTTTACATTATGCTTTTCATCATTTGCATACCAATTTATTATATGGTCTTTTATTATCGCTGAAGTTGGTTTAATTAAAAATGTAGCATTTTTGTCTTTTTTATGCATCTGCTCTAATTCTAGTCTAGAAAAATTATCAAATAAAAATTTATGAGATTTATTTTTTTGTAAATCAGCACGACTAACTTCATATCCAATAAACTCTATTCTATCTCTATTTTGGATATTATCATAATCTATATTTTCAATATCTACAAACTCAACATTGTATCTTATATCTTGTCTTGATTTTGTAGTGTTTTTATTCTTTATTTCAATATAACAATCTGTAATAACAGTTTTATCTGGATCAGGTAATGTTGATAGATCAAAACACATTAATCCATATATTTTATCATTGTTTTTATCAAATCCACAAGATAATGTTTCATAATCAATATTATCTTTTGATACAGTACAAATAGAACTTGCTTGTAAAACAATCTCTTGAGATGGAATAGTGTATTTTATATCAATACTTGGTCTATAATGTAAACCTCCACCAAATTTTCCATAACCTAAATCAAACATCATCATTTGAGAATCTCTACCATCTGGTAACTTAGTTGGACCAGATATTCTAAATATTACTTTTTCCCGTTTTAATAATTTTTGTAAAATTGTTTTTTCACATTCATTAAAATCCCAATGACTCCAAATACCTTGTGTTAATTGTTCAGAAGGTATTGTTTGTCCTATAGTTTGTATGATTTTTGATTTTATTACTTGATCATAATCAGTAATATCAGCTATTGTTTTATCATCTATAAATGATATAGACCATTCTCCATATTTTTCTATTTTAGCATTTACCCTATTTAGTGGATAAAGTGAAATTCTTACATCTTTAATTATTGCATTGCTTGGAATTTTATTAAGATCAAACTGCATCATACCATAGCTAGCACCTTTGGTTTCATTTATCCCTATAAATAAAGAGTTATTTCCAAAGTGTTTACGATTTGTTTCAATTAGTTTTTGGGCAACATATCCTACATTTGATGGTGTAGGGAATAAAGTTTTACTAAATTCATCAGCTTCAAGTCGTGTTTTTATTTTTGTTTTTGGAGCAAATGCTGATTTTACACCTGTAATATTATCTACAGCTCGTATATAATAATAATATGCAGTTCCACTTGTTAGTTCAATATCAGTAAAAGATGTTTCATTTGTTTGGGCTATTAAATTAGAACTATTACATGCCTCTTTATTTTGTCTATTACGATATATTTCAAAGTAGATATCTTTTTTACATTCGTATTCCCATTTTAAAGTTACTTCTTGAGATGTATATGATTCTATTCTAAATCTTTCAACTCTTTTTGGAGCAATTTTTGAATAATTTTGTGCTTCACCTAAGGCATAAAGTAGGGCAGGTATATTTTCATTTATACTTTCTTTCATATTTTGCATAAAGTCAGGTATATTTCTTGTTCCTACTTCAACCACTGCTGCAATTATATCTTTACTGTAGTAATATTCTCTACCAGATCCTGAAATTAATTTTGTAGGTGGTTTACCCCTATGAATACCATATCTTCTTCCTGTAACTTTTGAGATTTCATAATTCATATTTGCACATAAAGTATTTAGATCTGTTCCATTAATTTCAGCTTCATGATTAAATTTATGCGCAGGAAAAAATACATTTCCTTGTGAATGATAATCTAAAGCTATTGTAATATTATCATGTTTATCAACAAAATTTTTCATAGCAGTTGTTTCTGGTTCACTAAATGGTTTTGGACCACTATACACATTTGAAGATGTATTTGATGATTTAGAATATCCAACTGAAAAGTTTCTATTTAAATCAACTCCAAAAGTTCCATCGCCATTATCTCGTCTATTTTTTCTCCAAAATGAAAAATGTGTACGACTATATTCAAATCCATCAGGATTTAAACATGGTACTATATATAAAGTATTTTTTGTAATAGTTTGTAATATTTTTGGATTTGTATTATAGTTTTTTAATAAATAATCTATAAAAGAGACTGCAAGTTCATTTCCAATCCATTCTCGTGCATGAATTGTTCCTGTAAAAAGCATAGCAGGTTTTAAATCTGCATTTTCTACATTTAATGTAACTTTTGCAAGCATAATATCTCTATCTTCCCAAGTCTTACCAATAGATTCTATACTTATAAGACTTGGGTAATTTTCAACACATTGTTTTAAAAATTCTACTGTTTGATCATATGATTTATACTGTTGCTTCATTAAGAATTAGACTCTCTATACTTTTTCCAAATTTGTTTTACATTATCGATAATTGATGCAGTGATACCTTTTACATGTATAAGTAACTCTGGTTTATTATCTAAAATTTCTATAGTTTCATTTTTAGTAAATGTTTTATAAATTTTTTTTACTTTTTTATCACCAATTCCATCTACTATTTTTAAGATTTCACTTAATTCATCTTTTGAAATATCATTGTTATATGATTCTTGAGCCTCATCTGAACTAACACAAGCATCTTCTAAACCATCTTTATTTTTTATTTTCATAGATTTTAAATTTTTAAGTGCTAATTTATCTTGATAATTCCATTTTTCACTTGGCCACTCTTCATATAATCTTTCATTTACATCATAAACTTTATATTTTTTATCTAATTCATGTAAATAAACTTTCTTTTTACCATATAGTTTTTTCTTTTTACCAAAAAATGCACCATCGTAACTAGGACTAAAATTACCAAATGTAATATGTCTCATAGTTCGTAAAAGTGATGGATCAATTTTTCCTAACTCTTCCCAGTTAAACATTGGCATATGAGGTTTTCTAAATCTTCCTTGACTTAAACTCCACATTAAATATTGACCAATCCAATCTCTTATATAAGGAAATGCTGCAAAGGCAGTTGCACACTCTAATATTCGCACTTTTCCATCTTTCCCATATGCTACATCACAAGCCCAATATTCAGCTTTGGCTGCTTTACTTACTTTAACTGCTAAGTCTAATACATTTTTAGGCACATCCATATAATCCATACTTCCACCTTGGCTAGTATTTGTAAGCCATTCACCCTCAGGAGCTCTTCTCCAAAATGCACATACAGGTTTATGACCAATAAGCATCACTCTAATATCAGCTTCCATTGGTACAAAATCTTGAAAATACATAGGATGGTATTTTTTTTCATCAAATAAGGCACGAGCTTCTTTGTAATCATCTACTTTATGTACAAAATAACCACCATAATTAGATGGTCCATAAGATTTTTTTACAATTTTTGGATATTTGCATTTTTTTAGAAATTTATCTGCATTATCTCTATTGTAGTAGATATATGTTTTTGGAATAGGTAAATTATATTTCCATGCAAATCTTGTCACATTTTCTTTAGATTTATTAGAAAATTGAGTATCAAGTGATGGTATAAATCTTACATTTGGTAAAGCTCGTGCTATTTCTCTAAATGTTTCATACGCAGTTGCTGGAACATTTCCAATTAAAACATCAATTTTTTTTCTTTTTACTTCTTTAATAAATCTATTTTTATCATTTCCCCAGTGGTATGTTACAGTCTCAATTTTATTTGGCCAACCTTTGAAGTTTGAGTGATCAAAAAATCTTAATACATGATCAAGATACAAAAATCCTAATTTTGGTAATTCTTTATTTTTTAGTGCCATATTATTTCCTTTTTATTTTTTATTTTTTTTAGTTTTTCTATCTATCATATCTACAATAAGATCTATTTTTTTATTATTGAAATCTAAACCTTGTTTTTCTTGTTCTGGAGTTGCAAACGCTGGTATTCCATTTACCTCAAGTACTACATATTCTTGTTTTTCTAAATCATAAATAATATCAACTCCACCAATATCAACTTCACAAACTTTACAAGCTTTTTTTGCGATATTTATAATTTCATCATTTGCTTCTCTCATAAATACAGAGCCACCACTAGTAACATTAGTTCGCCAATCAGTTCCACTAGCTTTTCGCCCATAACAACCAACAAATTCACCATCAACAATATCAACTCTAAAGTCCGTATTATCATATGTTATAAATTTTTCAACATAAAAATATCTTAAATCCATCTGATTTAAAAATGGCATAAGCATATCAAGGTTTGCTTCAGATTCAATTTTTGTAAGTCCAACTCCACCCCAACCATCAGTTGGTTTATATACCATTTTATCCCATTTTTTAATTATCTTTTTTAATGCAGCACCATTGTCTCTATGGCATAATTTATAATCTGGTGTTGCTATACCATTGTTTCTAAGAACAAATGATGTATGGAATTTATCTTCAGTTAGAGCAAATGAATCATAAGAATTTATCATAGGAATAACACGATTTAATGCTTGATATAGATACATTTGATATTGAGTTTGTTCCCCTGCATTATATGAAAAGAATAGATCTAGTTTATCTACTTTTAAATCATCGTAGTATATATGACCATTTTTAGCTATACAATCATGTAATCTTATATTGTTAAGAGTATCTATTCCTCTATCATTGAGTTTTTTTATAATCTTTTTACCAATTTTATCTCCACCACCATTACTGTAAAGCCACATTCCTATTTTACGATTATGTTTACTCATTTGCTCTCCTAAAATTAATTATTACAATTTAATGATAGTTTATCATATTGGATCATATTTTTAGTTTAAATAAATTAGAACTTAAAATTATTATTTTGATGAAACTCTAATATATTTTTCATCATATTTATTCTTTGTTCAAAACTACTTTTTAGAGCTCTTTCATGAATAGTATGATCTCCATCACCAAATGGGCCAAATCCATCAAGTGTAACAACATCACAAGATGCTACATGATTTGCATCGCTTACTCCACCCCTTTGTTCTGTTGGAATTTTTTGATTTGTAATTGATTCTAATTTTTTTATAAAGTTTAATTGTGTAGAATTTTCTTCCATAACATCTCTTTGAATTAAACCATCAAGAGTTGAAGTAGTGCCTTGCACATATGAAGTATTTGTAATAGTTTCAAGAGCTTTTAGGAGTCTAATTTTTTCACTGTTTAATTTATATCTAATTTCTAGTAATAATTCACATTTTGGGCTAATTGTATTTGCTCCAATTCCACCAGATATTTTTCCAACATTACAAGTTGTACCTAGTTCTAAATTTGTAAGTTTTACAAGCTCTTGTAGTTTATAACTAGCTTCTAAGTTTGCATTTATACCTTTTGTATAACTAGTTCCTGCATGTGCAGCTTGACCATTTATAGTTATGGTATATGTTCCAACACCTTTTCGTCCTGTTACAACTTCAAGGTCAGGTCCTGCTGCTTCAAATACAAAACAATAATCATAATTTTTTGCTATATCTAAAGTGATAAATTTAGAATCATCACTTCCTGTTTCTTCATCTGATACAAGTAAAAAATCTATATTTTGTATTTTATTGTTATTTTTATAAATCTCCTTAAGTGCTTCAAGTGCTACAATATTTCCACCTTTCATATCACAAACACCAGGACCATATATCCATTTGTCATCTTGAGTAAATGTGTCAAATTGACCTTGTGGAAATACTGTATCATTGTGTCCTAAAAAAAGAATTTTGTCTCCATCTGTTTTAGGCGTAGTAAAGAGTTGATGATTACCTAAAAGTTCTCTTTTGTATGTAGTAGTTTTAAAACCAATATCTTCAAGCCATTTTTGCATTTGTAAACCAACTTCATCTACACCTTCTTTATTTTTAGTGTAAGAGTTAATTTTACAAATTTTTTCTAAATCTTTTAAGTAATCCATTTAATAATATCTTTTATATTTTATTTTATAGTTCTTTTTTTACCTGCAATAATTCTTCTTAATGCATTTAATCTAATAAAACCTTCTGCATCTTTTTGATTATATACTTCATCCTCTTCAAAAGTAGAGTGCTCTTCAGAGTATAGTGACATATCAGATTGTCTTCCTACCACTGTTACACTACCTTTATAAAGTTTTAATCTAACTTCACCTTGAACATATTTTTGAGTAGCATCAATTGCTGCTTGCATCATCTCTCGCTCTGGGCTAAACCAAAAACCATTATAAATTAGTTCTGCATATTTTGGCATCATAGAGTCTTTTAGATGTGCTTCTTCTCTATCTAAACAAATAGATTCTATAGCTCTATGAGCTTTTAGCATAATAGTTCCACCTGGAGTTTCATAACAGCCACGAGCTTTCATCCCAACAAATCTATTTTCAACAATGTCAAGTCTTCCGATACCGTGTTTATTTCCATATTCATTTAAAGTTCGTAAAATTGTAGCAGCACTTAACTCTTTTCCATTTATAGAAATAGGGTCACCATTTTTATATCCAATAGTGATATATTCTGGAGTATTTGGTGCATCTATAGGATCAGTTGTCCATAGCCACATAGAATCTTCTGGTTCATTCATTGGATTTTCAAGATGTAGACCTTCATAAGCGATATGAAGTAAATTTGCATCCATTGAATAAGGACTTACTGTTGGTTTCCCATTTTCATCAAGATGTTTTGCATCAATACTAATACCATGCTCTCTAGCATAAGATAAAAGTTTTTCTCTACTATTTAGATCCCATTCTCTCCAAGGTGCAATAACTGTAATATCTGGATTTAATCCTAAGTAACCAAGTTCAAATCTTACTTGATCATTTCCTTTTCCAGTTGCACCATGAGATACAGCATCAGCTCCCATTTTTGCAGCAATTTCTATTTGTTTTTTTGCAATAAGTGGTCTAGCAATTGAAGTACCAAGTAGATATTCACCTTCATAGATTGCATTTGCTCTAAACATAGGGAAAACATAATCTTTTACAAACTCTTCTTGAATATCAAGTATAAAAATATTTTCAGGTTTAATTCCACATGAAAGTGCTTTTTCACGAGCAGGTTCTACCTCTTCACCTTGACCTAAATCAGCTGTAAATGTAATAACTTCAGCATTATATTCATCTTGAAGCCATTTTAAAATAACACTTGTGTCTAATCCACCACTATAAGCTAATACTACTTTTTTTACTTCTTTTTTTGACATTGTATCTCCGTAATAAAAATTTTAATAATTGGCTATATTTTATCTAAAAATAGCTATAATTTTGGTTATGAGAATAGATAAATTTTTAAATGCAGTAAATATTACTAAAAGACGATCAATAGCCGAAGATATGTTGGCACATAAAGTTGTATTTATCAACGGTATTAGTGTGAAAAAAGCCAAAGAGGTAAAAGTAGGGGATATTATAGAAATTAAATATCTTGAATATACAGATAAATTTAAAGTATTACAAATACCTACAACAAAATCAACACCAAAAAGTAAACAAAGTGAATATGTAGTGCAAATTGGAGGAAAAAATGTTTAATAAAGATAAATTAAAGTTTGATGATATATTTGAAAATAGACTGCCTGAGCAAGAAGTAAGAGATTATTTAATAAAACTATATGAAGATGGTGAAACGCCTGAACAAATTGCAGCTGCAGCTGATGCTATGAGAGAACATTATATACCATTACCTGTACCATATAGTTTAAAAGAGGAATTAATAGATAATTGTGGAACAGGTGGAGATAAAAGTAATAGTTTTAATATCTCTACTACTGTTTCTATTATGTTGGCAGCTTGTGGATGTAAAGTAGCAAAACATGGAAATAGAAGTATTACAAGTAATTCCGGATCAGCTGATATGCTTGAAGAATTAGGAGTTAATTTATCTTTAACTATTCCAAAACAAGTTCAGATGCTTGAAGAAACTGGATTTGTCTTTATGTTTGCAATAAATCATCATCCAGCTATGAAATATATTATGCCAATTAGAAAATCTATACCACATAGAACTATTTTTAATATATTAGGACCACTAAGTAATCCAGCTTCTGTACATAAGCAGCTTATTGGTGTATTTTCAAAAGAATATGTATCAAAAATTGCAAAAGCACTAACGCTATTGAATACAAGTAGAGCAATGGTTGTAAGTAGTGAAGATGGTATGGATGAAATATCAATATCAAGCATAACTCATGCAGCATTTGTAGAAAGAGGGCAAGTAAAAGAATTTACTTTAGATCCAAGAGAATATGGCTTTGAATTTTATGATAAAAAAGAGATTGAAGGTGGAACTGCTAAAGAAAATGCAGTAATTACAAGAGATATTTTAGAAGGTAAAATAAGTGGAGCTAAACTTGATATTGTATTAATAAATACTGCTGCTGCACTTTTAGTTGATGGAAAAGTTCATTCAACAGAGCAAGGTATAGAATTAGCTAGAAGTGTTATAGACAATGGTAAAGCAAAAGCAAAGTTAGAACAAATTATATCAGTATCAAATAGTTTAATGTAGTATGATTTTAGCTAAAGATCAACTCAATTTAATTGTAAATGAATTAAATAGATTAATTGATAAACAAAACATGATTGTATTGTTAAGAGGTGATTTAGCAAGTGGTAAAACAACCCTTGTAAAACAGTATATAAAGCAAAATAATATTGATGATGATGTGACTTCCCCAACATTTTCAATACAAACTAAATATAGTAATGATATATACCATTATGATTTATATAATAAGAGTTTACAAGAATTTGTGAATTTAGGTTTATTAGAAGAATTTGAGAATGATGGCATACATTTTGTAGAGTGGGGAGAAGAAGATTTAGAATCTATTTTAAGTCAATATGGATTTGAATTTTTAGTTGTAAATATAAAAAAATTAGATAATAAGAGAGAATATATAATTGAAACATAAACTATATGTAGAAGATTTAACAAAAAGTATTAAAAAAACACAGATATTACATGGTGTATCACTTGAAGTACATAGTGGGGAAGTTGTTGGTCTTCTTGGACCAAATGGTGCTGGAAAAACAACATCTTTTTATGCTATTTGTGGATTAATAACTCCAACTAGTGGTAAAATATTTTTTGATGATGATGATATTACAAATTTACCGTTACATCAAAGAGCATTAAAAGGTATTGGATATTTACCTCAAGAATCATCAATTTTTAAAGAGTTGAGTGTTGAAGACAACCTTATGCTTGCAGCTCAAATTGTTATAAAAGATACAAAAGAACAAGAGAAAAGAGTAGATGAATTACTTGAAATATTTAATATTGAACCTATTCGTCAAAGATTAGGTGTAAGTTTAAGTGGAGGGGAGAGACGTAGAACAGAAATAGCTAGAGCATTAGTATCTAATCCAAAATTTTTACTTCTTGATGAACCATTTGCTGGTGTTGATCCAATTGCAGTGAAAGACATACAAGAGATTATACATCAGTTGACAAAAAGAAATATTGGTGTACTTATTACTGATCACAATGTTAGAGAGACACTTCAAATATGTCATAGAGCTTATGTGATGAAAAGTGGAGCAGTATTAGCCAGTGGTGATGCTGAACAGATTAAATCAGATGGTAGTGTAAGAGAACATTATTTAGGTGAAGATTTTAAATTTTAATTGATAAATAGGCAAGTTTTAAAAACTTGCCCACTCATCTTCCGTATTATTTGATACGGTTGGTTTTATATTTCTAGTTTCTTTTTTTACAGGTTGTGTTTTTATAGGTTGTGAAATACTTTCAATATTGATATTTTTTGCTTTTACTTCATTTTTACCTACAAATTCTTTTTCATCTGCATTTGATACTATGAGTTTAGCAATAATATCAGTCTGTGCTGCTATTTCATTTGTTTGTGCTGCTACAGATGCATTTTGTTGTGTTTGTTGATCTAGTGAATTAATTGCATCATTTATTTGAGATATCCCACTTTGTTGTTCTTTTGATGCTGTCTCAATATCTGATATAAGTTCTACAGTTTTAGATATATTTTCATTTAATCCATCATATCCTGATATCATTTTATCTGCAATTGTTTTACCGTCATTTGCTTTTGTTGTAGCATCTTCAACTATTTTTTTAATTTCATTTGCTGCTTCAGCAGATCTGCTTGCAAGATTTCTAACTTCTTGTGCAACTACGGCAAATCCTTTTCCTGCTTCACCAGCTGTTGCAGCTTCAACTGCTGCATTTAGTGATAGAATATTTGTTTGGAAAGCAATTTGATCAATTACACTAATTGCTTCATTAATAGATTGAACTCTTTCATTAATGTCATCCATAGCAACTGTAGTTTCTTTTGCTAAATCTCTACCTTCATCTGATGAATTTGTAAGAGAAGATGCATATCCTGCCATTTTTACAATATTATGATTATTATTAGTAATAGTAGCAGTAACTTCTTCTAATGCTGCAGCAGTTTCTTCAAGAGATGCTGCTGCTTGATTTGAGTTTTTATTTAATGTATTTACATTTTGAAGTAATGCATCACTACTTGTACTTAGTGTCATACCATTTTCTTTATTTTCTATTAATATTTGAGTGATAGCATCTCTTAATTTATTGATATCTGTAACTAATAAATCAAATACTCCACCTTTTTCAATATTTTCTAATACTAATTGATTTCTATAATCAGCATTTGTATATTCTTCTAAAATTATAGTCATATTTTCAAAATGTTTTTTTGTTGCTTTAATCATCTCATTTACACCATCTTTAAATTGATTTAAAGACTCATTTGATGTTGAACTTTCAATATATTGAGAATACCAACCATATTTTACTCTATTAATTACAATTTTAGCTTCCTCAATTACTTTATCATCTTCTTCTATTAATTGTTTAGTTTTTAAAATATTTTCATTTACAATTTTAGCCATTGTTCCAATTTCATCATTAGAAGTATGATTTATTAGAGATATATCTGATGTTTCTTTATTCATATAACTAAAGAATTTTAATAGATCTTCTTTAAATCTAATTAATGGTGTGATTACTGAATTTGAAATTGTAAAATAAAGTAGTGTAAATGATATTAAAATTAAAATTATTAAAGAAATAATGTAAAGATTACTTGTTGATAATGCTTTATTAAAATCACTTGTGTATTTTTTTACAATTACACTTGCTGCTTCAATTAAATCTTTAAATCCATTTAGTGCTGGAGAATCACTAATTTTGATTGTTTTATCTATCTCTTTTACACTTTTACCTTGAGCTTTTAAATCTATAGCTACAGATAAGTTTTTATGATAAAGTGTAATTATTTTTTCAATATTAGCTAAAGCCTGTTTCTCTTTACTATTTAGGCTTTTTAATTTTTTATATTGATTTATTGTTGTAACAAAGTCATTGTACAATTTATTTACTTTATCAACTTGTTTTTGTTGACCTCTTATTACATAGTTTTTAAATTGATGTATGATTCCACCATAACCAACTTGAGATTTAAGTTGTGTAACTAACTCTAATCTTTTTGATGCTTCATTTTTATATAAATTCCAATTTTTATTCAAAACTTGAGTGTTTGAATAGTTTAAAACTAATAATATTGAGACTACTAATCCTACAGTAAGAAATGCAATTAGAATCTTCTTTTTAATTGTTGTATTGCCTATTGTTAATCTTTTAATAAATTTTACTAATTTTATTACTTCATAACCTAAATATAGGTTTAATTTTAATTATTTTAGTTGTATTTCGTTTAAATAAGGCTAAATTATCTATGATGTGAAAAATTATAAATATATATATTATAATTTTATCTTATTTTAAAATAGTAAAATAATTGTATACATAACCACAATTACTATCAATGTAGTGATTATTACTTCTTTTATTGTAACGGCAGGGTTTAAAATGCCACAATATTGACACTTTTTTGAGTGATTTTCAACTTCATTTTTACAATTTTTACATAAAGCTATAATATATCCTTTAATTAATAATTTACTTAAAAGTATTATAGCTGATAAATAATAAAAATATCATATTGTAATATTATTGCAATATGTAATTATATTAAACTAAGTTACGCTATACTTTGACAAAAGGATGAGAAAGTGTTTATACACATAGATTTAGACAGTTTTTTTATTTCAGCACATAGAAGTCTTGACTCTTCTTTAAATAATATTCCAGCTGCTGTTGGAAGTCGAAGTAATCTTCAAATATTTGATGCAAAAAGAAATAATACAAAATTAATTAATAACAACAGTGGAGCATTTGTAGCTCCAGTATTTGATTCAAATAATAAAAATGATTTTCACACAAGATTTGTAGATAAGATAGATGGTAAAGATAAAATACGAGGTATTATTGTAACTTGTAGCTATGAAGCAAGAGCAAAAGGTGTTAAAACTGCTATGAGTATAGATATGGCTCTTAGACTCTGTCCAGAACTTATAGTTGTACCATCAAAATATACATTATATCATCATTTATCATTTGAATTACATCAGTTTTTAAAATATTATATTCCTGCAGTTGAACAATTTAGTATAGATGAGTGGTTTGGTGATTTAAGTGGTTGGATTAAAGATGAGGATGTATATGATTTTTGTATTAAACTGCAAAATGATATTAAAAAAATATTTAACTTACCTGTTTCTATAGGAATTGCACCTTCAAAATGGATTGCTAAACTTGCAACTAATGATGCAAAACCATTAGGGATAAAATATATTAAAGATACTTCAAAATATATTTCTAATATCCCCGTAGAAGAGTTTCCCGGTATTGGTAAAGCGTTTCAAACAAGATTAAAAAAATATGGTATAAATACACTAGGGCAATTAATCCAAAGTAAAAATTTACTGTATAGTTGGAAAAAGCCTGGAATTCAATTATATCACAGAGTTTATGGGGATGATAATGAAAAAATACTTAAAAGGGGAGAGCGAAAATCAATCGGACTTAGTAGAACATTTGATGCAATTTATGATAAAAATGAGATTAAAAGAAGAGTTTTAATAATGTGTAGGAATATAGTATATATTATTGAAGATTTACAACTATATCCTACTACATATTATTTAAAAATTAATTATGAATATAATATAAAAACAAAAAAAAGTATTACAAATAATAGAAAATTTAGTGAAAAACTTTTTAAAGATATTATTATGGATATTTTTGATAATAACTTTAAAAAAGACATTGGTGTTATAAAATTAACCGTAAATGTTACAAATTTCTCTAAAAAAATTCAAACATATTCATTATTTGATAATGAAGATGATATTAAACAAAATAAGTTAACTTCTCAAGTTCAAAAGTTAAGAGATAAATTTGGGCTTGATATTATTAAAAATGCAACTGAATTATGATAAAATAGGATATGTTTAAAATTATTTATGTGAGTTTTATTGTTTCTTTTTTATATTCTAATGAGTTAGAATTATTTCTTATTTCATCTTCGAAGACAATACAAACTGATGAAATTAAGCAAGTAGATAAAATAAATAAAATTGAGTTTAAAGATCCAGAGCATAAACTAAATGCAATGATGCGTGAGATGAAAGAATCTATACAAAGTGTTGAAAAAGATATAAGTTATGGAATTAAAAGTATCATTCCTATTAAAGATTTAAAAATAAAAACAAAAATAAAACATGATAAAGTTCAATCACAGTTTATATATCCAATATTAGTAGATGAATAATGTGACATAAAATTAGTTTAGTTATATTTTAATTGGATATTACCATTCAGTTCTATTTCAAATTTTATTCCAAGATCGTTTAGTATCTCAACAACTCTAAGCATTTGGCTTTGTTCTACAATACTATTTATAAAAATACTATTTTTTTCTATTTTATGATTGATTTTATTGTAAGTATAATATGATGTATCATCACCTTCTAATAAATATTGTATTGCTTCTTCAAA
>Ga0256837_1000822_pt1 | contig 23823 bp, 19 predicted proteins | sample 4562384metaG_FD_185976 | JGI IMG/M metagenome (GOLD analysis project Ga0256837, IMG submission 185976) | Hydrothermal vent microbial communities from Guaymas Basin, Mexico - 4561-384 | ecosystem: Environmental > Aquatic > Marine > Hydrothermal vents | place: Mexico: Guaymas Basin | collected...
GGTTACAATTGCTTTTATATTATCATTTAGTACTATATATTATGTAATATTTGAAAACTACAAAAAAATATTATTAGAGGAGCAACTAACAAAGATTAATATCTTGTTAAACACAGTATCACCTATAGTTAAAATAAATCTTGAGTTTAATATTATTGATAATATTGATAAAGCATTTACTAGAATTACAAATTCAAATAAAGATATAAAATCTATAAAATTAATATCTTTAGATAAAAATATCATATCAAAAAAAATTATTAATAATGAAAATAAAAATATTATAAAAAGAACAAAAAAATTAATAGATAAAAATACTAATAAAACTGTAGCTTACTTAGAAATATCATATTCAAATACTAATTATATAAATGCAATTAATAAATTTCAAAATATGTTTATAATAATAGGTATGGGCTTTATTATTTTTATAGTCTTATTTACAAAATTATTATTATATAATTTTAAACCTATTTTAACTATATCTCAAAAACTTGAAACATTTGATCCAAAAAATACTAAAAATCTTAAAATTGAAAAAATGAAAGGAAAAAATGAAATTGCAATTATTAATAATACAATTATCAATATGCTTGAAAAAATCAATTCACATACAAAAAACTTACAAGATGAAGTAAAAAGTGAAATAAAGAAAAATGATGAAAAAGAACAATTTATGATTCAACAAAGTAGATTAGCACAAGTTGGTGAGATGATTAGTATGATTGCCCATCAATGGCGTCAACCACTATCTTCTATCTCATCTACAACATCTGCCCTAGAATTAAAAATTATGCTTGATGATTATGATAGTAAATATTTTGAAAAGCAGATTAAAAATATATCAAACTATTCACAATATTTAAGTTCTACTATTGATGATTTTAGAAACTTTTTTAAATCTAATAGTACTAAAATTAAAACGACATTAGAAGAGATTATTGATGATTCTTTAAAGATATCACGAAGTTCTATTGAAAATAAAGGTATAATAATAAATAAAAATATTTTATCAAACCAAAATATATTAACATTTAAAAATGAGATTCAACAAGTAGTATTAAATCTTTTAAAAAATGCAGAAGATATATTAATTGAAAAAAATATTAAAGAACCACATATAACTATAAAAACATATGAAAAAGATATGAAAAATATTATCGAGGTATCTGACAATGGATTGGGAATACCTAAAGAGATTATAGAAAAAATATTTGATCCATATTTTACAACTAAAGAGAAAAGAGATGGTACAGGATTGGGTCTTTATATGTCAAAACGAATTATTGAAAATAGGTGTAGTGGTAAATTAAAAGTTACAAATAATAATGATGGCGTAACATTCCAAATAATATTATGAATATAGGAAGAGCAATGAATAAAGAATATATAAATAGTCTAAAAGATTTTTCTAAAAATTTAACAGTTTTATATGTAGAAGATAATAAAGAAGCTAGAAATTCAACAATTGAATTACTTAAAATATTTTTTAATAATATTATTATAGCATATGATGGTATGGATGGTATAGAAAAATTTAATTCCTCTATTGATATTATAATTACAGATATAAATATGCCAAAAATGAATGGTATAGATATGATTAAGAAAATTAAAGAGATAAATAATAATATCCCAGTTTTAATAATATCAGCACATAATGAAACAGAGTATCTAATGGATTCAATAAAATCAAAAGTATATGATTATATACTAAAACCTATACAAACTAATGATTTTATAAATATAATTTCTAAAATATTAGATACAATAAAAGATAAGACTGACACTTTAAAATATCAAGATAATTTAGAAAATAAAATAATAGAACAAGATAAAATTATACATCAACAAGCAAAACTAGCAGCTATGGGAGAGATGATAGATTCTATTGCACATCAATGGCAACAACCTATAAATGCAATATCTTTAAATATACAATCATTACAAATGAAAGATATGGTAAATGAAGATTTAACATTTGAAGATGTAAATATGTGTGCTAACAAAGTAAATATACAGATACAACATCTTTTATCAACTATGAATGAATTTAGAAACTTTTTTAGACCAAATATATCTACTCAAAAAGTATTACTAGAAGATAGTTTAAAATCAATTTTAATTTTATTAAAAGATACTATTACAAGTGAAAAAATGAATATAAATATAATGGGTGACTTAGATACTAAAGTAAATATAATACAAAATGAATTTAAACATATTGTAATAAATATAATAAATAATGCAAAAGATGAATTCAAAAAAGATCAAAAAAATAAAAAAATAGATATAAATATTAGGAAAGAATTAGATTTTACATATGTTGATATTAGTGATAATGCTGGTGGAATCCCAGAAAATATTATAGATCATATTTTTAAATCAAATTTTACTACAAAAGATGATGGGAAAGGAACTGGTATAGGTCTTTATATGTCAAAAACAATTATTGAAAAAATAAATGGAACAATTTTAGTAAAAAATGTAAAAGATGGTGCAATGTTTACTATAAAAATACCAAATTAATTTAATATCTAAATTATTATTCCATAACCATTTGAAGAGTGATTTTTAATAATATCATCACAAGGTAAAATTTTCTTTAACTTTGATACTAATTGTCTTGTGTGACCATTTTCAAAATTTTCACCCCAAACTGCCAATTCAATATCTTTTGTTGAAACCATTTTACCCATATTTTTAACTAAAATATCTAATAATTTAGATTCTTTTTTTGTTAATTTTATAATTTTACCTTTAAACTTAACAACTCTTTCATCACAAAAATAATAACAATCTTCAGTAATTTTTATCTCATTTTGATTTATATTTTCAAAAACAACGTTTATTTTTGCAAGTATTTCTCTTAGATCAAAAGGTTTTTTTATATAATCATTTATACCTAAGTTATATGCTTCTAAAATAGTATCGATATTATCATCACCACTTATAATAAATACTTTAGCATCATTTTTAATAGTTTTAATCTTTTTTACTAGCTCTAAACCATTTAAATTTGGTAAATTTATATCTACTAAATATAAATCATAAAGTTCATTTACTAAATCAAATGCTTTCTGCCCATCACAACAAGAAACAACTTCATAACCAATTTTTACAAATGTATCAGTCATAAACTGATTTAAATCTCTATTATCTTCAATTAAAAATATTTTCATATCAAATTATATCAGAATAAATTTAATTTTAATTTAAGATAATTAACTATTTTAACCTTAATCTTTGACAATGAGTCAATCCAACAGCAATTGCATCTGTAATATCTAAGGGTTTTATCTCTTTTTTTATACCTAGTAATCTTTTTACCATAAAAGCAACTTGTTCCTTACTAGCTTTTCCATTTCCTGTTACAGCTTTTTTTACTTGCAATGCTGTATATTCACTAAAATTACCAATTTCAAGAAGTATTTTTAAACTTAATGCTCCTCTAAATTGAGCTAATTTTATAACAGATTTTGGATTATATGCAAAAAATATATCTTCTATAGCTACTTCAGAAATTTTATGATTTTTTAAAATTAGATCAATACCTTCTACTAATTCTAAAATTTGTTCTTGTAATATTCTAGATTTCATTTTTATAAGACCAGCTTCAATTAATTTTGGTTTATTCACACTTGAATTCACTTCTAAAATTGAATAACCACAGTTAATGGTACCAGGATCTATAGCTAAAACTTTAATATTATCCATTTATTCACACCTAAAATTTCTTTTATTCACATAATTCACATCACATTAAAATTATCATACCATATTTTTACTTTTTTTGGATATAATAAATAGATATAAAAATAGGATGAAATTAACTTTGACAACAAAAGATATATTAGCAGCACTTAAAAATGAAGTTTCTCAAAATAATTTTGATAGATACTTAAAGCAACTCATATATAAAAAAGCAAGTTCAAGTGATGAACTAGCAGTTTTTGAAGTTCAAAATAAATTTATTGCAAATTTTATCAAAACAAAATTCACTACAATTATTGAAGATATTTTTGAAAAAAATACAAATGTAAGACCATCTATTGAGATTAAAATTACAGGTGAAAGAAGAAGAAGTAAAAAAGAGATTATGAGTGATAAAATCACAAATAATACACCTCAAAGTACTATTTTAAATCAATCATATACTTTCGATTCTTTTGTTGTTGGTAGTTCAAATCAAATGGCATATACTGCCTCAAAAGCAGTAGCACTTAAACCAGGTATACAATATAACCCACTATTTATCTATGGTGGAACTGGACTTGGAAAAACTCATCTACTTCAAGCAATAGGAAATGATGCAGTTGAGAAAGATAAAAATGTAATTTATGTAACTGTAGAGCAGTTTATGAATGACTTTTTATTTAGTATGAAAAATAAAAATATGGAACATTTCAAATCAAAATATCGTCAATGTGATCTTTTACTTATTGATGATATTCAGTTTTTAAGTGGTAAAGAGACTACTCAAGAGGAATTTTTTCATACATTCAACGAACTTCACACTGCAAATAAGCAGATAGTTTTAACTGCTGATAAATTACCTTCACAAATTGCAGGACTTGAAGATAGACTAAAAAGTAGATTTGAACATGGTTTAAAATCACATATACAAGCACCTGAATTAGAAACTAAAATTTTAATTATTGAGAAAAAAAGTGAATTAAATGGTATCCAATTAACAAAAGAGATTGTAAATTATATTGCAACTAACTTAGATAGTTCAGTAAGAGAGATAGAAGGTGTATTAATCCAAATAAATGCAACTGCTACTTTAGTTGGGAAAAATATTACAATTGATCTTGTAAAAGATATTTTAAAAGAACAAATTAAACAAAGTAAAGAAAATATAAAATTACCTGATATTATAACTATAGTATCAAATGAATTAAATATAAAACCATCTGATCTAAAATCATCTAAAAGAACAGTAAATGTTGTAAATGCAAGACGAATAGTTATATATTTAGCTCGTGAACTTACACATAATTCTATGCCTGATATTGCAAAATTTTTAGGTATGAAAGATCACTCATCAGTATCTAAAAATATTTCTAAAGCTAATGAGTTAAGAGAAAAAGATGAAAATTTTAAATTGATAATAGAAAATTTAAAAAACAAAATTATAAATAAGGATTATTAAAAAGTATTAAAATTTAATGTGAATAGATGTGAATAAAAAAATCTACTTAAGAACATCTACAATTATAGATAAACACTAAATATATTATCTATTTTCATCTATTCACATCACCTACTTCTATTACTACTTATTAATATAAATAAAAAGGAAAAAAATGAAATTTACAATATCAAAAAATATAATTGAAAACATTGTATCTTCGATGCAACCATTTTTAAATAAAAAAGATTCAAGTTCAATAACTTCACATATATATCTTGAAGTTTTAAATACTAATCTTATTATTAAATCAACAGATTATGAGATGGGTTGTCAAGCTCATGTATCTGATATAAAAGATATTATTGATGGTAAAGCTACTATTAATGGTAGTAATTTTTTAAATATCATAAGAAGATTAAAAGATGATGATATTATTTTTGAAGTAGTTGATAATAATTTAAATATTAAACAAAAAAGATCTAACTTTAAATTGCCAATGTATGATGCAAATGAATATCCATCATTTCCTCAATTAGATGATTTAAAAAACTTAGATATAAATACTATAAGTTTAATAAATAGTATTAAAAAAATTACACCATCTATAGATAACAATAATCCTAAGTTTGAATTAAATGGTGCATTAATAGATATTAAAGCACAAAAAATTAATTTTGTTGCAACTGATACTAGAAGATTAGCAGTATCAAATTTAGAAAATTTTTCAAATGAAGAGATACAAATTATAATTCCTAAAAAAGCTATTATAGAGATACAAAAATTATTTTTAGATGAAGCTAATATAAAATATGATGATACAAATTTAGTTGTATCAAATAACAACTATACATTTTTTACAAAACTTATAAATGGTAAATTTCCAGATTATGAGAGAATAATTCCAAAAAGTTTAAAACATAATTTTTCATTATCAAAAGCTTTATTAATAGAAGCAATAAAACTTGTAACATCAATTGAATCTAAAATAAAAATCACTTTTAATAGTGATGCAATAATTTTTGAATCTTTAGATGATGATAGTGAATCAAAAACTCAAATAGATTCGAATTTAGATATTCAAGAGAGTTTTTATATAGCAGTTAACAGTAAATATATTTTAGATTTTTTAAGTAGTACAAATAATGAAAATATAAATGTTGGATTTAATGAGTCAAATTTACCATTTTATTTAGAAGATGATAATTTTATAACAATAGTTATGCCTATTGTATTAGATAAGTAAGGAAATTTTAATGAGTGAAGAGATAATAGAAAATTTAGAAGTAGTAGAAAAAAAAGAAGACAATTACGGTGCTAGTAATATTAAAGTTCTTAAGGGACTTGAAGCTGTAAGAAAACGACCAGGTATGTATATTGGTGATACAAATACTAATGGTCTTCATCATATGGTTTATGAAGTTGTAGATAACTCAATAGATGAGGCAATGGCTGGTTTTTGTGATACTATCAAAGTAACAATTACTAAAACAAATTCTATTATTGTATCTGATAATGCAAGAGGGATACCAACAGATATTCATCCTGTAGAAAATATTAGTGCAGCAACTGTAGCTTTAACAGTTTTACATGCTGGTGGAAAATTTGATAAAGATACTTATCAAGTATCTGGTGGACTTCATGGAGTTGGTGTATCTGTAGTTAATGCTTTATCATCAACACTTAAAATGACAATTCATAGAGATGAAAAAATTCATTATCAAGAGTTTCATGAAGGTAAATTTGATACACCTTTAGAGGTTATAGGAACTTGTAAAAAAACAGGTACAACTATTGAATTTCAACCAGATGCTACAATTTTTGAGGTTACTGAATATTCTTATGAAGTTTTGGCAAAAAGATTTAAAGAGGTTGCATATTTAAATCCATTAATAACTATAGAATTAAAAGATCAAAGAGATGGAAAAAAAGAAGTTTTTCATTTTGAAGGTGGTATTAAACAATTTGTTGAAGATACAAATAAATCAAGAGCTTTAACAGATTCTATATCTTTTAGTGCAAAAGAGGATGGAGTAGAAGTTGATATTGCATTAATTTATAATGATACTTATACAGGAAATGTAAAGTCTTTTGTAAACAATATCCATACAGTAGATGGGGGAACTCATGAAGCTGGTTTTAGAGATGGTTTAACAAGAGCTATTAGAAACTACTTAAAAGCAAATGCAAATGCAAAAGATAAAGATGCAAAACTTGATGGTAATGATACTAGAGAAGGTTTAGTTGCAGTTGTAAGTGTAAGAGTACCTGAACCACAATTTGAAGGTCAAACAAAAGGTAAACTTGGAAGTAGTTATGTTAAACCGATTTGTCAAAAATTAACATATGAGATGTTGAGTAAATATCTTGAAGAAAATCCAGTACAAGCAAAACTTGTAATGGAAAAATCTTTAATGGCTGCAAGAGGAAGAGAAGCTGCTAAAAAAGCAAGAGAATTAACTAGAAAAACTGACAGTATGTCTGTAGGAACATTACCAGGAAAGCTAGCAAACTGTCAAACAAAAGATCCAGAGATAGCAGAACTTTATTTAGTGGAAGGGGATTCTGCTGGTGGTTCTGCAAAACAAGGTCGAGATAGAGTTTATCAAGCAATTTTACCTCTTAAAGGTAAAATTTTAAATGTTGAAAAATCAAGACTTGATAAAATTTTAAAATCTGAAGAGATTAAAAATATGATTACTGCTATTGGTTGTGGAATTGGTGAAGATTTTAACGAAGAAAAAATAAGATATCATAAGATTATTATTATGACAGATGCTGATGTAGATGGTAGCCATATTCAAACATTACTTTTAACATTTTTCTTTAGATTTTTAAGACCAGTTATTGATAGAGGTTACCTATATATAGCTCAACCACCACTTTACCTATATAGAAAAGGAAAAAATGAAACTTATCTAAAAGATAATAATGCATTAAGTAACTTTTTAATAGAACATGGTCTTGGTAATTTTGAATTTCAAGGTATGGGTTATAATGATTTACTTGATATGTTTAAAATAGTTTCTGCATATAGAGGTATGTTGGAAAATCTTGAAAAAAGATATTCTTTAATAGATGTAATAAAATATATAATTGAAAATGATAGATTAGTTGGTTTACAAAATGATGAATTATTTATAGAAATTGAAAAATATATTGTATCAAATGGTTCAAATATACTTAGTAAAACAGTTACTGAAGAATCAATACATCTTTTTGTTCAAACTAATGAAGGTCTTGAAGAGTTAATAATTGATGATGAATTATTTGCTAGTCCATATTTTGGAGAAGCTAGTTATTTATTTAAAAAGTTAAATGAGAGAGATTTAACAAACTTTAATGGTCAAGATCTAATAGAAGTATTAATTTCTATAGAAGATAGTGCTAAAAAAGGTGCTTATATTCAAAGATATAAAGGTTTAGGTGAGATGAATCCAGAGCAACTTTGGGAGACTACTATGACACCAGAGGCAAGAAGACTTTTAAAAGTAACTGTTGATGATGCAGAAGTAGCAAGTGAAACATTTACATTATTTATGGGTGATGAAGTTGAACCTAGAAGAAAATATATAGAAGATCACGCTAAGGATGTTGAACACTTAGATGTTTAATATTAATATATAGAAGTTTATAAAACTTTTATATATTAATTAACTTAATCTTTATAGTTGCTCCATCATTTTGATCAAATGATAAGTATGGTTATACTAGTCTAAGAGGTTAAGATAATTTTTTATAAAATCAAAGTCTTAATCTATCATTAGGTATAATTTCAGAAATTTAGAATATTGGAGATTATGTGAATTTTGAAACATATCCGTTCGAAAAATTAACTCAGTTATTAAAAGATATTGGACCAAATGAAGAGTTTTTACCAAGTAGTTTAACTATTGGAGAACCTCAGTTTGATACACCTATATTTATTCAAGATGAATTAAAACAAAGTAGTTCATTGTTAAATAAATACCCTAAAAGTTCTGGGGAAACTTATCTTAGAGAATCTATGATAAACTTTATATCAAAAAGATTTGATGTAACTATATCAACTCAAGAGATTATTCCTACTTTTGGTACAAGAGAGGTATTGTTTAACTTTCCACAGTTTTTACTTTTTGATATAAAAGAACCAACTATCGCTTTTCCAAACCCTTTTTATCAAATATATGAAGGTGCAGCAATAGCTAGTCGTGCTAAAACAATTCATATGGATATGACAAAAGAGAATAACTTTTTAGTAAGTTTAACACCAACTCAGATGAAAGAGTGTGATTTAGTTATATTAAACTATCCAAATAACCCTACAAGTGCAAGTATAAGTAAAGAACAATTAAAACAATGGGCTAAAGATGCTGTAGAGTTTGATTTTGTTCTTATAAATGATGAGTGTTATAGTGAACTATATTTTGATGAAGAGTCAAAACCTGTATCATTACTTGAAGCTTGTGTGGAAGTTGGAAATAGTGAGTTTAAAAACTGTTTAGTTCTTAACTCTATATCAAAAAGAAGTTCTGCTCCAGGTTTAAGAAGTGGATTTATTGCAGGTGATAAAGAGATACTAAAAGACTATATGAAATATAGAACATATGTAGGGTGTGCATTGCCATTGCCTATGCAAAAAACTGCTGCAATTGCATGGAGTGATGAAAATCATGTAGAAGAGTTTAGAAAGATTTATAAAAAGAACTTTGAAATTGCAAAAGATATTTTAGATATAAAAATACCTGATTCTACTTTTTACATTTGGCTAGAAGTAGAAGATGAATTAAAATTTACTCAAGAGTTATATAAAAAGATGAATATCAAAGTTCTTCCTGGAAGTTTTTTAGGTAGAAATGGTATTGGAAAAAATTATGTAAGAATAGCTTTAGTTGAAACAGCTGATAAAACTAAAGAGGTATTGACAAGATTAAAAAAGTTTATAAAGGGATATAAAGTATGACACCAGAAGAGTTACAAGAGGCCAGAGTAAATCCAGAGTTTTTAGGCTTTTTAGAAGAGAAAGAAGCTGCTGCTTTAGAATCAAAATCTATATCAGAACTTTATGAAGTACTTGATTCTCTCTTGATATTAGATCTTGAAGAAAATCGTATACATAAAGTTTATGCAGAGATTTTAAAAGTATCATTTGATAAGATTGAAGGTAGATTAAAAGATGAGAAGAAACTTTCACTTGATAATGATGATATATATTTTATTAGAAGTTTTTATGAACATGCTATTGAAAAATGGAGTTGTGAGAATTATGATGGTGCAAAAGAGTTATTTTTTATTTTAACTCAAATAGTTGAAGATAAGAAACTAGTAGATGCTATGACTATTCACCTTTTAGCTTGTGCTCAAAAAAAAGATATGGATACTTTTTATGATAAAGATGTAGAACATCAAAATGAGGTTGAAGATGAAAAATATGGTTATTTTATCCTTGATTTTAAATTTGATGTAAAAGAGTATCTAAATAAAAATATATCTTCTATTGAAGAACAATATGAAAAACTAAAGCATCTACTAAACTAATGAAAGTACATTTTATAGGAATAGGCGGTATTGGTTTATCTGCATTGGCAAGATTTCTTCAGTATAGAGGTTATGAGGTAAGTGGTTCTGATATTAAAGATACACCAATTACCAAGAAATTAAAGCAAGAGGGTATAAAAGTATCTATACCCCAATCAGCTGATTCTATAAATGGGCAAGATTTAGTTATATATAGTGCTGCAGTTTTAAATGATAATGTAGAGATAACAGAAGCTAAAAGACAAGAGCTTATGCTTCTTCCTAGAAAAGAAGCATTAAGTATCATTATGCAAAAGACTACAAACTATTGTGTATGTGCTGCACATGGTAAAAGTACAACTACGGCTATTCTTAGTTCTATTTTGAATAGTTCTGCAATCATAGGGGCTATTAGTAAAGAGTTTGATTCAAACTTTAGGTATATTGATGATATCTTGGCATTTGAAGCAGATGAAAGTGATGAGAGTTTTATTTTATCACATCCATATTGTTCAATTGTATTAAATACTGAGCCTGAACATATGGAGTATTATAATTATGACGAAAAAAGATTTTATGATGCTTATAAAAAGTTTTTAGATATTGCAAAACTTCGTGTTATAAATGCAGAAGATGATTTTCTAAAAAATTATGAGGGTTATGCTATTCGATTATATCCATCAAAAGATATACGAAATATAGAATTTATACTAAAAGATGATGAGCCTTTTACTAGATTTTCTTTAAAAGAGTATGGAGTATTTGAAGTTTGGGGCTTTGGTGTACATATTGCTATTGATGCTTCATGTGCTATTTTAGCTGCTTTGCAAACAATGGAAATAGAAAAGATAAAACAAAATCTTTTAAACTATAAAGGTATTAAAAAAAGATTTGATATAGTTCAAAAAAGTGAAGACTTTGTAGTAATTGATGATTATGCTCATCATCCTACAGAGATAATTGCAACAATGGAATCTGTAAAGCTTTATAAAAGTCATAAGCAGATATCTCATACTACAGTTATATGGCAGCCTCATAAATATAGTAGAACCATGGACAACCTTGAATACTTCAAAAGATGTTTTAAAGGTTGTGATGAGTTAATTATATTGCCAGTTTGGACAGTTGCAGAGCAGATAAAAGATATAGACTTTGCAAAAGAGTTTGCACACTACAATACATCTTTTTGTACAAAAGTTATAACATCAAATGGTAAGATTGAGTTAATGCGAGATGATAATGTTATCAAAACTATTACTAAAGGGTTAGTTTTAGGTGTAGGTGCAGGAGATATTACTTATCAATTAAGGGTATAATTTTAAAAGGAATTTTCTATGAATAAAATAAAATCACTATATATATCGTCATTGGAAACTTCCTCAAATAGTCTGGTTATCTCAATTGGACTTATGCAATTACTAAAGCAAAACTTTCATAGGGTTGCTTATTTTAGACCAATCATTAAAAATAAATATGATAATAATATTGATTTTATGTTAAATCATTTTAATCTCAAACAAAATATTCAAAATACCTATGGATTTACTATATCAGAATTTCATAAAATGGTTGTTTCTAATGAATTAGATAAAGTTTATGAATCCATAATTTCTAAGTTTCAATATTTACAAAAAGAGTATGATTTTATTTTAATAGAGGGGCAAAGCAAAGAGTTATTTTCAAACATACTTGACTTTGATATAAATCTAGATATAGCAAAGCATCTAAATAGTTCTATCGTTAGTGTATTAAATGGTTATGATAAAAGTATTGTTGAGATTGAAGAAGATATTAAAATAGAGATAAAGAATGTAGAAGATAAAAAATGTAAGCATTTTTGCTCTATAGTAAATAATATAAATAAATTTAGAATTGAAAAAGATAGTATAAATAATAGTGAAAATATAAAGTTTTTTATACCATATATTGATGATATAAATAAAATTACAATGTCTGATATAAAGGATTCTCTAAATTGTGAACAAATTTTTGGTAAACCAAAGAATCTAAATCATAGGATCAGTGATATAAAAATTGCTGCAATGAATCTTGATAACTTTTTATCTAAGATTGAAAAAGAAAATTTGATAATAGTATCTGGAGATAGAAGTGATATCATTTTAGGTTCATTATGTTCAATTGATTCAAAGAATATACCACATATATCAGGAATAGTTTTAACTGGTGGAATTAAACCAACTGAATCAATATTTAGTTTATTGAATGGTTTTAAAAATATTGGAATATCTATTTTGAGTATTGATACAAATACTTATGAAACAGCTTTAAATATCTCAAATATAAAACCACGATTGAGTTATAAGAATTATACGAAGATTGCACTAGTTACTGGTGTTTTTGTAAAATATATAGATAAAAAAATTTTATTAAATAAATTAAGTTTATCTCAAACAGATATTATGACACCTATAATGTTTAAATATAATTTATTTGAAAGAGCAAGATTAGATAAAAAACATATAGTTTTAAATGAAAGTGGTGATGATAGAATTTTAAGAGCAACAGAAATTCTTCTTCATAGTAAAGTTGTTGATATAACTTTATTAGGTGATGGGGATGATATCAGGCATCGTTCACAAATCTTAGGAATTAACTTATCTAAAGCAAATATTATCAATCCTATAAGTTCACCACTTCTAGATATATTTGTAGATAAGTTTTATGAGATTAGAAAACATAAAGGTATTTTAAAACAACAAGCACATGATATCTTTATATCCGATAGTACATATTTTGCTACTATGATGGTTCATTTAGAATATGCTGATGGTATGGTAAGCGGTGCTGTGGGAACTACTGCAAATACTGTTCGACCTGCTTTACAAATAATAAAAACTAAAAAAGATATAGATATAGTTTCTAGTATATTTTTCATGTGCTTAGATACAAAAGTACTTGTATATGGGGATTGTGCAATAAATCCATCTCCCAATTCAAATGAATTAGCTCAAATAGCAATTAGTTCTGCTTCCACTGCAAAACAGTTTGGCATTATTCCAAAAGTTGCTATGTTATCATATTCTACGGGAGAGTCAGGCTTGGGAAAAGATGTAGAGTTAGTTGCTCAAGCTACAAAAAATATTTTAGATAAAAATTTAGAATTTATTGTTGAAGGACCAATTCAATTTGATGCTGCTATTGATAAAAAAATAGCGATGAAGAAATCTCCAAATGGAAAACTTCAAGGTGATGCAAGTGTACTAATATTTCCAGATTTAAATACAGGAAACAATACATATAAAGCAGTACAAAGAAATAGTGATGCAGTAGCTATTGGTCCAGTTTTACAAGGACTCAATAAACCAGTAAATGATCTAAGTCGTGGTTGTAAAGTGATAGATATAGTAAATACTGTAGCAATTACGGCTATTCAGGCACAAGGGAATTAAGTATAAATTATTAAGTTTTATAGCATAACATTTTGAATAAAAATAAGCTATAATATTTTAAGAATAATATTAAAAGTATAAGGCAAACAGATGGCACTAAGTTGGAATGAGATAAAAAGTAGAGCGATAAATTTCTCTAAAGAGTGGGAAACAGAAAGCAGAGAACACGCAGAATCTCAAAGCTTTTGGAATGATTTTTTCAATATATTTGGAATTAGTCGGAAAAGAGTAGCATCATTTGAAGAGCCAGTAAAAAAGTTAGGTGATAAAAGAGGACGAATAGACCTTTTTTGGAAAGGTACACTTCTAGTAGAACATAAATCAAAAGGTAAAGACCTAGACAAAGCTTATACACAAGCGTTGGATTATTTTCCAGGATTAAAAGAGGCAGAACTACCTAAATATATACTTATATCTGATTTTGATATTTTTAGACTTTATGACTTAGAAGATGATAATGTACATGAATTTCATTTAAGTGAATTGTACAAAAATATATCATTGTTTGGTTTTATTGCAGGTTATACAAAACATAAAATCATAGAAGAAGACCCTGTAAATATAAAAGCAGCCGAGCTTATGGGAAAACTACACGATCAACTCAAAGATATAGGATATGACGGTCATGCACTAGAGCTATTTTTAGTACGACTATTATTTTTACAATTTGCAGAAGATTCAAATATTTTTGAAAAAGGGATATTTACACAATTTATAGAAAACCGTACTAGTGAAGATGGTAGCGACCTTGGAAGTAAACTTACAGAGCTTTTTCAAGTGCTAAATACCCCTGAAGATAAAAGACAAAAAACTTTAGATGATAGCTTGGCAAATTTTCCATATACTAACGGAAAGCTTTTTGAAGAGTTTTTGCCTATTTCAGCTTTTAATACAACTATGAGAGATATTTTGCTTGAGTGTTGTTATCTTGATTGGAGTAGGATAAGTCCTGCGATATTTGGATCACTTTTTCAATCCATCATGGATAAAACACTAAGACGAAATTTAGGGGCTCACTATACAAGTGAAGCAAATATATTTAAGCTTATCAAACCACTTTTTTTAGATGAACTATATGAAAGATTTGAAAAAATTAAGAAAAATAAAAATAAACTTCAAGAGTTTCATAAAGAGTTATCTACACTAAACTTTTTTGATCCTGCTTGTGGTAGTGGTAACTTTCTTATTATCGCATATAGGGAACTGCGAATTTTAGAATTGGAGATATTAAAGCTACTTCATAAAGAAGCTGTACTAGATATAGAATCTATAGTATGGTGTGATGTAGACCAATTTCATGGCATAGAAGTAGAAGAGTTTCCAGCACAAATAGCAAAAGTGGCTATGTGGCTAATAGACCACCAGATGAATATGATGATAAGTGAATATTTTGGGCAATACTTTGTAAGACTTCCACTTAAAAAATCTGCAAATATAGTACATGGTAATTCACTTGCTTTAAATTGGGAAGATGTAATAACAAAAGATAAACTATCTTATATTTTAGGTAATCCACCGTTTATAGGTAAGCAATTACAAACAAAAGAACAAAAAGAAGATATGAAACTAATATTTGGCAAAGTTAAAGGTGCTGGAGTACTTGACTATGTAACTGCTTGGTATCTAAAATCTGCTAACTTAATACAAGATACAAAAATAAAAGTTGCTTTCGTATCAACCAATTCTATTTCACAAGGTGAACAAGTAGGTATTTTATGGAAAGAGTTATTTAACCATAATATTAAGATACACTTTGCACATCAAACATTTAATTGGAGCAATGAAGCAAAATCAAATGCAGCAGTACATGTTGTTATTATTGGTTTTGGTAATTTTGATATTGAAAATAAAAAAGTATTTGAATATGAAGATATAAAAGCAGAATCACATGAAAAGAAAGTAAAAAATATCAATCCTTATTTAGTAGAAGGAAAAGATATAATTGTAGAGAAAAGAAGAAAATCAATTTGTGATATTCCAAATATATCTTTTGGAAGTATGCCAAATGATGGTGGTAATCTTTTATTAACAGATGAAGAGAAAAATGAATTAATAGAAAATGAACCACTATCTAAAAAATATATAAAACAACTTTTAAGTGCTAGTGAATTTTTAAATGGTAAGACTAAATGGTGTTTATGGCTTGAAAATCTAAATCCTAATGATTTAAAAGAAATGCCTTTAGTTAAACAAAGAATTGAAAATGTAAGAAATTTAAGAGCTTCAAGTTCAAGACTTGCTACTCAAAAACTAGCAGAATATCCTACTTTATTTGGAGAGAACAGACAGCCAAAAAGTGAATATATTGGTATACCATTAAATACTTCAGGTAATAGAATATATATACCTTTTGCCTATTTAAATGAGAATGTAGTAGCAAATAATACAATGAGCGTAGTGTCAAATTCTTCGTTATTTCACTTCGGAATTTTAACATCTTTGCTACATATGACTTGGGTAAAATATATTTGTGGAAGAATTAAAAGTGATTATAGATATTCAAATGAGTTAGTTTACAATAACTATCCGTTTCCAAAAAATGTAAGTGATAAACAAAAAGTAGATGTAGAAAAAAAAGCACAAGATATTTTAGATATAAGAGCAGAGTTTACAGATAGTAGTTTGGCTGACTTATATGACCCACTATCTATGCCACCAAAATTAAAAAAAGCTCATCAAAACTTAGATAAAGCAGTCGATAAATGCTATAGCACAAAATCTTTTAAAAATGACAAAGATAGAATAGAGTTTTTATTTGAGTTGTATGAGGAGTATTTGGGCTGAGTAAGAATGAATGTAAAAGTATATTATAGTAAATAAAAAAGGAAAGAAATGAAAAAAATTATAAAATGTAAAATATGTAATAAAGATGTAGAGTATGAATATAAAAAAGATAATGATAGTTATCTTATAGATTGTTTAATATGTGGTACTTACGAAATAGATGGTATCAAACAGGCTTGTACTTATTTATGTAACAGTAAGCATGATAAATTATCTGATAATGAATTGGTAAAGTTATCAACTTGGATTAGTGAACAGAATAAAATAAATAATATAAAATATCCAATAATTACAAATGATATTCTTTAGATAAGAGTTGTAATAGAAAAACATTATAAAATGACATACTTTTATAAAAAACAAAATTTTAGTGTTATGATATGTAAAAGTATAAGAAGGTACTAAAATGCAAAATCAAACTATAATTTATAATAATGGTGAATTAGAACTAAAAGTTTCAGTTGAAAATGAAACTGTTTGGCTAAATAGAAATCAATTATCAGAACTTTTTGATAGAGATGTAAAAACCATAGGTAAACATATAAATAATGTTTTTAAAGAAAAAGAGTTAGAAAAATATTCAACTGTCGCAAATTTTGCGACAGTTCAAAATGAAGGTGGTAGAGAAGTAACAAGAAATGTAGAGTATTACAATCTTGATGTTATCATCTCTATTGGATATAGAGTAAAATCTCAAAAAGGTGTTAGATTTAGACAATGGGCAACACAAACTTTAAAACAATATATCTCAAATGGCTATGTAATAAATAGCGATAAAATAACTCATGAAAGATTTAAAGAGTTAGAAAATAGTATTTGTGTTTTACAAAATAAAATGAAACTCTTGGAAACTAAAAATATAAAACCATCACAAGGTATCTTTTATGATGGAGAGATATTTGATGCTTATGAGTTTGTAAGTGATATAATTAAAAGTGCAAATAAAGAGATAATATTATTGGATAACTATATAGATGAAACAGTTTTAACACTTTTTAGTAAAAATCAAAATATAAAAGTTACTATTTATACAAAAACTATAATAAAACAATTAAAACTAGACTTAGAAAAGTATAACTCTCAGTACAATCCTATAACGATAAAAATATTTAAAAATGCTCACGATAGATTTTTGATAATAGACAAGATGGAAGTTTATCATATAGGGGCAAGTTTAAAAGATTTGGGTAAAAAATGGTTTGCTTTTTCTAAGATGGATATTGAATCTGTTGGAATTTTAGATAAATTATAAAAATATAATAAGAAAAAAGATTTAAATGTCAAAAGAGATAAGGATTGGATAATAAATGAAAATATTAGTATTAAATAGTGGAAGTTCATCTATAAAGTATAAGCTATATGATGGAAAAAAGTTTAAAGTATTATATGAAGGGATTGAAGAGGAGGTTTTTGATTTTCATAAAAGTTTTAAAAATATATTTAAAAAACTTTTAAAATCATCTATTAAAACTCTTGATGATATAACTTGTGTAGGTCATAGAATAGTTCATGGTGGTGAAAAGTTTTCTAAGCCAGTAATTGCTACATCAAAAGTTATAAAAGAGTTAGTAGAGTTGATTCCTCTTGCTCCATTGCATAATCCCTCAAATATAGATGGTATAAAGAGTATTAAAAAGATATCACCAAATATAATGCAAGTAGCAGTGTTTGATACAGCTTTTCATCATACAATTCCTAAAGAATCATTTTTATATCCGATTGATTATAAATATTATAAAGAAAATAAGATTAGAAAGTATGGTTTTCATGGTACTTCTGTAGAGTATGTTATGAAAAAATATGCCAAAGATCATAACAAAAAGATAAATAAATTAAATCTAGTAGTATTACATCTTGGAAATGGTTCAAGCATAACAGCTATAAAAAATGGAAAATCATATGATACCTCAATGGGATTTACACCTTTGGAGGGTTTGATGATGGGTACAAGATCTGGAGATATTGATCCTAGTATTGGATTGTATCTACAAGATACTCTTAAAATAAAAGATGTTAATAATATATTAAATAAGCAAAGTGGACTAAAAGGTATATGTGGTCATAGTGATCTAAGAGAGATAATTAGTTTGAAAGATAGTGGCAATACTAAAGCTAAATTAGCTATAAATATGTTTATAGATAAAATTAGAAAATATTTAGCATTTTATATTTTAAAACTAAATAGAGTTGATGCTATTATTTTTACAGGTGGAATTGGTGAGAATAGTGCTTTTATAAGAGATAAAGTAACTAAAAATATTGATTTTTATATAGAAGTGATAAAAACAGATGAAGAAAAAAGTATTGCAATGCAAACAGTAAAATTAATAAAAAAGGTAAAGTAGTGAATATAGTATTTTTAGATAGAAAAACTTTAGGTGACGATATAAGTATAGATCAATTTAATAAGTTAGGTGATGTAACTACTTATAACAGTACAAAAGCAAACGAAACACTTACTAGAGTTAAAGATTGCACAATAGTTATAACAAATAAAGTTGTTATAGATAAAAATATAATGAATAATAGTGATATAAAGCTTATATGCGTAGCAGCAACGGGAATGAATAATATTGATTTAGAATATGCTAAAGAGAAAGGTATCGTAGTAAAGAATGTAGCAGGATATTCTACCGCTTCAGTTGCTCAACTTACTTTTTCATTTGCATTAGAATTTGTACAAAAAATAAATTTTTATGATAATTATGTGAAAAGTGGAGGTTGGGAAAATAGTAATATTTTTACAAATCTTGATAAACCATTTTATGAACTTGAAGATAAAGTTTGGGGTATCATAGGGCTTGGTAATATAGGTAAATCTGTAGCTAAAATAGCAGATGCTTTTGGATGTAAAGTTCAATATTATTCAACAAGTGGTTCAAATAATAATACAACTTACAGTAAGCAAAGTTTAGAAGAACTACTTAAATCATCTGATATCATATCTATCCATGCTCCTTTAAATAATGATACATTAAATCTTATCAATAAAAATAATATTAAAAGTTTAAAAGATGGCTCAATATTATTGAATTTAGGTCGTGGAGGTATAGTAAATGAAGAAGATATCTCTGATGCTATAAATGATGGAGTAGATTTATATTATGGAACTGATGTAGTTACAAAAGAGCCTATAGAAAAATTTTCACCACTTTTAACTATAAAAAATAAAGAAAGAGTTTTGTTTACTCCCCATATTGCATGGGCATCTAAAGAGGCTCGTATAAGATTATTGAATGGTATAGAAGAAAATATACAAAACTTTGTGTTATAATACAACTTAGAATATGTATAGGAGTTAGTAAATGGGATTATTACTTTATAAATCAAATGAGATGTTCTCTTCAACAGAATTAATAAGAAAAAGTAAAACAATTTTTAATAAGATTATTGATAATGAGATAGATAAAGCTATTATAATGAGAGATGGGAAACCAGGCTTTTTACTTATGGACTTTAAAAAGTATGAAGAGATTATGGGAGAATTTGAAGAACTCAAAGCTCAACTATCTGATAAAAATAATAAAAAGGTATTAGAAGTTAAAACTCCAAAAAAAGAGGATATATTAGTAGAAAATATTCCAAAAAAAGAGAAAGTAAAAATACAACCTTCTCAAGTAGTTCCCCCTAGACCAACTAAAGAAGAGATAATAATTGAATCAAAAGAAGAAGATAATATTATTGTTGAGGATACCATAAAAGTAGAGCAAAAATCTAAAGAGCATATTGAAGAAGAGATTAGTGAAGAGGAAGAGATAAGTAAAGCGATGGAAAGTATACAGTCAATGAATTTTGATGATACTATGAAAAAAGTTGCAGAGCAAAAGATAAAAGCAAAAATTTTAGAAGCAAGAAGAATACGAGCAAAACAAAAAGAGCAAGAGGATATTGATAATAGAGTAGATTTAAAAGAGGAGTTAGAGATACAAGTTCACATAAAAGAGGAAAATATGAAGAAAGAGCGTGAGCTTAAAGAGTTTTGGGACTAACATGATTGATGTACTTATTATAGGAAGTGGTGGGGCAGGACTAACTGCTGCTTTAGAGATAAAAAACAGTTGTGATAATGTTGTAGTATTATCTAAAACATACCCAACAGCTTCACAAACCTGTCAAGCCCAAGGTGGTATAAATGCTGTTTTAAATGATTCTATAGATACAGAACAAAATCATATTTTAGATACATTAAAATCAGCACATAACTTAGGTGATGAAGAAACTATAAAATATATGTGTCAAAATAGTTCTAAAACTATAAAATGGTTAGATGATATAGGTGTGCCATTTAGTAGAGATGAAAAAAACAATATTGCCCAAAGAACATTAGGTGGTGCATCTAATCCTAGAGCTTGTTATAGTAGTGATTATACTGGACTAAAAATATTACATACTTTATATGATACTTGTTTGAAAAATGGTATTAATTTTATAAATGAGCATATGCTTTTAAACTTTATTGTTATTGATGAGGTTGTAAAAGGTATTACTGCTTTAAATATTGAAACTAGTGAGGTTATACAAATATTAGCAAAAAAAGTTATTATTGCATCTGGTGGTTATAGTGGTATTTATAATCAATATACTACAAACTCAACTGCAACAACGGGCGAAGTGATATCTGCAGCATTAAGAGCTGGATGTAAGCTAGAAAATATGGAATATGTACAATTTCATCCAACATCACTAAAAGATAGTTGTATTTTGATAAGTGAAAGCGCAAGAGGAGAGGGTGGATATTTAGTTGATAGCAATGGAGAAAGATTTGTTGATGAACTAAAACCTCGTGATATTGTAGCTCGTGCAATATATAATAAAATAGAATCAGGAAAAGATGTATTTTTAGATTTAAGACATCTTGGAAAAGAAAAGATATTAAAAACTATGCCACAAGAGTATGATCTCTGTGTAAATTTTATAAATTTAAAGCTTGATGAAGACTTGATACCAATTAAACCTGCTGCACATTATACAATGGGTGGAATAAAAGTAGATATCAATGGAAAAACAAATATAAAAAATCTTTATGCTATTGGTGAATGTTCGTCAAATGGAGTACATGGAGCAAATAGATTAGGGGGGAATTCACTTTTAGAGATTATTACATTTGGTAAACTTGTTGCGTCAAATGTATTGATAGATATAAATGGTATTGAGGAAGATTTGACTAATGAGTATGATATTTTATTAAAAGATAAAGACTTTATATCAAGTATATTTAAAAAAGAAAATAAACTAAATCTATATATAGAAAAAGAAAGTCTAGGAAAATTATTCTATAAAAAAGTAGGTTTATTTAGAGATGAAGATGGTTTAAATATAGTCTTAGATGAGATAGATAAATTAAATGAAAAAATATGTGAGATAGGGATTGATGATAAGAGTAAGATTTATAATACTAATTTAAAAGAGTATATAGAGCTTGTAAATATTATTGAATTATCTAAAATAATTGTATTATCAGCTTTAGATAGAAAAGAGAGTCGTGGGGCACATTATAGGATTGATTATAAAGATGAGAATAAATTATATTCTAAATCAACAATAATACAAAAGATTAACGAAAATATAATTATCGAGGTTCAAAATGGATAATATAACTATATGTGATAAAGCTTATGATATAGAATCTAAAGTTGATAATCTATTAACACTTTTATTTTCGATTAAACACAATCAATCAAGTTCTTTAGCTTTTAGAAGTGGATGTAAAAGTGGAGTATGTGGTAGTTGTGCAGTGTTAGTAAATGGTGTAGAGAAATTGGCATGTAAAACAACTATAAAACCAAATGATAAAATAGAACCTCTAAAAAATGCTAGAGTTATAAAAGATTTAATAGTAGATTTATCAAATCAAACTACATTTCTAGACAAATCAAAAGCATATTTAGAGAAAAAAAGTGATTTTAAAATATCAATTGAAGATGAAAAAAAGATTGATATATCTAGTAATTGTATTCTTTGTAATAGTTGTTTTAGTTCTTGCCCTGTTTATGAGGTAAATAAAGATTTTATAGGTCCATTTGCCTTAGCAAGAGTGCATAGATATATTGATGATAGAAAAGAGAGTGATATTAAAAGTAAAATAGATAGTATTCAAACTGATGGTATATGGGATTGTACGTTATGTGGTAATTGTAGTATGGTATGCCCTGCTCATATCGATATAAAAAATAATATTATGAAACTTCGTAATAAATCAGCGCAATTAGGGTACAATGACCCGAATATAGCAACATTTGATACAAATTTAGATTTTGGATTTAATCCAAATGGATTTTAATTGTGGGAGATAAAAATGAATATTAATAGTAAATTAAAAATACTTTATGTAGACGATAGTTCAGTTATTAGAGATATGGTTGAAAGTGCACTTTTGGAAATAGGATATATTAATATTGATGGTGCAGAAGATGGTGTAGAGGCATTAGAACTATGTGCTCAAGAAGAATATGACTTTATAATAACAGATATAAATATGCCAAATATGGATGGGCTTGAGCTTATTCAAAGACTTAGAGATAAACTTGATTATCTAATTACTCCTATAATGGTCTTATCAACAGAGTGGAGTAAAGAGATGAAAGCAAAAGGTAAAAAAGTAGGTGCAACATCATGGATTGTTAAGCCCTTTGATACTAAATTATTAAATAAAGCAATAAGTGAAACTATTGCAAAAGTAGATAGTATCTAGGACTTTCCACTACTTATATAATTTTCTATTATATAAGTAGAATTTAGATTTATTATAATAAAAAAGAATTCCCAAATTTAAGCTCTAGTTAAACATAAACTCTTGACAATTAAATATATTTCTATTATAATCCGCCTCACATAAACAGAGAGGTTGTTTGAAACCGATCATACGTTTAAGTTCTTTAAAAAATATAATTGTTAATAAATAATCTAAGTTTGTAAAATATTACAAAAAATGTAATTTTTATAAACTAGATACAAGAAGAGTAAATACTAAGTGAATAACTTCACTTAGTATTTACGAAT
>Ga0256837_1000824_pt1 | contig 23804 bp, 25 predicted proteins | sample 4562384metaG_FD_185976 | JGI IMG/M metagenome (GOLD analysis project Ga0256837, IMG submission 185976) | Hydrothermal vent microbial communities from Guaymas Basin, Mexico - 4561-384 | ecosystem: Environmental > Aquatic > Marine > Hydrothermal vents | place: Mexico: Guaymas Basin | collected...
ATAACACCATGACTCTTTGTTTTATCAATAAATCCATCTGCACCAAGAACTTCAGCTTCACGTTTATTATTGTCCCCTGTCATAGAAGAGTTTACAATAATTGGAATATTTTTTGTAAGTGGATTTGCTTTAAGGAGCTTTACAACGGTAAATCCCGACATTTCAGGCATCTCAATATCTGTAATAATTGCCGGTATTTTGTTGATTTGTGTTTCATTGAGTGCATTAACATAATCAACAAGTTTTTTCCCATTATCAAAGAGTTTCATATCAATGTTTGCTTTGCCAAAGAGTTGAATAAGATGTCTTTGTGCCGTTTTTGAATCTTCTGCAATAAGAACGGTTCCAAAACGGAGTTTGTCTGGAATATCAATATTATTAAGCTCTTCAATATCTTTATCAACATCAATTAATGCTTGAGGAAGAACATCAGCGAGCAGTTTCTCATAATCTAAGATAAGACAAAGTGAACCATCTTCAAGACGTGTGTCATTCATAACAACACCATCTTCTTTAAGACGATAGCTATCAGGTGCATGCATCTCATTCCAGTTTTTCTTAATAACTCTATAGGCTGACATTATGCGTAAACCTATAATTACACCGTTAAAATCGCAGATTAAAATATTAGAACGTCCTATCTCTTCTCTTGAGAGTGTTACTCCAAGCCATGCAGGAAGATTTAAAATAGGAATTTGTAATCCACGTAAAATAATTGTACCTTCTAATAAAGGGTGAGGAGAAGGTATTTGTGTCAGAAAATGATTTCTTGATTCGACAACTTCTCTTGTTTTAAAGACATTTATAGCATAATATGCAGAGTCTTTTTTTTCACTTACACGAAAAACTAAAAGCTGTAATTCATTGTTTTTTGCCAGGTTTGTAGCTGCATCAACATTATCTAAGACAGACATTAAATACCTTTTTGTTAAATATCTCTTAATAGTACCAGAAATAAAATGAAATATGCTTGAATATTAGCTATGAAATGTTAAAATAAATATATTTATTCTGATTTTTATAAAAAGGTATTATTCCGTGAGAGTATTAATTTATTTATTTTTAACTTCACAACTTTTGTTCAGTGCGGTCTATTATTCAAAAGTTGAACCCTATAAAGTTAAAAAATTATCTTCAAGTGTTAGCGGCGAAGTTCTCTTTACTTATGAGAATCAAGTTGGAAAACGACTTACAAAAAAACCTTTTATTATTATTGATTCTGAAATAGATAGAGCTGAATTAATAGATGTTGATAAAAAACTCAAAAGTTTAAGAAACAGTCTTGCACTTAATGAAAAAGTATTAAAAAACCTTTCTGCTGTGTTAAAGAAAAAGAAGGCTAATTTTAAGCGGACAGAATCGTTAAAAATAAAATCACGTATTGATAAAGATAGAGAATTTTATGATTTAATAGCGAGTGAAAATGCATTTATTACGACGCAAAAAGAGCTTAATTCTCTAAGTAATTCTATAGCAGATTTAGAGTTGCGTCGTGTAAAACTACAAAAAAGTATACGTGATAAAAAAGTTTTGGCAAATGGATATTTACTCTATGCTATAAATGTACAAGAGGGTGAAGTTGTTAATATTGGAACACCACTTGCACAAGTTGCTGATATTTCTAAAGCTTTGTTGACGATATATGTAGATGATCATGAACTTGAGAATATTAAAAATAAAACAATTTATATTAATGACAAAAAGACGGATTATAAAATATTGAGAATTTTAGATATTGCAGATAGTGTAAATATATCAAAATACAAGGTTCAAATTGCAATTCAAGCCCCAAAAGTTTTTTCAAAACTGGCTAAAGTTGAATTAAAAGAGGATAGAGATGAAAAGTAGTATTACGGCATGCCCGCTTGATTGTTATGATGCTTGTTCTATTGTTTATGATGAGGGAAAGCTTCGAGCATTTAAAGATGGGCATACACATGGATTTTTATGTCCGCATATGAACCATTATAAGCGTCATTTACGTATAACAACACCTCGTTATAAAGGTCAAGCAATTACAATGGATGCAGCTCTTGAAAAATTAAAAGAGATACTTGATGCAAATCTAAAAAGTGAAACGCTACATTACAGAGGCAGTGGTAACTTTGCTTTAATGCAGGGGGTTACTGATCATGTTTTTGCACAGATGGGAACATATCTTACTAATGGATCTTTATGTGATGGAGCAGGTGAGGCCGGAATCATAGAGGGTAGAGGAAGCAATAAAAATATGCCGCTCTCAGAGATCGCAAAATCTGAAGTAGTTGTTTTTTGGGGAAGAAATCCGCATGTGACATCTTCACACCTTTTACCACTTATAAAAGATAAGACTATAATTGTAATAGATCCTGTAAAAACGAAGATTGCCAAGATGGCGGATCTCTATATTCAGATCAAACCGCATACAGATATCTTCCTTGCAATGCTGTTATATCGTTTTTTGCATATAGAAGATAGTTGTGATGATGCATTTTTACAAAAGTTTGCAAGTGAACATGAAGAGTATTATGAACTTACACAAACCATACGTATTAAGGCAATACTTGAAGATATAGGTATGACACTCGGTCAGATTGGTGACTTTTTGCATCTTGTCGTTGGGCATAAAACAGCTATTGTTTGTGGTGTCGGAATACAAAAATACAGAGATGGTGCAGATGTAATGCGTGCTATTGATGCTTTGGCTGTCGGGCTTGGTCTTTTTGGTAAAGAGGGTTGTGGTGTTGCATATCTTGGGGATTCAAAAGAGGCAATTGCAATGCCTTTTGATACGAAAAAAGCAAAAAAAGTCTCAAAGGTAAATACTCCTTTTGATGAATTTAAAACTGTTTTTATCCAAGGAGCAAATCCACTTGCACAGATGCCGGATTCTAATCGTGTAGAAGATTCTTTAGAACATGTAGAAAATATTGTCTATTTTGGTCTTTATGAAAATGAGACAAGTGCAGTAGCTGATTTGGTAATTCCTGCAAAAACTTTTTTGGAAAAAGAGGATATTCGAACATCCTACTCACATAATGGAATGATGATGATGCACAAACAAGTGGAGAGTGAAATTGGGATCTCTGAGTATGCGTTAGCTGCATATCTTGCAGAAATTTATAGTATAGAACTTCAAAGTGAGACAGCATATCTTGAACATTTTAAAAATCATGGTGTTGTGAAGATTGATGGAAGTTTTGAAGTGGAAAATCGTCAAACTATTCCTTATAAGGATGGTTTTGACACGGATGATGGTGATTTTGTTTTTCTTGAGGAGTTTGAAGTACCACAAAAGGTGCAAGAGGATGAATTCTATCTTATAACACCAAAATTTCCAACTTCTCTTAATTCTCAGTTTTATAGAAATGAAAATGTATATATGCACTCTTCCCTTGGCTTTAGAGAAGGTGAGCGTGTTAAACTTCTCTCTAGCAGTGGTGAAGTGGTTTTACCTGTTAAGATCAATGATGATCTTCGTAACGATTGTATAGTTATATACAGCGGCACACCGGGAGTTAATAACTTAACAAGTTCAAAGCACTCTTATGAGGGTAAAAATGCAATCTATCAAGAAAATTTTGTCAGAATTAAAAAAATAAATTAAAAGGATAATTATGAACATTCAAGAATTGGATCAAAAATATGTACTACCAACGTATGCACGTGCAGCTGTAGAGTTTGTCAGAGGTGAGAATGCAACACTGTTTGATGCAGATGGGAAAAAATATATAGATTTTACATCGGGTATTGGGGTTGTTTCTGTTGGTCATGCAAACAAAAGAGTTGCAGATGCACTGTGTGAGCAGGTAAATGCCATTACTCATATCTCCAATCTTTATTATATTGCTCCGCAGGCAAAGGCTGCACAAAAAGTTGTTGAAGCAAGCGGTTATGATATGCAGTGTTTCTTTGGAAACTCAGGAGCAGAGGCAAATGAGGGTGCTATTAAAATAGCACGTAAACATGGTGAGCGTGACGGCGAGATCAAACGCTATAAAATCATTACACTCAACCACTCTTTTCATGGTCGTACAATTACAACCGTAAAAGCAACAGGTCAGGAGGCTATGCATAACTATTTTGGTCCATTTCCTGATGGGTTTGTCTATGCAGATGGTATTGATGCGATCGAGAGTCTGCTTGATGATCATACTGCGGGTGTTATGATTGAACTGATTCAGGGTGAGGGTGGTGTTGAACCACAGGATAAAGAAAAAGTACAAAAACTTGCAAAACTTTTAAAAGAAAAAGAGATTCCGCTGATCGTAGATGAGGTACAAACAGGTTGTTATCGTATTGGTGCGTTTACTGCTTCACAGGCTTACGGAATTGAGCCTGAGATTATTACACTCGCAAAAGGTGTAGGTGGAGGTGTGCCGGTTGGTATTGTAATGACAACGTTAAAAGAAGTTCTTGCAGCAGGTGATCATGGTTCGACTTTTGGAGGAAATTATCTTTCAACTCGTGCTGTATGTGAAGTTGTTGATATCTTGAATGAACGTAAAGAGAGCGGTGATTTAGAGATTACTTCTTTAATGTTTAACAAAGCGTTAGAGGATTTTTATAAAAAACATCAAGATATTTTTATACAAAAAGTAGGTATTGGCATGATGTGTGGTTTACGTGTAAAAGATGCTGAGACTTTGAGTAAAATTATTAATAATGCAAGAGATAATGGAGTTATGGTACTTAAAGCAGGACGAAATACACTTCGTTTCTTACCACCGCTTACAATTACAAAAGAGGAAATTGATGAAGGCTTCAAAGCTCTCACTGCTGCTGTTTCTGGGCTCTAATCTTATAGCTAATGAAAATAATGCAAGTTTAGATGCATATATTTCCAAGTATAAACAGAGTGAATTTGAATATGATTATCAAAAGAATAGGGCAGAGAGTCTTCAGCTTCGTGATTCATGGATAGCACCGATAAAGATAAACTACTCCTTGTCACGTTCTAAACCTTATACAAAAGAGCAACAAAACGAGACAGCTGCCATTCGAATAGATCAGCCAATATTTCAAAGTGGTGGGATCTATTATGGTATAAAATTTGCAAAAATGAGTCGTCTGTATGCTGATTATAGTATAGATGTTGCAAAACGCAAGATGATTAAAGATACGGTAATGCTCTTAATGCAGATAAAGCAGACAGAACTCAAAGAGAAGAAACAGAAACTTCTTATAAAAAATTCAGAGATAAATCTTGCACAAAAGCAAGAAGAGTATCTTAATGGTCAGCTAGATTCCGGTTTTTTAGACAATGCAATTATTCAAAGAAATATAGTTATTCAAACCCTGTATGATATACAAACAGCCAAAGAGAAACTGCTTACTCAGTTTCATATGCTGAGTGATCTTGATTATAAAACAGCACGCATACCCTATCTTGACTATTTAACACCTGATGAATTTATACAGCATAATATTGTGCTTAAGCAACGAGATGCTGAGATCCAAAAAAACAGATATGCTAAAAATGTTCGTATCGCAAAGTATCTTCCTCGTGTTAATATAACAGGAGGGTATAATTGGAGTAAAAGTACTGGACAGCAGTTTTATGCAGGTGAAAAATTCTTTGACAACTCTAATGAGTTAGGATACTATGACTATGGTTTTCGTGTAAATCTTCCTTTAGATATCAATACTTTTAGAGATATAGAATCTGCAAAAGTAGATTATTTGAAGGCACAGGTTCTTAAAAAAGACAAACAAAGAGAACTGCAGGCTCTTTTTAAACAGGTAATGCATAATATTCACAATTTTGATAAGAAGATCACTCTTTCAGATGAAAATAAAAAGCTTTATGAAAAACTTTTACGTGATACAAAAGAGTTGTATGCTGCAGGATATAAAACACAATATGATGTAGATACTTTAAAAAATTCTTTAGAGATACAAAATATAGATACAAAAATATATGCCATAGATAAACAGTTAGAGTTGTTAAATCTTTATGAGATGTATGTAAATAGTGGAGAGTAGATGAAATTTAGCAAATATATGACAGAGTGGCTTTATGGTGAAGATGGTTACTATGCGACTTATAAAAATATCGGAAAAGAGGGTGATTTTTATACAGCCGTAAGTACAAGTAAGTTTTTTGGCGGAACTGTTGCCAAGCATATTATTGCTTTGGTGGATGAGGGATTTTTAGCTAGTGATGCAACGATCTGTGAGATCGGTGCACATCATGGTTATTTCTTAGCAGATGTATGTGAGTTTATCTATACGCTTCGACCTGAGCTTTTACACTCATTTAATTTTGTGATCATTGAGCGTTTTGATGATCTTCAAAAACAGCAGCGTGAATATTTTGCAGAGAGTTTTGGTGATATTGTCAAGATCACGCACTATAAATCACTCTCACAGATGCATGTCAAAAATGCATTCTTTATTGCAAATGAGATCTTTGATGCATTTCCTTGTGAGCTCTATTTTAAAGGAAAGACTGCACGAGTAGAAGATCATAATGTAGTGTTTGATCTTGATGATGTGTGGGTAGAGCAAAAGGCTAAAAAATATCATAAAGACAGAGGTGAGATAGCTGTAGGCTATGAAGCATTTGCAAAAGAGATGGCAGGAGCAGCTGAGCAGTTTGAGTTTATGAGTTTTGATTATGGTGAGATGCAGGCACGACCTGATTTTTCTCTGCGTATCTATACAAAACATAAAGTTATTCCTTTTTTCTTGCCTGAAGATGATGAAGATTATATTCCAAGAGAAACGCTCTATAAAAAGAGTGATATTACCTATGATGTAACATTTGAGCATGTCAAAGATGCTTATGAAGCAGCAGGTGTAGCGTTTGTAGAGTTTAAAGCACAGATGGTAGCACTTGTAGATATGGGGCTTTTAGAACTTTTAGAGATGTTGCAAAAAAATGCTGATGAGAAGATCTATAAACAAGAGCTTGAAAAAGCAAAGATCTTAATTTTACCCAACTTTTTAGGAGAGCGTTTTAAGATGATTCGATTTCGTAAAGTTTAGAGAGACGTTTAAAGTCCCTCTATCATTTTTATCAACTCTTCCGGACGATTAGAGTTTTTAATAGCATTCTCTTTTGTTATGGCATTTTTTTGTAAAAATTCAACAAGTTGCTGTGTCTGTGTAGTCATTTTTGTCTCTTGCTGATTTAGTTGCATTTGTGAATAGATTTGGTGTACTTTATCTTCGCGAATCTGATTTTGAATTGCTGGATTTGTAATAAGTATCTCATGTGTAGCGACTTTGCCTCCCCCTATGCGAGGAATAAGTGTCTGTGAAATAACAGCTACAAGTGATGAAGCAAGCTGTGCACGAATCTGTGCTTGTTCTTGACCACTAAACACATCAATGATACGGTTAATAGTACTTGGTGCAGAGTTTGTATGGAGTGTTCCAAAAACCAAGTGACCAGTTTCAGCAGCCGTAAGTGCAGCGCCGATAGTTTCTGCATCACGCATCTCCCCAATTAGGATAATGTCTGGATCTTGACGGAGTGAGTATTTGAGTGCTGTTGCAAAAGAGTTTGTATTGCTTCCGACATCACGTTGTGAAAAGAGTGATTTTATATTTTTATGAACAAACTCAACCGGATCTTCAATAGTAATAATATGACGACGTTCTGTTAGATTGATCTCATGAAGCATTGAAGCAAGGGTAGTAGATTTTCCTGAACCAGTCGGTCCTGTAACTAAGATAAGCCCTTTTTCTTTTTTTACCAACTCTTTAAAGACAGGAGGATTTCCATACTCTTCAAGTGTTGGAACCTCAATAGGAATCATACGAAATGCACAGCCTATCCCATAGATGGTACGATAGTAGTTGGCACGAAAACGGCCGATATCTTGAAGTTCAAATGAAAAGTCAAGTTCATTATACTCTTCAAATATTTTTTTCTGTTTATCTTCAATAAGAGAGTAAGCCATCTCTTCAATGTCATTTGCCGTAAGTACCGGAAGATTAAGTGCTCGGAGTTCTTTATCTATTCTGATTTGTGGTTCACTTCCTACAACAAGGTGTAAGTCAGAAGATTTAAAAGCCAAAACACTTTTAAGAAGTTTTTTAATGTCAAGTCTCTGTGGTGTTGCTACTGTTTCTTCACTCATATTATTATTCCTCTAATTTAAGTTTGTAATTTCTATATGTTGTACTGTACGCGTTAATTATGAATTATAAATGACACTTATTCAATAATTTTTGGAACGATAAAAAAGTCATCAGCACTCTTTGGTGCATGTTTGAGGATAGCTTCATGAATTTGAGGATTGCACTTAGGAGAATCTTCTCTTAGCGGTGTTGCTGCATCACTCATAGCAAAACTTGCATCGACATTATCGGTATTTAATTCACCAAGATTATCAACAAAACCAACAATTTCAGAGAGTTGTGCAATGATCTCATCACGTTTGTCATCACTGACTTGTAAATATGATAATTTTTCCAATCTGCTTAACAGTGCATTATCTACTTGCATACTTTAATCCTAATATATAATTTATTTTCAATTTATTTTAGAATTTTAACATAGAAACCTTATTTATTTGATGAAACTTTAACAAACTATGCGATAATATTATGAACTTTGAAAGATTGTATTGAAAAAAGGAATATATTTTGAGTTTAAAAGAAAATTTAGATATGGTAAAAGATGAGCTGAATTCTGAAGAGAAGTTTTTTGAAAAAGCTGTAGTTACTGAGCGATTTGTAAAAAAGTATAAAAAACCGCTTATCGGGGTTGTTATTGCTGTTGTTTTCGTTGTTGTGGGCAATCTTGCTTATGAGGCAAGTGAGCAGAGTAGAATTGAGTCTGCAAATGAAACCCTGGCAGTACTACAAAAAAATCCTCAAGATAAAATAGCCTTGGCAAAACTTGATTCTCTTTCTCCTACACTGTATGCCGTTTGGAACTATTCACAAGCAATAGTAGATAAAGATGTGGTAAAGTTAGAAAGATTAAAACATACAAAAGCATTAATCATTAATGATACCTCTGTATATGAAGCAGCAGAATTAAAAGGTGATAAAGATGCATTGAGTCGTTACTCTAAGAAGCAACAGGCAATATATAAAGATTTGGCAGTTGTTATGAGTGCTGTTCTTTTAATGGAAAATGGTAAACTTGATGATGCACATCAAAAACTTTCGATGATAGGGGAACAATCTTCTATGGCTCCTGTAGCAAAAGCTTTAATGCACTATGGAGTGAAATAAATTTTGAAAAAGTATATAGTTTTTGCATCACTTCTTGCAATTTTTTTGAGTGCATGTAGCACAAAAGAGGTCTATAAGCCTAAAAAAATTTCAGATGACTGGGAAAAAACGGCTTCGATGAATGAGCGTATCATAGATACATCAGATAATGTAGCACTTTTACAAAATCGTAAAGTACTCTCTCCAAATGGTGAATTAAATGTAACAATACCTCAAAATCAAAGAGTGATCTCACTGAGTGATGGACGTGTACTGAGTGCTTCGATTGATGGAAATATAACATTAACATCAGTAGATGATGGAGTGAAAAATTTTTTAAACCTAAAAAAAACTATTGCCGCAGCAAGTGTTCAAGATGATATTTTAGCGGTACTTTTTGCTAATGATGATATAGCACTGTACAGCATAGCAACACAAGAGCTTCTTTTTAAAGAACAGGGTGGAAAAGTTGTTGCGAATGATGCTCGTATTGTCAACCCTTTCTTTTTAAAGGATCTTGTTATTTTCTCAACACTTGACGGTAAAGTTATTATTGTCAATTCCAAATTAAAAAAGAGACTGCGTACTGTTATTGTTTCATCAGAGGATTATTTTAACAATGTGATCTATTTTAATATTGCAGATAATAAAATTCTTGCAGCAACTTCCTATAAGCTTTTGGCAATGGCACAAAAAGAGTTGCGTCAGAAGTATGAGATCCGAAATATTGTTTATGACGGTACACTTATGTATATTACTACAAAACAGGGAGAAGTAATTGCTTTGACACCGGATTTACAAGTCGATTCTAAAATTAAATTTCCTTTTGCTCACTTTCTTGGTATGATAGATTATAATGCAAAACTCTATATATTGGAAAAAGAGGGCTATATGATAGTAGTAGATAAAAAAACATTCGATTACTCTGTGCATGAGGTAGATCTGAATGATGGTTTTGTATTTGTTGGCGATAAAGTTTTTTATGTTGATGATGAGAAAATCTTCGTAAAATAATGTCTAATGAGTTAGAGGCTTTTATAGAGTATATAACTGTTACAAAAGCATTGTCAAAAAAGAGTGTGAAAGCTTATACAAGTGATTTGCTCTTTTTTGAAGAAAAACTACAAAAACCCTTGATTACAACAGATACTTTTATGCTTTTAAAAGCTTTGGAATCTTATGAAAATAAAAGAACACTCAACCGTAAACTCTCTGCAGCTAATGCATTTTATGACTTTTGTTACAAGTCACAATATCTTGATGAAAAAATAAAATTCAGACTTTCTAAAATTCCAAAATTGCTGCCAAAATTTCTCTCTTATGAGGCTGTTTTACAAGGACTTGAACTTATTGACAGATCGACTTGGATAGGTCTTCGTGATTATGCTTTGATTCTGTTCTTATATGCAAGTGGTGCACGTATTAGTGAGGCTCTTGAAATTTCTAAAAATGATATAGAGGGCGAGTGGTTACATATTCGCCATGCAAAGGGTGAAAAAGAGCGGATCGTACCTTTGGCTCCTGTAGCATCACATGCGATAGATGCGTATCTCAATGCAAGTAATTTTGATCAAGATCACCTTTGGTGTAATTATAAGGGTTCAAAACTCAGTCGTATATCTGCTTATAAGATAACACAAAAGTATCTTGGTGTCTCTCCTCATATACTGCGACACTCTTATGCTACGGCTTTGATTCGAGGGGGTGCAGATCTGCGTGTTGTGCAAGAGCTTTTAGGGCATGCATCACTGCTTACTACGCAGATATATACTCATATTCAAAAAGAAGATCTTAAAAATACAGTTACTGTTTATCATCCCATATCCAAGGAGTCTTTATGAAAATGAATAAAATCTTCTCAAAAGCTTTTTTAGATTCACTCTTCTTTACACAAAACAAATGGCATCAGCATGGAGTATTGCTGCATACTTTGCGTGTTGTTTACTATGCGCTCAAACATGGTGATTTTAAAATGTTGGCTGCTGCACTGCTGCATGATATAGGCAAACCTTTTGTGGCATTTAAAAAAGATGCAGAAGATTTTGAGTTTGATGAATGGAGTTTTACAGATCATGAGGAGATGAGTTATCAGATTATTAAAAAGTGGCCTTTTCTCAGTGACTATACAAAAAATCTGGTACGATACCATTATCTTATTCGTGATCTGAAAAAATCAAAAAAGGAGGATTTGCAAAGATATGCGCAAAAAAAACCTCTTTGGGATAGTTTGGATGATGATTTTAAAGAAGATTTACATCGATTTTTAAAATATGATGACCTTGGTAAAGGAAAAAAGAGAAGAGATTAACTCAAAAGGAGTATAATAAAAATATGAAAAAAATTGCACCAGTTTTAATAATAGTCGTAATCGTCGGTATCATTGTAGCCTTATTCCTCTCATTGGGAAAGGCACAGAAAATGGTTGTTATAAAAGAGGGAAATCTTCAAAAAGTACCTTTAAAGATGGAGCTTAATAAGTGTCAAGACAGTTTTTGCGGAATGGTAATTACTGATCTTACTTATGCTTCACAGGTTGTAGGTCCAGATGGAAAAACATGGTTTTTTCATGATCATGGTGATTTTGTAGAGTGGTTAAAAGACAAACCTTTTGAAAAAGATGCGGTTATCTGGGTGAGAAGTCGTGATAGCGATCGATGGATCGATGGACGTAAAGCATTTTATACGATCAATGAACTTACTCCTATGGGATATGGATTTGGAGCGTATGAGAAAAAAGGTGAAGGAATGATAGATTTTGAGACTATGCGACTGAAAGTGTTGCGTGGTGAGACTATGAAGGATCCAAAAATAAGAAAACAGCTGTTAGGTAAGTAATGGATACGGTAAATCTTCTTACGATTATTTCCATTGCTTTTTTAGGCTCTTTTGGTCACTGTATTGGAATGTGTGGTGGTATTGTTCTTGCATACTCTACCATCAAAATTGAACCGGCAAGCTCAAAAGTTTCAAAAACAGTTGCCCATCTGCTTTATAATTTTGGACGTGTATTTACCTATACGCTCTTAGGTGCTATTTTTGGTGCGATCGGTGGTGTAGCAACATTTTCAAACACTGCAAATGGTACACTCTTGATAGTGGCCGGAGTGATTATGATCTTAGCCGGTCTCTCTTTAATGGGGAAAATTAAATTTTTAACACTTATAGAACACTCCATCTCCTCTTCAAACTTTTATAAAAAATCATTTCAAAAGATACTGCACTCTAAATCTAATGTCAGTTTTTTTGTTTTAGGAATGTTAAACGGATTGCTTCCATGTGGTTTTGTTTACTTTTTTGCAATTACTGCTGCAAGTACGGCTAGTCCTCTGTATGGAGCGATTGTAATGTTCGTTTTTGGCGTAAGTACAATTCCTGCAATGTTTTCTCTTGGATTTTTATCTTCTTTGGCAAGTGCAACAAGCTTTCGAAATATGATGATGAGCCTCTCTTCAGTCGCAGTTATTTTATATGGGCTCTTTACCCTTTATAATGGATATGACTATCTTACAAATCCATTACGTACTATTTTACAGTGTCATTAAGAAGAGCGTTTCGATCCCTTGCTCCTTATGCTATAATAAATAAAAAAATAGAAGGCTAAAATGATGAAAAGCTCAATTGCTCAGAGCGTTAAATCTTTACCACCTCTTTCAAAAACAATTGCTGATATAAATAGAGTTTATGCTGATGAAGAAGCCGGTGTCATTGAATTGGCAAAAGTCATTGAACACGATCCTATGATCGTAGCAAATCTTTTAAAAGCTGCAAATTCTCCTTTGTATGGTTTTGGAAAAGAGATTAAAAATGTTACACAGGCTGTGAGCCTTTTTGGAATGAGTATGACAAGAAGTATTGCTCTTGGGAATGCAATTCGAAAACTTTTAAATGTGGATATGCAACCGTATGGGGTAACAAGTGAACAATTCGCTCAAATATCTTCGATGGAAGCTACTTTGATCAATCAATGGTACAAGCAGATAGATAAGCAAAAAGCCGAAACACTGTATCTTGCTGCTTTTTTGCAAGAGAGTGGTAAAATTTTAATAGCAAATGATGTAATAAAAGAGGATGAAGATATCAGCTTCCGATCTGAAATAGAGATGACAAAAAATATTGCAGAGGTTGAAAAATCTTATGTGGGTGTAACAAGTGCTGAGGTGACAGCTTTTATTTTTCAACATTGGGAGTTTGATCAAAAATTTGTTGATATGATTCGTTATTCTGATAATCCAAATGCTGCTCCACAAGAGATTAAAGAGTTTTCAACAGCATTGCATATTGTTAAGACTGCACTACCGATAGACAAACCGTTTAATGAGCATGCTATAAATTTTGCTTTGAGAAAAGCGAGAGATGCTGGGTATGATTATGAACTTTTAGAAGATGTGATAGATGATATGCTTGATATTATGGAGGCTTTATAAATGAGTAAAACAGTTACTGTTATAGATACATTTGGATTTTTCTTTCGCAGTTTTTATGCACTGCCACAACACCTTAAAAACAAAGAGGGTTTTCCAACTGGTCTGCTTACCGGTTTTACAAACTTTATCTCAACTCTACAAAAAGATCATGACAGTGACTATATTATTTTTGCAGTAGATTCTAAAGGGGATACTTTTAGAAATGAGATCGATGAAAACTATAAGGCAAATCGTCAAGCTCCGCCGCCAGAACTTACACAACAGCTCCCCGTTGCTATTGAGTGGATCAATAAAATGGGTTACAAGACACTCGGTGAGAGTGGTTATGAAGCCGATGATATTATAGCGACAATAGTCAAGTGTGCCAAAGAAAAAGGGTATAAGGTACGTATTGTTTCACATGATAAAGATCTTTGTCAACTTATAGATGATAATAATGTGGTCTTGGTGGATGCCATTAAGAAGAAGTATGTCAATGAAGAGGCATGCCATCTTAAATATGGTGTGACGCCAAAACAGTTTATTGATTATCAGTCCATTTTAGGTGATAGTGCAGATAATGTTCCGGGTGTTAAAGGGATCGGTAAAGTTGGTGCTGAAAAATTGCTCAAAGAGTATGGTGATCTCGATACGATCTATGAAAATATTGATGCTATTAAAGGGGCTATGCAAAAAAAACTGATCGCTTCAAAAGATGCAGCCTATATGTCAAAAGAGCTTGTTACTCTGCATCCGGATGTCTTTGAGTGCAGTGAGTTTGATTTTGAAGAGTATAAGATGGATATTGAAAATCCTTTTTTAAATATCTATGATGAGCTTGTCAAGTATGAACAAAATGCTATTTTACGAACACTGCATGCCAAAAATATGGTGAGTGATGAGAAAAAAGAGTCTGCTGCCAAAAAAGTAGAGGCAAAAACGCAAGAAGCATCACAAAAAATGCTTTTTGATGCAAAACTTCTTCTTGATGCCAAAGAGCTCTTTGATCTAATTGACAAGATTGATAAAGATGCTATAGTGGCTTTTGATACAGAGACAACAGGGCTTGATTATGAAAAAGATCATCTTGTCGGTTTTAGTTTCTGTTTTGATGAAAAAGAGGCTTACTATGTGCCTTTTGCACATTCGTATCTTGGTGTAGCTGATCAGATAGACAAAGAAGATATCAAAAAAGCGATAGCAAAACTTTTTGAGTATAAGATAGTAGGGCATAACATCAAGTTTGATCTGCATTTTGTGACACGCTTTTTAGCAGTAGAGATGCTGCCTATAGAGTCTGACAGTATGATTTTGGCTTGGCTTATCAATCCTGAGAGTGCGCTTTCACTTGACAAGCTTGCAAAAGCACTGCTTGGTCATGAGATGATAGCTTTTAAAGATACGGTTAAAAAGGGTGAAAACTTTGCTTCTGTTGAGCTTGAAGATGCAAGCAGATATGCTGCAGAAGATGCCCTTGTTACGTTAAAACTCTATAGACTCTTTTTAGAGAAGTTAAAATTGCAAAATGCCGATCATCTTATAGCTGAAGCAAAAGATGTTGAGATCCCTTTTATAGAGACACTTTTGGCTATGGAGCAAAGAGGTATAGAGCTTGATGTGAACTTTATGGAAGATTTTTTGGCTGAGGTAAAAGCAACGCTGGAAGATTTGACAAAAAGTATCTATGAACTTGCGGGAACAGAGTTTAATATAAACTCCACAAAACAGCTTGGTGTTGTTCTTTTTGAGACATTGGGACTGCCTGTAGGCAAAAAGACAAAGACAGGATACTCTACTGATGAAAAAGTTTTAAATTCTCTCAAAGACAAACATGAAATTATTCCTAAACTTTTAGAGTACAGAGAGGTGTATAAACTCTACTCAACCTATATTGAACCGCTTTTAAAGCTTGCTTTTGAAGATCAAGGGCATCGTATTCATACCTCTTTTGTTCAAACGGGAACAGCAACAGGAAGGCTCAGCTCAAAAAATCCAAATCTGCAAAATATCCCGACACGTACGCCACTTGGGGCAAAAATTCGTCAGGCTTTTGTAGCTGGTGAGGGTAAAAAGCTCATTGGCATTGATTATTCACAGATTGAGTTGCGTCTTTTGGCTCACTTCTCTGAGGATCCTACACTTGTGGATGCCTTTAGACATGACAAAGATATCCACCTCCAAACAGCAACAATTTTATTTGGCGAAGCAGAGGCAAAAGCAAAAAGAAATATTGCAAAAACAGTCAATTTTGGTCTGCTTTATGGAATGGGACAGAAGAAACTCTCAGATACGCTGGGTATTACTACAAAAGAGGCAAAAGCTATTATTGAGAAGTATTTTGAATCATTTCCAACTGTGAAAGCCTATTTTCGATCGATTGTAGATAGTTCCAAAGAGAAAGGATATGTAGAGACATTGCTTGGGCGTCGTCGCTATTTTGATTATGAGAGAGCTACACCAATGTTTCGTGCTGCTTATGAGAGAGAATCGGTAAATACTGTCTTTCAAGGCAGTGCAGCAGATCTTATTAAACTCTCAATGAACAAAATTCATAAAGTGATAGCAGAAGAGTCTCTTAACGCGACCATGCTACTCCAAATTCATGATGAGTTGATTTTTGAAGTTGATGCAAATGAGGCAGATGTTCTAGGAAATAGATTTAGAACAATTATGGAGGAGATTATGCAACTTCATATTCCGCTTAAAGCTTCTCTAAATATTGGTACAAATTGGAGTGAGTTAAAATAGTAATAAGTCAGTTCTCTTTGTTTGTCATTTTATAGATAAAACTAAAAACTTCAGCAACTGCTTTATACATTTCTGCAGGCACTTCTTTGTCTAACTCCACTTTAGAGAGCAATTCAAGGAGATCTTCATCTTTTTTGATGGGGATATCATTGTATTGTGCGAGTTCGATGATCTTTTGAGCAGTTTTGCCTTTTCCTTTGGCTGTGACTTTTGGTGCACGGTCTTTTTCTTTGTCATATTGCAGTGCAACAGCCTCTTTTTGTTTCATGCCTTTACCTCAAATCCAAGCTCAAGATCTTGGAAAGAATGTTGATAATTTTGCAATGCTGTATCTTCATTTTGTGGATCCAAAAATTGAATACTTTGGGGATAGAGACCAATTGCAAAGAGCTGCTCTTTAAGTAAAGGAATATTTTTTTGTAACAGATCCTGTAACTTTTGAGATTGGCATGTGATGTTGATATTGAGCTGATTTTTTTCAAAGAGTCCAAGACGCAGATCGAGTGTTCCATACTCTTTAAGTTTTAGGTTAATATCACAAAAAAATTTTTTATTTTTGGCTGAGTTTAGAGAGATATTTCCATCTTCAAGTGCATCAAAAGAGTAAGGGATGTAGAGTACAGATTTCTCTGAGAGATGTGAAAGTAGTTGGTAGTAGTCAATTTGCAAGGCAAGCTTGTCAAGATGTTTGGCTACCTCTGAAGAGTTTTGGGTTGTTGTACTTTGCAGTGTCTCTATACTTTTGTTGAGAGCAGCTTTGAGATCATTTGAGATCAGCTCTTTTGAAAGTGTAGTCTCTTTTAGTTTTGATTCTAAAAAAATACCTGAATTTTGAAACTTTTGTTTGAGTGTTTTATCATCTATCTGTTTGATATCTGTAAGCTTGTCAGAGAGAAGTGATTGTAGTTTGAGTAGATTTTTATCTTGTGTTTGTGTTTTTTGCATCAATGCTTCAAACTCTTTGAGTGTTGTTGTAATATTACCCAAGGATTTAAGCGTCGGATTGTTTTTTAGAAGCTGAAGAAGTTCCTGATTTTGAAGTTTTGAGTTCGTGGAATTTTTCAAAAGAGATTCTAACACAGATCCGAGGTCTTTACTCTTTTTGAGCATAGCCAAATCTTGCGGTGAGGCATCTTGAAGTACTTTTTTAAGAGCTTTATTGGTGTTTTGAAGAATGATATTTAAAGTTTTGTTGTTTGTGGTGTTTAGCTGAACCATAATAGAGAAAGTATAGCATTTTTTTTGTATAATTTTGAAAAAACAAAGGGTGGTTTATGGATAGCAAAGTAGAAAAAGTTTTAGAGAGTTGGCATAAACATTTTAGTGATGAAACAAATCAATATTCAGAGTATGAGCCTTCAGATATAGAATACTTTGTTGGATGTATGCTTTATAATCATTTTGCATTTTCAAAAGCTCATCATAATCTTCAAAAGATGGATTTAAGTTATGATTTTTTATCCTCTTGTGGGGACAAACTTTATGAAGAAAACAAAGATTTGATTGGGAGTATAGCATTTGAAACAGAAGAAGAGAAGTTGGAATTTTTACAAAACTATATAGAAGCGGCAAAAGCAAAATATACAAAGCCTGAACTTTATTTACTTGATAGACTCGATTATCATGTACGTGCAATGGCTGAGCGTTATGCAAAAAATGCGGATGTTCAACATATAAATTTTACAAATCCACTGTTAAGGAAATAAAGTTGAAAAAGTACCTTATTACTTCTCGTGAGTTTTATACAGATACACCGGCAGTTTTTCGTTCTGTTTTACAAGAACAGCTTCAAAAACATTTTCCTGATTTTGTACTTTATCGAGATAAACAAAACCCTCATTATGCTACACAGGCTGATCATTTTTTGGATGTTTGTAAAAATTTTCAGGGTTTAAAAGCATTTTTACATCAAGACTATCTTCTTGCAAAGAAACTTGGTGCATCTGGAGTGCATTTGACTTCTTCGCAGTTTGATGATATACCAAAGGCAAAAGAGTTGGGACTTGAGGTTATAATATCAACACATACATATGAAGAAGTCCATATTGCGGAGGCTATGGGTGCTGATTATGTGACATATTCACCTGTTTTTACAACACCCGGCAAAGGAGAACCAAAAGGGATTGCGGATCTAAAAGAGATCAATGCTATAACAGATATTGCTATATTTGCACTTGGTGGCATAATAAGCAAGAAAGAAGTTGAAGCAGTGCGTGAGAGCGGTGTTTTTGGATTTGCCTCAATACGTTATTTTCTATAAATTTTTGAAGATATTTTAAAGAATTAAAGAGTTATAATCTGTAAGTTATAAATTAAAGGAAAGAAATGGGTCTATTTTCAAAAAAGCGTCAAGCGTATGATTTTTCTTTTGTGGATGAAAAAATTAGAAATTTAAAGAATTTAAATATTTATATATCACCAGAGGAGAAGAATGATTTAGCTTCTGATGATGTTATGACAAAAATTAAGACTATTTTTGCGATTGAAGAGAGAGAAAATTTTTATTGGAAAGAGTTTAAAGATAATTATCCGGTAGCACTCTTTGCAGTCTTACCAAATCGTAAATTTATTGAGTGGAACAGAGATTTTGAAAATCTTACAGGCTGGAGTGCAACAGAACTTAAAAATGTGGATAGTGCAGGTAAAGTGCTATGGCCTATAAATCCAAAAGAGTGTAAAGTTTGTAAAATTGTAGGACAGTTTGATACAAAAGAGAGACGTTCTGGCTATGGAACAGCAGAACTGATAAATAAGGCAAATGAAACTATTCCCGTATTTGTTTATATAATTCCTGTTTTTAAAGATGGTGTGCTTGATAGAACTTATGGAATTATAAGAGACAGAAGAGAAGAATTTGCTCAGCGTAAAGTTTATTTGGAAGAGGCCATTATGCCACTTATTGAGCGGCTTGAAAGATTAGCTCAAAAAGAGTTTAAAGAGTTTGTAAATATTGAGAATGAAGATATTAAATTATTGGAAGCACCTGTAAATCAGATTATTTCGAATTTAAAAAATATTATAGGTGATATTGAAGAGGCTGCCAACAATATTAATCAAGATTCAAGTGAAACGAAAGAGTTGGTTGAGAACTCTTTAAATTGGGCTACAAATGATTTTCAATCAACACAAGAGACACTTATGGCGCGGGCAAAATCTCTTGATGAATCAACTGGTTCTATTGAAGAGATGGTAAATCTGATTAAAGATATATCAGATCAGACAAATTTACTTGCTTTAAATGCAGCTATTGAAGCAGCTCGTGCAGGTGAACATGGACGTGGTTTTGCTGTTGTTGCGGATGAGGTAAGAAAGTTGGCAGAACGGAGTCAAAAAGCTGCTGTTGAAATTTCATCTATTATCTCTATTGTAAAAGATTCATCATTTTCAATTGTTGAAGAGATAGACCATACAATTCAAGACAGTTCAAAACTTGTGACTATATTAAATGATATTAGCGAAAAAGTCAATTCAATGGAGAAATATATTCAAAATCTTCAAAAAGAGATGAAAGATTTTGAAATCTAAAAAGCTTTTTTAGCTTTTTAGTTTTCCTGCAAGATAACCGCTTGCAAAGCTCCATTGTAGATTATATCCTCCGCATGGGCCATCAAGGTTCATAACTTCTCCGCAGAAGTAGAGTCCGTCAATTAACTTACTTTGCATTGTTTTTGGGTTTATCTCTTTGAGGCTAATACCACCACGGGTAATCATTGCCAAACGAAAACCATCATGCCCATTAATTGTCAGTGGTGTCCACGCAAGTAGAGAGATGAGCTTATCTCGTTTTTTACCTTCTACTTTCTTATATTTCTCATCAGGATCAATTTTTGCAAGTTTAGATAGCTCACGTGAGAGTGCTTCAGGCAAGAGTGTTGTAAGCAGTTCTAAAACAGTTGTTTTATCTCTGTTTTGCATCTTTTTTTTAAAGTGCTCTCGAATTTGTTCTTCATTTTTTCCTTTTGTAAGATTAAGAAGCAGAGGAACTTCAGCATATTTTTTTAGTAGTGGCGTTATTTCTCTGGCAAAATCTAAAACTACAGGTCCTCGTATGCCCGAGTTTGTGAAGATAAGGTCTCCTTTTGCTCTTAGTTTTTTATGCTTTTTGATGGCAACTCTAAGTTCAACTTGTGCAATGGTATCTGCACGGCAATTTTTGACCCACTCCTCTTTTGTTTTGAGCGGCATCATCGCAGGGCTGAGTTCTGTTACTTTATGTCCAAGTTCACTTGCTAAGTTATAGCCATCCCCCTCTGCTCCAAGTACGGGGTAACCTAATCCACCGGTAGCAATGATGACATTTGGAGCAAGAAAAGTTTCGTTTTGTGTTCGTACTCCATCTATATGTTTTCCTGTAGAGAGAAGACGTGATACTTTTTGATTGCATTGTACTTCAACACCTACTTTTTGCATCTCTTTTTGCAAACCTTCGATAATTGTTGTGGATGAGTGGGAGGTTGGAAAGATTCGAAAACCATCGGGTGCATGTGTTTGAATTCCTATTTCTTTTAAAAATGCAGTGAGTTTTTGATGATCAAAAGTCTGCAGTGCATCTTGCATAAAGCGTCCATCTCTACCAAAACGAGCCATAAACTCTTCATTAGAAAGGGTGTTCGTCAGGTTACAACGCCCACCACCGGTGGCTTTGAGCTTTGCTGCTATTTGAGAGAGTTTTTCAAGAAGCAGTACTTTTTTGCCTTCTCTTGCTGCAACAATAGCCGCAATAATTCCGGCTGCTCCAGCACCAATTACAATAAGATCAAATGAGTTTTTCTTTATCATAAAGAAATTTTACTATAATTGCATTAATGAAAACATATTATGGAAATAGAGAGAAGTGTTATCGTTGCTACAGACCCAAAAGTTCTTGTATGTGTCAATACTTTTGTGAAATAGAAACAGAGACAAAGTTTGTTATATTGATGCACCCAAAAGAGTTTAAAAAGGTAAAAAACAATACGGGGCATTTTACACATCAGAGTTTGAAAAATTCGGAGTTATTTATTGGTATAGATTTCAGTGAGCATAAAAGAATCAATGAAATTATCGCTTCTTATGAGAGTTATATACTTTTTCCCTCACAAAATGCAGTTAATCTCACCCATACAAATCCAAAAAACAGTAAAAAACCTTTGGCAATTTTTCTTATAGATTCAACATGGTCCTGTGCAAAACCTATCTTTTATAAGAGTAAAAATCTACAAAATTTACAACATATGAGTTTTACTACAACAAAAGAGTCACAGTATGAGATAAAAGAACAGCCTGATGCTGCTTATCTCTCTACGATAGAGTCCACACTGGTTGTATTAGAAGAGCTAAATAAGCATGGTATTGAGTCAATTCAAGAGAAGTCTCTTCAAAGATTCTTAGATCCTTTTTTTCAAATGATACAGTATCAAAAAGATTTGATAAATAACCCTAAAAGTAATGCTGTTCGTTATAAGCGATATAAATAAGCTTTTTTCAGTCATCTTTAATAAAAAAAACTTTACTATACAGATGCGTGATTTTTAAATGAAGGAATAAAATGAGTTTATATAAAATTTTACTAGGAAGTATGGTCTTAGCTGGTACACTTTTTGCAGGTGTTCATGGATCGCATTGGGGATATACAGGTCATGCTTCTCCTGAAAACTGGGGTGATTTAGATCCAGAATATGCAGAGTGTAAACTTGGAGGCTCACAAGCTCCTATTAATATTAGTAAAGAAATTATTGTAGAGACAAAAGGGCTTGCACCGATTAAGTTTCACTATACAACAGGAGCATCTGAAGTTGTTAACAATGGTCATAGTATTCAGGTGAATGTAAAACCGGGAAGTTTTATCAAGATCGATGGAAAAGAGTTTGAACTTAAGCAGTTTCACTTTCATACGCCAAGTGAAAATCAGATCGATGGAAAAAACTTTCCACTTGAAGCACACTTTGTTCATGTCGCAAAAGATGGAGCAATAGCTGTTGTTGCTGTTATGTTTGAATATGGTCAAGAGAATAAGGTAATTAGTAGAATATGGAAAAAAATGCCACGTATGGCAGAGAAAAAAGAGGGATGTGGTTTACCAGATGCTATGATTAATAATCTTTTACCAAAAGATAAAGCGTATTATAGATTTGATGGTTCGTTAACTACTCCACCATGTTCAGAGGGTGTACGATGGTTTGTTTTAAAAGAGTATGTACCAGTTTCTAAAGCAGAAGTAGAAGAGTTCTTAAAAACAATGAAACATCCAAATAATCGTCCGGTACAACCTGTAAATGCTCGAAAAGTTTTACAGTAAAACGGGTAAGTAAGAGAAATTTCTCTTACTTATTTTTAATAGATTTTGCCCAATCCTCTGTTACTTCATGAAGTTTTTCATTTGGAACTTCTAAGAAACTGATTTCAAAATGATCTTCAAGTTCACTAACACCGATACTTCTTGGACGAACAGCTAACATTGCTGCTTTTGGAAGCATTTTCCCAAAACAAAATACAAAGTTTTTTGCCGCTTTAATATTTGGATCTATTACATGATCTTCAATGCTTGTAGTGTGTTCATAGTGGTCAAAAACTGCAATCTCTACAGCAAATGGATGTGCCTCTACCTTTGCTTGTAAATATGCGATGATTTCGTCCACATTTGAAAATGTAGTTTCGACTTTATCTATCTCTAATGTGTAAATTGGGTATTTATTCATAAGAAGTGATTGTTTCATATTTTATCCTCAACAATAATTTTTCAGAATTATATCTTATAATTATTATAAGTGTAAAGAGTAGAAAGGGTAATTCCAGAGCTTAAGTTTGCATTTATCTGTTAAACATAATTGAGCCAAGGCGTACCATATTTGAACCACACTCAATAGCCAGCTCAAAATCACCACTCATTCCCATAGAACAGATTGTAGCACCTTCTAGTTTATTAAAGATGGCATGCGTAGTTAAAAAGCTTTGCTTTACAAGCTCTTTATCATCAGAATGTGCACCAATGCTCATAACACCTTTTAAATTGATATTTGGACACTCTTTTTGAATTGTTTGATATGTCGTGATTGCATCTTCTGGTAGTATACCATGCTTGGACTCCTCTTTTGCAGAGTTTATCTGTAAAAGGCAATCAAGCGTCATATCTTTGACAACTAATCTTTTTTGCAGTTCATGAGCGAGCTCAAGTGAATCAAGTCCCTGAAAGAGTGCAGGGTTTATCTCTAAGAGTTTGTTGATCTTGTTTTTTTGCAGGTTGCCGATAAAGTGCCACTCCAATGGTAGATCTTCAAGTTCCTGTGCTTTTTTCTCAAGATCTTGAACTTTGTTCTCACCAAAGGCACGTTGTCCTATGTTATATAGTTTTTTTATCTCATTGCTTGTTGAGTATTTACTTACGGCAACAATCTTTACAATATGGTGATCACTTACTCTCAGTCTTGCACTCTCAACGCGTCTGATTACATCATCTATATATAATTTATACTCTATTTCATTCATTTTTTATCCTTGTCCTATTAATCTGTTAATATCGTT